>Ga0209014_10002267_pt1 | contig 11198 bp, 10 predicted proteins | sample BarGraNGADG00212_FD_184491 | JGI IMG/M metagenome (GOLD analysis project Ga0209014, IMG submission 184491) | Arctic peat soil microbial communities from Barrow, Alaska - Barrow Graham LP Ref core NGADG0002-212 (SPAdes) (version 2) | ecosystem: Environmental > Terrestrial > Soil > Wetlands >... | reverse complement strand
CCCACCACTCCCTGTATGCCAATGCCAAAATGCAGTATGACACCGTTCCCTTACCGGACGGCATGACCTCCATCTCCATTCTTCCCCTGTGCCATTCCTTCGGCATCGCAACGATGAACAACGGCCTGTTCCGAACGGGAAGAACCGTTCTTCTCAATTCCTTCGACATGGACGTCATATTTTCATCCATCGAAAAATACCAGGCCAACATTATGGCCGGCGTCCCTACCATGTATGTTTATATGCTTCTCTATCCGGAACCCAAAAAATACAACCTGAGTTCGATGCAATACTGGATATCAGGCTCTGCGCCCCTTGCGCTGGAGACATGGAATAAATTCAAGGAGGTCTTTGGTTTTGAGATCATCGAAGGCTGGGGATTGACGGAGGCCGGGGCGAATAACTCCGTCAACCCTCTCGATGGGGTAAAAAAGGTCGGTTCCATTGGCCTGCCGATGAAGGGAACAGAGATGCGGATCGTGGATGATCATGGAAATGCCCTCGCCCCGGGACAACAGGGAGAAATCGTCATCCGGGGCCCCCAGCTCATGAAGGGATACTGGAATAAACCCGAGGAAACAGCAGAGATTCTCATAGATGGTTGGCTCCATACTGGCGACGTGGGCTATGTCGATGATGACGGTTATTTCTGGATTACGGACCGGAAAAAAGATTTAATCATCAAAGGCGGGGAAAACATTTCTCCCAGGACGATCGAAGAAGTTCTTTTCATGCACACCAAGGTATCGGAAGCAGCCGTCATCGGAATGAAAGACGACATTTACGGCGAGAATATCAAGGCTTTTCTGGTATTGAATCCCGGGGAAACGACCACGGCTGAAGAAATTATTGAATATTGCCGAGCGAAACTTACGAATTTTCAGTTGCCGAAGGAAGTGGTCTTTTTGAAATCCTTTCCCAAAAGTCTGGTCGGCAAGATATTAAAAAGAGAATTGAGAAAATTATAGAAAAGGAGAAGATGAACCGCCATGTATAATCTTGATGGACAAATTGCCATAATCACCGGGGCCGCCGGCGGGATCGGTCGGGCCATTGCCATGCGTCTTTCCCTGGAGGGGGCAACTGTGGTAGCAGCTGATCTCGACGGAAAGGCCGCACAAGGTTTGATTCAGGAAATCGTGAGCGAAGGAAGGCGCGGGCTGGCTTTGCAAACCAATGTCTCCGACGAAAAAGATGTGGAACGGATGTTCGAGGAGAGTCGGGGAAATTTTGGTCCCATCGATATCCTGGTCAATAATGCCGGTCTGGGAACCGTGGGTCTGATGATCGACCATTCCCTGGAGGATTGGGAAAAATCGATGAGCGTGAATCTGAAGGGAACCTTCTTATGCTCCCGTGCCGCGGCCAAGGAAATGATCGCCCGCAAGCGGGGACGAATGATCAATATAGCCTCCATCGGGGGAAAAGAGGGGGAGGAATTCATCGGCGGATACTGCGCTTCCAAATTCGGAGTCATCGGTCTGACCCAGGCCATGGCCAAGGAACTGGGGCGTTACCACATTACGGTCAATGCCGTTTGTCCGGGATATATCTGGACCCCGATGTGGGAGAAAATGGCTGTTTGGTTCCAGCAGAATGTCCCTGCCCTGGCAAACAAAAGCCCGCGTGAAATCTTTGATGCCCGCGTAAAATCCGTCACCCCGCTGCGCCGTCCCCAGACCGCCGAAGATATCGCCGCCCTGGTGGCCTTCCTGGCCTCCGAGGAGGCGAAGAATATAAGCGGCCAGGCGATCAACGTGGATGGGGGAGCGAGGATGCATTAAACAAAAGTTCTGCGGGTCGAAGAGGAACCGGAACAGAAGAAAAGGGATGTGGAAAAGAGATCGTGATGCCGTGGGAACGACCCTTGCCGACCATCCGTGGTGGCCTCCAAGCAACCAACGGCAAACCGGCAGGTGGATATTTTGTTCACAGGTGGGTAGCACAAGCGAATACTTTTTACCCACATTCCCTCTGCGGGGACTTTCCCCCATCACTCGCAAACAGCGAATATAATTTTGATATCAACAATTTATACCGTCACGAGACAGAATCGGCACGCTCCTTGCTGAATTGTTTGCGTGAAACGGATCGCAAGGTCATGAAAGATGACTTGCTGTAACGCCGGCCGCCATGCACTCGGTACCGATGGTTTCGGCGGCATTCAGTAACGAAGGAGAACAATCATGATGATTTCACGCCGTAAGAAGACGACCATCGACCATTTGTTGCCGAAGCGGAGGGCGTCCGGAATCTGCGTTTGGCTTTTGCTGTTTCTGCCCATCCTTCTGCTGTCGGCATGTTATCCCAGCCCTTATCGAACGGTTTCCCGATCGGCGCCCGAAGCGACCTACGACAACCCCAATGTTCCCCTGACGCAGGTCTATTTTTACCCGAAAGCGGGTCAGACCGCAGAGCAGCAGTCCCGCGACCACTACGACTGTTACAACTGGGCGGTGAAACAGACCGGTTTCGATCCCGGTCAGTCGGCGATCCCGACGGATCAGCGCGTCCGGGTGGTGCCGATGCCACCGCCGGGCTATGATACCGCCACGCTGGCGGTGGCCGGAGCGGTTCTGGGTGCGCTGATCGGCGGACCGAGACATGCCTTGGGGGGCGCCCTGATCGGCGCATCCAGTGGGGCCATTGCCGGGGCCGCATCGGATTCGGCAAGGATGGAATCCGCACGGCAGCAGGAGGAGGCCTATGCTTCGCGAGACCGGGCCCGAGACGACCGGCTTGCAGAAAGGGCGTCCGGTTTCCGGCGGGCGATGTCCGCCTGCCTCGAAGGCCGCGGGTACAGCGTGCAATGAGATATCCCAGGAACCGTTATCGAGAACCGATATCCGATTTTCTGATTTTACGGAGGCAAGAGCCATGACCCATATTTACAAGACAAACCAGTACTTCGCACTCGGGCTGATGCTGGCCCTGTTGTCGGGAATTATCTTGTTCGGATGGTCGCGGGCGGCGCAGGCGGCTGATCGAGGGCCGCATCAACGCGAATTTCAGGATTCCCGTTATCACCACGACCGTTCCTACCCGGCCCGCGGTCAGGTGATCAGAACATTGCCCCGCGACCACCGGGTGGTGGTTCACGGCGGCTCACGATACTACTTCTCCCGAGGCGTCTGGTACCGCTCGCAGGGGCCGCGCTTCGCCGTCATTGTACCTCCGATCGGTCTTTTCGTGCCTTTCCTGCCCCCTTACTACGCGACGATCTGGCTGAGCGGCGTACCTTACTACTATGCCAACGAGGTCTATTACGCGAACCGCGGGGACGGCTATGTCGTCGTCGAACCGCCGAAGGGGGAAGTCAGCCAGACGCCGCCGCCGGCGGACCAGATGTTCATCTATCCCCGCCAGGGTCAGAGCGAACAGCAGCAGACGGATGATCGTTATGCTTGCCACCAATGGGCGGTGAGTCAGACGGGCTTCGACCCGACGCACCCCCCCGGCGGCGCGCCCGAAGCTCAGAAGGTCGAGAAGCGCGCGGACTATCAAAGGGCGATGGGCGCCTGCCTCGACGGCCGCGGCTATACGGTGAAATAAGGGTCATGAAACTGAATTCGAAAGAGTTCGACAGGGCGGTTCGGCGCGCCTTCAACCGCATCCCGGCGGAGATCCGGGAGCGGATGTTGAACGTCGTCCTCACCGTGAAGAAACGCCCCACGCGGGAGATGCTGGAGGAGATGGGCTATCCTCCGGACGAACCGCTCCTGGGGCTTTACGAGGGAGCGTCTCTCCAGGAGCACTCTTTCTTCACCCCGCCCCCTCTCCATCCGGACACGATCTTCATCTTCCAGGAACCTCTGGAGGAGATGTGCGAGAGCCTCGCCGAACTGGAGCGTGAGATCGAGATCACCGTCGTCCACGAGGTCGCCCACTTCCTCGGGATCGACGAGGCGCGCCTGGAGGAGCTGGGGTATGGTTAGTGCTGACCGGTCTACACCGAAGTCCATCCGATAAAAAAACCGGTTGAAACCGGGCCGAAACCCAGTGTCAACCGGCATCATCCTGCCTCGCTGTTCATCTGCGAGGGGAATTCCAAAACAAAAAACGGGTATTAGTACCTGCCGCGGCCGCCGCCACCGCCGCTTCCACTATGCCCGCCCCGGAAGCCGCCGCCGCCCCGGTTCGAATCCCGTCGGGGACCGTCGGATTCCGTCTTCGGCCGAGCCTCATTCACGGTAATCGCTTTCCCGTCGAGATCGCCGCCGTTGAATTTTTTGATCGCCTCCTGGGCGCCTTCCTCCGTCTCCATCTCTACGAAGCCGAAGCCCCGAGAAACCCCGGAGAACTTATCCTTGATGACGGACACGGATGCAACCGCCCCGGCCTCGGAAAAGTTGTTCTTCAGGTCTTCCTCTGTGACTTTCTGGGACAGGTTCCCTACATACAGATTTTTGTTCATGGTTCGCCTCCTAATTCGTTTCGGAATACCCCTCCATCCTGACCTGGCGAGGGACAGAAATGGTTCCGGGGCCTGTTCATGCCACGGCATCCGGCCGCCGCATGAAGGTCTTACAAAGAAAAAACCGCCCAGACTCTGAAGAGTCCGGCAGTTCACCTTACGCTTCATCCTGTCTATGCGCGGATCCTGCCGGTCGCACCCTGGACGTCCGCCTTGCATCCTCCGGCATCTTCTTGTAATTGTACGCTGGGGAAAAGGGGAAAGTCAAGCCATTTCTGCGGCCGTCCAACCTTCACAACCCGTAAAAAATCTTAAAAGTCGTGGGAATGGGACGGCTTCGTAAAAAGGCCGCAGGCAAGGCACACGAATCCTGAGGAATGAGGCGTACTGTTGTGTACGCCGCAATGACGAAGGATGAAGCGCAACGCAGCATCCGGCCTTTTTACGTAGCCGTCAACCTTCAATCCGGTCCCACCGGTTGCGTGATCAATTTGATTTCAAATAGTTTCGGCCAGAATTTCCCCGTAACGAACAAACGGTCGCCTTCGGCATCGTAAGCGATGCCGTTCAGCACATCCACCCCTGGCAAATCCTCTTTCGCCAACAACCCCTTCAGATCGATCCAGGCCGTGACCCGTCCCGTCCGGGAATCAATTACGACAATAGTATCCGTCGGCCAGACATTCGCATAAATGGCCCCCCGGACATATTCCAACTCATTGAGCCCCTCCACAGGGCCACGATCATCGCGGACTCGCAGGGTCCCCGTTTCATGAAGATCCTTCGGATCGAGCAGATGCAGGACGGATGTCCCGTCGCTCATGATCAGCCGTTTCCCGTCATGGGTGATGCCCCACCCTTCATGGGCGTAGGAGAATTTTCGCAACAGACTAAAAGAGCTCTTGTCGTAAACGAAGCCGACCCGGGACTGCCACGTAATCTGAAAAATCCGGTCGCCGAAGACGGTAACCCCTTCTCCAAAATAGGACGGCGACAGTCCGATTTCCTTAAGGACGCGGCCCGACGCCGGGTCGACCTTGCGCAAGGTGGAGCGACCATGCAGCCCCGTGCCCTCATAAAAGAAACCATCGTCATAGACCAGCCCCTGGGTAAAGGCCCCGCGGTCATGGGGATAGGAGCGAACGACCCGATAATGATGCAAGTCCGCCCTGCCTGGGATCCGCGGCTCCATACCTTGCCCCTGAGCCCCCAGAACAAGGGGCGTCAGGCAGAGGCAAAGAACCGTCGGCCATCGCCCTGTTATCCATTTCAACATATCTTGTTTCCCTGTGATGCGATCGAAGATCATCCACTCCCAGCCACAAAGATGAACTCCTTTGTTTCTTAGCCCAACTTGGACCGCTTTGCAACAGATCCTCTCTGGTCATTCTCTTTCATGCGGGCTTTTTCGGAAGCCGTAAAATTTTGCTTGACAATAGAACGTGTGTTCTATACAGGAGAGCCATGGAAGAAAAGCGTACAACGCAATCGGTTCAGAAAACCCTCGCCGCCTTCTTCCGGACAAACCGGCGGATGCCCTCCTATGCCGAAATGATCGCCCTGCTCGGGGTCCGGTCGAAGAGCGTCGTCCATTTCTGGATCGGGAAACTCATCGCCGCGGGTCTGCTCACGAAGGACGAAAAAGGCCATCTGAGCCTGACGAAACGGCCCTTCGCCGTCCCCGTTCTCGGTTCCATCCAGGCGGGTTTCCCTTCCCCGGAGGAAGAGGCCCTCTGCGACATCCTCTCCATGGACGAATACCTGATCACACGGCCGGAGGCCTCCTATCTGCTCCAGGTGAGCGGCGATTCCATGAGCGGGGCCGGCATCGTGGAGGGGGACCTCGTCATCGTCGAAAAGGGACGGGAACCCAAAGGCGGCGACATCGTGATCGCCGAGGTGGACGGGGAGTGGACGATGAAATACTTCCGGAAACAGGGAAAAGAAGTGGTCCTGGAAGCAGCCAACCCGAAATACCCGCTAATCCGCCCGCAACAGGAGCTCAAACTCGGGGGAATCGTCACCGCGGTGATCCGGAAGTATCACCGTTGATGCCCACCTCGCCCTCCTTTTTCGGCGATGGTTCGCAAGGGCCGAAATAAAAAGGCCCCTGTCTTCTTGGACAGGGGCCTTTGTTCAATCAACCTGGGCTGGGAATTACATCCCCATGCCGGGGTATCCGCCGCCGCCGCCCGGAGGCATGCCCGGCATCGCCGGCTCATCCTTCGGCTTGTCGGCGATCATGCACTGGGTGGTCAGCATGAGGGACGCGACGCTCGCCGCATTCTGCAGCGCGAACCGGGTGACCTTCGTCGGATCGATAACACCGGCTGCGATCATGTCTTCGTACTTGTCGGTCCGGGCGTTGAATCCGTATGCGCCCTTCTTATCCTTGACCTTCTCCACGACAATGCTGCCTTCCATGCCGGCATTGTTCGCAATCATCCTGAGCGGCTCTTCAAGGGCCTTCTTCACGATCCGGACGCCGACGGCCTCGTCGCCTTCCAGCTTCATCTTGTCCAACGCGGGAAGCGTCCTAAGGTAAGCCACGCCGCCGCCGGGAACAATTCCTTCTTCCACGGCCGCGCGGGTCGCATTGAGGGCATCCTCAACGCGCGCCTTCTTCTCCTTCATCTCCGTCTCGGTCGCGGCGCCGACCTTGATCACCGCCACGCCGCCGACCAGCTTCGCCAGCCTCTCCTGAAGCTTCTCGCGGTCGTAATCGGAGGTGGTCTCATCGACCTGGGCGCGGATCTGCTTTACCCGGCCCTGGAGGGAGGCGCGGTCGCCGGCCCCGTCGATAATCGTCGTGTTGTCCTTGTCGATCGTGATCCGCTTGGCGCGGCCGAGGTCTTCGATCTTCGCGTTCTCAAGTTTGTAACCCATATCCTCGGAGATCATCTTGCCGCCCGTGAGGATCGCGATGTCTTCAAGCATGGCCTTGCGACGGTCGCCGAACCCGGGGGCCTTGACGGCGGCCACATGGAGGGTGCCGCGGATCTTGTTGACCACGAGGGTGGCCAGCGCCTCTCCTTCGATATCCTCGGAGATGATCAAAAGCGGCCGACCCATCTTGGCGATCTGCTCCAGAATCGGAAGGAGGTCTTTCATGTTGCTGATCTTCTTCTCATTGATGAGGATGAGACAGTCTTCAAGTTCTACTTCCATCTTTTCGGCGTTGGTCACGAAATAGGGGGAGAGATAACCGCGGTCGAACTGCATCCCTTCGACGATCTCCAGTTCGGTCTCCAGCCCTTTGGCCTCTTCCACGGTGATGACGCCTTCCTTGCCGACCTTTTCCATCGCCTCGGCGATGATCGCGCCGATGGCCTCGTCATTGTTGGCGGAAATGGTTCCCACCTGGGCGATCTCCTTGGCGTCCTTGGTCGGTTTGCTCAGCTTCCGGAGCTCCTTCACGACCACGTCCACGGCCTTGTCGATCCCGCGCTTCACATCCATCGGGTTGCTCCCCGCGGCCACGCTCTTCGCGCCTTCGCGGAAGATCGCCTGGGCCAGGATCGTCGCGGTGGTGGTGCCGTCGCCGGCGACGTCGCTCGTCTTGCTGGCCACTTCCTTCACCATCTGGGCGCCCATGTTTTCAAACTTGTCTTCCAACTCGATCTCCTTGGCGACGGTTACGCCGTCCTTGGTGACCGTCGGAGCGCCATAGCTCCGGTCAAGAATCACGTTCCGGCCCTTGGGACCAAGGGTTACTTTGACCGCATCCGCCAGGGTGTTGACCCCCTTGAGAATGGATTTCCTCGCCTCTTCATCGTACTGAAGTACTTTTGCTCCCATGTATCTGTCCTCCTTCTTATATGATCAATTGATTATTTCTCTAAGATGCCGAGGATGTCGTCCTCACGCATGATCAGAAGCTCGTCGCCGTCGATCTTCACTTCGGTCCCCGAATACTTGCCGAAAAGGATCCGATCACCCGCCTTGACATCCGGTTTGATCAGCTTGCCGTCATCGGCCGTTTTGCCCTTCCCCACGGAAACAACCAACCCTTCCATCGGCTTCTCTTTGGCCGTGTCGGGAATGATGATCCCCCCCTTGGTTTTCCCTTCCTCTGCAACCCGCTTTACGATCACTCTGTCCTGTAATGGCCTGATTTTCATGCTTCAACTTCTCCTTTCTACATTATAATTATATTTACCAATCAGTGTATGACCTCGTTCGTCCCGGCTATCATAAGCATCTATTTTCCGCTGTCAAGGCGAGCTGGATAAATTTTTGTTGATAAAGCAGCCGTCAAAAGAGATGTTCCGTCAGTTCCTTCAGGGAACGGATCGGGATCAGTTCGATGTTTTTTCCCTGCCGGCTTTCGCTGTGTTGCGTTCGCGGCAAAATGCAGCGCGTGAAGCCCATCCGGGCCGCCTCCTTGATCCGGACCTCCGTCTGGGAGATCCCCCGGATCTCCCCCGTCAGACCGACCTCTCCGAAGACGACAGTCCCGGTCGCAATAGGGCGGTTCAGGAAACTGGAGGCCATCGCGGATACAATCCCCAGATCGATCGCCGTCTCATCGACCTTCACCCCGCCCGCCACATTCAGGAAAATGTCACTGCTTCCGAGATGGATGCCGCAGATCTTGTCCATGACGGCCGTCAGCAGCGAAACCCGGTTGTGGTCCACGCCGATCGCCGTCCTTCTCGGCATGCCGAAACTGGTCGAACTGACCAGCGCCTGGACCTCGATCAGGATCGGCCGCGTCCCCTCCATGCTCGGCACGACCACCGACCCCGCCGCCCCCTCCGGCCGCTCCGCCAGGAAGAAGGCCGAGGGGTTGGCAACCTCGGCAAGGCCCGTGTCCCGCATCTCGAAGACGCCGATCTCGTGGGTCGGGCCGAAGCGGTTCTTGATCCCCCGGATGATTCGGTAGGCATGGCCCGAATCCCCTTCGAAATAGAGGACCGTATCGACCATGTGCTCCAGAACCTTCGGCCCGGCGATCGAACCGTCCTTCGTGACATGGCCGACCAGGAAGACCGGGATGCCCGTCTTTTTGGCGAGGAGAATCAACCTCCCCGACGCCTCCCGTACCTGCCCGACGCTCCCGGGCGCGGAGGAGAGGACCGGAGAATAGACGGTCTGGATCGAATCGATGACGACCGCGGCGGGTTTGACCTCCTCGATACGTTTCAGGATATTCTCCAGTTCGACCTCGACCAGGATTAGGAGATCCTTCGCGGCGGCGCCGAGCCGCTTTCCTCGAAGCTTGATCTGCCGGGCCGACTCTTCGCCGGAGACGTAGAGAACCGGCAGGCCCCGAACGGCCAGCTTCTCCAGGACCTGGAGAAGCAGTGTCGACTTCCCGATGCCGGGATCGCCCCCAACCAGGATCGCGGATCCGGCGACGATCCCGCCGCCCAGGACGCGGTCCAGTTCGGCGATCCCCGTCCGGAGCCGTTCCCCCTCGTCGGCCGTGATGGCCTCGATGGACTGGGGAACGCCATCAAAACGGACAGCAGCCGAAGAGGCCGCATCGGCGTCCCGGATCTCCTCCTCGACGAAACGGTTCCACTCGCCGCAGGAGGGGCAGCGGCCAAGCCATTTTGTCGACTGCTGACCGCAATTCTGGCAGAAAAACATGGTCTTGATTTTTTTCACGGGGAACCCTCACCTCCGCGATGGTAAATACCCTTTCCCCCTTCCGGCGTCAACCAATATCCAAAAACGCTTGAGTAATCATCTCAATGCTGATATGTTTTTCTGCCGTTGACCTCATTTCACGAAAGGAGCCGTTCATGAACAATCCCCATTTCGCCTCCGGTCCCTGCAGCAAGAGACCGGAATGGAACCTCGATGCGTTGAAGAACGCCGCGGTCGGGCGTTCCCACCGTTCCGCCCTGGGAAAGGAAAAACTGCTCCGTGCCATTCAGGAAACAAGACGGATCCTCGGGATCCCGGAACATTATCTGATCGGTATCACGCCCGCTTCCGACACCGGGGCCTTCGAAGCCGCCATGTGGAGCCTGCTGGGCGTCCGGCCGGTCACCGTCCTGGTCTGGGAGAGCTTCTCCGAAGGGTGGGCCACAGACGTCGCCAAACAGTTGAGGCTCAATCCCACGATCCTGAGGGCCGATTACGGGAAAATCCCCGATCTCGGCGCGGTCGATTGGGAAGGCGACGTCGTCTTCGTTGCGAACGGAACGACAAGCGGCGTGAAGATCCCCCACTGGGACTGGATCGCGGACGACCGGAAGGGCCTCTCTCTCTGCGACGCCACCAGCGCCGCCTTCGCGATGCCGATCGACTGGAGGAAGGTCGATGTGGCCACCTTCTCCTGGCAGAAATGTCTCGGCGGCGAGGCGGGCCACGGGATGCTCGTGCTGGGCCCCCGCGCCGCGGAACGGCTGGATTCCTACGATCCGCCCTGGCCGCTTCCCAAAATCTTCCGCCTGAAGAAAGGTGGAAAGCTAAACCGGGCGATATTTGAAGCGGACACGATCAACACCCCTTCGCTTCTGTGCGTGGAGGATTACCTTGACGCGCTCCGGTGGGCGGACGGGATCGGTCTCGAAGGCCTCATCCAAAGGAGCATGGCGAATCTCAAAGTCGTCGAGGCATGGGTCGCGAAGAACGACTGGATCGCATTCCTGGCCGAAACGCCGGAGATCCGTTCCAACACCTCGGTCTGTCTCTCCGTCGTCAGTGACCGGGTCAAGGCCCTCCCGAAGGAGGAGCGGGCGAAATTCCTCAAGGAGATCGCAAGCGAGATGGGAAAGAGAAAAGCGGCCTACGACATGGGTTCCTACAAGGACGCGCCTCCGGGATTCCG
>Ga0209014_10002265_pt1 | contig 11215 bp, 9 predicted proteins | sample BarGraNGADG00212_FD_184491 | JGI IMG/M metagenome (GOLD analysis project Ga0209014, IMG submission 184491) | Arctic peat soil microbial communities from Barrow, Alaska - Barrow Graham LP Ref core NGADG0002-212 (SPAdes) (version 2) | ecosystem: Environmental > Terrestrial > Soil > Wetlands > Peat... | reverse complement strand
TCATCGTCGTCGACGTCAACAATCGGCCGTCGGGCAACTACGGCAGCGCCTTCATGAAGGGCGCCTACCGCCGCCTCGGCACGTGGGAGTCACATGACTTCGCCGAGACGGCGCGGTACCTGCAGCGCATGTCGTGGGTGGACAGCGCGCACATCGGCATCATGGGCACCAGCTACGGCGGTTACAGCACACTCTACACGATGGCGACGTACCCCGACATCTTCACAGCGGGCGTCGCCAATTCCGCCGTGACCGACGAGCGGCTTTATGACACGATCTACACCGAGCGGTACATGGGTCTCCTGGGCGACAACGCCGCCGGCTACGACAGCGCGTCGGTGCTGTTGCGCGCGGGGCGCATCAAGGGGCACCTGCTGGTGATTCATTCGCTGATGGACGACAACGTGCATCCGCAGAACACGATGCAGCTGCTGACGGCGCTCACCAACGCCGGCGTGGACGCCGACGTGCGCATCTACCCCCCGGGCCGGCACGGCGCGGCGTACAACATGCAGAGCATGATGCTGATCCAGCAGAACAGCGTAGCCTGGTTCAACCGCTGGCTGAAGGAGGTCAGCTCCCGCTAGGCCATGGTGAGGAAGGGAGCCAGGGGACTCAGGCCAGTTCCTCGTACGCCGCGGTCAGCACGCGCTCGACCAGCGGACCGTGATCGGGGAAGCCTTTCAGCGGATCGGTGATCTTGACGATGATCTCCTTTGACTTTCCGGCCTTCATCTCGCCGCGCACGAAATCGAGCAGTGCGGTGAGGTAGTCGCGCATGTACAGCAGGTCGGCCCTGCCGCCGGTGGCCGGGAAGGCGGGAGACGCGTGGCCGAAGATGTAGATGGTGCTGCCATCATGGTCGGCCACGGTCCCTTCGACGACCTTGATCCAATTGGCAATGGACGCGCCGGCGGGGCGGTCGATGTACGGGTGGCGGCGATTGAAGACCAAGTCGCCCACATGCGCGACGTTCGCCTTCTCGAAAGTCACGACCGCGTCGCCGCTGGTATGGGCTGGCCCGTAGTACTTGAGCGCCATGACCTCGTCGCCCACCGGCGCTCGCCACGTCTTGTCGAACGTCGTGTCGGCCACCACCTGCTCGGGTTGCGGCGGCTGGCCGGGCTGGGCCGCCTGCGCAGCGCGCGCGGCGGCCTCCATCTGCAGCCGCGGCACGTTGACCTGCGCGAGGATCTTCTTCGCCACCGGACGGAAGACGGGGTTGCCCCCGGTGTGGTCGGCATGGTGATGCGTGTTGACGAGATAGTCGAGCCGGCGGCTGCCCGTGCGCGCGTTGACCGCGTCGAGGCAGGTCTTCGCCGTCGCCGGGAACTGCGAGTCGACCACGACGACGCTCTTCGCGTCGATGTGCCAGCCGATGGTGCCACCCTGCCCGATGAAGGTGCCGATGGACCTGCGCACGGGAACCAGCAAATCCGGCTGCAGCGCCGGGGCGCCGTGGGCCAGCAGCGATCGCCAGTCGAAGGCGGACGCGACCAAGGCGACAGACGACGTGGCGAGAAACTGGCGACGGTTGAGTAACATCTGGGAAGCTCCTCTAGAAACCGTGATCTATCGTGGGTCCGGCGAAACCCGGTGTGGTGTTGGACATCGCCACGAGGGGACGAATCGCTCCGGGTGGCAAGAACGCTCCGGGCGATTGTCCTTCCGTGACGACGAAGATGGCTCCGCGCCCATGGTCCGTGCCCCAGCGCGTGGTGGCTTCGATGCCGCTGAAGAAGCGGATGGATTGCACGGACTCGGTGGCGATGTCCTTGAGCATCGCAACACCGCCCACGCGCACGCCGTCCACGTATACCTGTATCTCGACGGGACGGTTGAGGCTCGACTTCCCCCGTTCAACAAGCCAGTTGCCGCGGAGCGAGCGCACGGCGTCGTACGCCGTGGTGACGTGTCGCGAGAGAATTTGCTCCCGCGTGATCAGCGAGCGGTCGCCCCCGGTTCCATCGTCAGTGCGCATTCCACCCGCGCAGCCGACGGTGGACGAGATGACGGGCAGGCAGACGATAAGCAGCCTGGCAAGGCGCATGTTCCCCCGAAGAAGACCTGACTGAATGATGCCCTGCCGGCTCCGCGCTGTCGAGGCCGATGGCTCTGCCGAAGCTGATGCCGAAGCTGATGGCTGGTGCGACGCGTGGCCGCGCCGCATACTCTGGGGTCGCCATCGACGGCCCGACGCTTCGGGTCGTTCGCGTCGAAGGAGCGGGCCGCTGGCTCCGCTGACTTCTCCCACATCAAGCCCCCGCAACTCATGAACGCCGACGATTCGAACTTCTCACGACGGGACTTCCTCCTCCGCGCCGGCACGGCGGGTCTTGCGGCGTCGGCGGTGAGCACTTGGCTTGCGCCCGACCTGCTCGCCGAGCCCGCGGGCGCCGCGATTGCCGCATCGCCGTTTGGCACGGGGGCGTCCGCCGTGAATGCACGCCGGCTCGCCGGCGTCGACCTCGGACTTCGCTGGCGCATGCTCGGCCCGTTCCGCGGTGGACGCGTGGATGCCGTGACCGGCGTGCCGGGCCGGCCGAACGAGTTCTACTTCGGTTCCGTCAACGGCGGCGTCTGGAAGTCCATCGACGCTGGCCGCGTGTGGACGCCCGTGTTCGACTCGCAACCGGTGGCATCCATTGGCGCGGTCGCCGTGGCGCCGTCGGCACCCGATACGATTTACGTGGGGAGCGGCGAATCGACGCTGCGCGACTCCATGGGCTTCGGCAACGGCGTCTACAAGTCCTCGGATGCCGGCAAGAGCTGGACGCACCTTGGTCTCGACGAGACGCACCACATCGGCAAGATCGCTGTCGACCCGCAGAACGCCAACGTGCTGTTCGTCGCCGCCATCGGGCACCTGTACGCGCCCAATCCTGAGCGCGGCGTCTTTCGCTCCACGGACGGGGGCAAGAGCTGGAAGAAGGTGCTGTTCAAGAACGATAACGTTGGCGCGGTGGACGTCGCCATCGATCCCACCGACTCGCGCGTCGTCTATGCCAGCCTCTGGAATACGCGGCGGCCGCCGTGGTACACGTATCAGCCTTCGAACGGCCCCGGCGGCGGACTGTTCAAGTCCACCGACGGCGGCACCACGTGGCATCAGCTCACCAGCGGATTGCCGAAGGAAGGCATCGGCCGCAGTGGCATCGCGATAGCGCCGAGTGATCCCAAACGTGTGTATGCCGTCATCGACGACCTGCTGGCCGATCCGTCGGCTCCCGCGCTGGCGGCACCGGCCGCTCCGGCCCCCCCGGCCCCCCCGGCCCCCCCGGCCGGGCCTGGTGGACGTGGCGGTCCGCCGGTGCCGCGTCAGGGCGGCCTCTTCCGCTCGGACGACGCCGGCGCCACGTGGACGCGTGTCTCCTCCGACCAGGCGCTGTGGGGCCGCGGCTGGTACTTCGAGAAAGTGGCCGTCGACCCGAAGAACGCCGACATCGTCTACGTGCCCAACGTGGCCGTGAGCCGGTCAAAAGACGGCGGCAAGACGTGGGTGGCCATGCGCGGTTCGCCCGGCGGCGACGACTACCACCAGGCGTGGGTGTCGCCCGATGACTCCAACACGATGATCGTCGCCAGCGACCAGGGCGCCATCATCACCCGCAACGCCACGGCCGATGATGCGAAGACGGTGACGTGGAGCTCGTGGCTCAACCAGCCCACGGCGCAGATCTACCACATGTCGGTGGACTACCGTGACCCGTACTGGGTGACGGGAGCGCAGCAGGACAGCGGCGCCGTGGCCGTGCGGTCGCGTGGCAAGTTCGGCGAAATCTCCATGCGCGACTGGGAACCCATCGGCGCCGGTGGCGAGAGCGGATACACCGCGGGCGATCCGCTGCATCCGGGCGTGATCTACGGCGGCATGGGCAGCCGGTTCGACCTCGAGGCAAACGCCGACGTGCCGGGCACCACCAGTCCCAAGGGTCCCGAGCCGCTGCGTGCCGACTGGTCGCAGCCGCTGGTCCTGTCGCGCGCCGACCCGCGCAACCTGTACTACGCCGCCCAGTTCCTGTTCAAGTCGAGCGATGGTGCCGCCACCTGGAAGCAGGTGAGCCCCGACCTCACGCGCCCCGACCCGGGCATTCCACCCACGCTCGATGCCGCATCGGCCGCCGACACCGGCGGCAACGGCACGCGCGGTGTCATTTATGCGGTGTCGCCGTCGCCACTGCTCGTGCCCATGGTGTGGGTGGGCACGGACGATGGTCTGGTGCAGGTGACGCTGAACGACGGCAAGACGTGGACAAACGTGACGCCCACTGCGCTCACCGCGTGGAGCCGCGTGACATGCGTCGAAGCGTCGCACTTCGACTTCAACGCCGCGTACGCCAGCGTCGACCGCCACCAGCTGCAGGACTTCGAGCCCTACATCTACAGGACACGGGACCAGGGCAAGAGCTGGCAGAAGATCACCAGCGGATTGCCGGCTGGGGTGTACGTGCACGTGGTGAAGGAAGACCCGGCGCGGCAGGGCCTGCTGGTGGCCGGCACCGAGCGCGGCGCGTTCATCTCGTTTGACGACGGCGACAGCTGGCAGACGCTGCAGCTCAACCTGCCGGCGACGTCGGTGCGCGACTTCGAGTTCCACGACGGCGACCTGATTGTGGCGACGCACGGCCGCGGCTTCTGGGTGATCGACGATGTCAGCCCGCTGCGCCAGCTCACCGCCGCGGTGCTGGGCGCCGAGGTGTACCTGTTCAAGCCGTCGGACATCACGAATTACACGCAGGGAGGCGACAACGGCACGCCCCTGCAGAAGGACGAGCCGCAGGTGCCGAACCCTCCAAGCGGCGCGGTCATCGACTACTACCTCAAGTCGACGGTCGCGACGCCGGTGACGCTGGAGATCCTCGATGCGTCGGGGGCGGTGGTCGGTTCGTTCTCGAGCGCCGCCGGTGCGACGCCGGCCCCTTCGGGCGGGCGCGGCGCAGCCGGGGGCATCCCGAACACGTCGCCGTTGTGGCGGCCGGACGCCGAACCCTTCTCGGCGGCGGCGGGCATGCACCGGGTGGTGTGGAACACCAGCGGGCGCCGCGGTGGTTTCGGCGGAGGAGGGCGCGGAGCGCCGAGCGCGCCACTGACTGGCATCTTCACGGCGCGGCTCAAGGTGGGAGACCAGAGCTATTCGCAGTCGTTCAGCGTGAAGCCGGAGCCGCGCGGTCACTGACCGCCCACTCCGCGATGCTCGTCGAACGGGAAGACCTGAACCTGATGCTGGCCGAGGTCGGCCGCTTCGCGCGGGAGCGTGTTGCGGCTGCGACCGCGCGCCCCGAGGCGCCAATCGACGGTGCCCTATTCGAACAACTTTCGCAGGAAGCCGCGGAACTCGGTATCCTGTCGACGTCGACCGGCGAAGGCGGTTTTGGCATCTGGGAGCGCATCGACCAGGACGAGTCGATGGCGTTCAACCTCGGCGCGCTCAGGCGGCTTGGCCGGGCGAATGCCGGCGTCGCATTCGCGTGGCACCGGATTGCGCTGGCCCGTTCGGTGGCCGCCCAGTTGGCTCTCGGATTGGACGCGGCCACTCTGCTTGGCACGACGCTCGTGAGCACCGGGCACTATGGGCTGGCACGCACGAGCGCCGCGCGCTGGCTGAAGGGGAGCGCCCTCCACGACGATGAAGTCGCGCTGTTGGCCGATTGGCTCGACCGAAAGTCGCATGCGACGACGGTCGTGGCGCCCCGTGCGTGGCAGGCGCTGCTCTGGCCGGTCTGGCGCGACGGGCGGATTGCGTGGCAGCTCGCGCACCGCGATGAACTGGAGGCGCAGCCGTGCCGCGCACAGCACGGACTGGACGAGCTGTCGGCATTTCTGGTGCGCGACGTGTCGTCCGCGACCGGCATCACGTTGCTGGATGACGGAGCGGCTCGACTGGTCTTTGGCCGCGCGCTCAAGATGGACATGATGGGGCTGCTGGCAATTGCCGCGGGTGCGCTGGGCCGCGGCCAGGAACTCGCCACGGATTTTGCCGCCATGCGTCGGCAGGGTGGGAAGCTCATCGGCGCTCACGCGGCCGTGCAGCAGATGCTGAGCGAGATTGAGGTCGCGCGGCAGGGTGCGGATGTGGCGCTGGCGAGTCTGGCACGCCCCATCGACGAGATCGACGCAGGATCGGTGGCCGCCATGCGAGTCAGCACGCACGCGCTGCTGTGCGATGCGGCCAACCAGGTGATGCAGGTGCACGGCGGAATTGGCTACATGCGCGAGGCCGGGCCGGAAAAGCTCGTGCGCGACCAGAACATGCTCAGGCTGCAGGCCGGAGGAACGCGAGAGGCGCAGTCGTTCCTCGCCGGGTGGATCGGAGCCTTCGCATGAGCGCACCAACGCACCTCGAAGGACATCTTCCGGCCGATCATCCGCTCTCACCGCAGCGGCAGTACCGTGAGTTGCCGATGATCGGGCGAACGCTGTCGGACTACCCGGTGTCGGATCTCTGGGAGACCGACTTCGCCCGGCTGCCCGCGCCGCTGGCGAGGCAGCGCCGGCGGGCGAGAGCGTTCGCCGAGCGGTACATCGCGCCAGTGGCGGACGAGCTCGATCTTGCCGCGCACCTGCCGCCCGGGCAATGCCACCCTATCGCAATGGACGTGCTGCGTGAAGCCGGCCGCCAGGGCTGGCTCAGCTACTTCCTGCCGCGTCCGCTCGGGAGCATGCCGTGGCGAACGCTCCCGTATCCCCCCATCTGGCAGTGCAGCCTCATCGTCGAGGAGTTCAGCCGGGCGTGCGGTGGACTCATGCTGCTGCTGTCGGCGCACCATCTGGGCGCCATGCCGCTGTTGCTCGCCGGCAACGTGGGGCAGATCCTCCGTCATCTCGTGCCGGTGTATCGCAGTTGTGAACGCGGCGATCCGCACCTGGTGGCGTTTGCGATCACCGAACCGGGCGCCGGTTCGGACGCCGAGGACGGGCACGGTGCTGCGCTCTCTTCTCCTGGTGTCGTCGCGAGGCCGACCGCTGGCGGCTGGCTGCTGAACGGGCGCAAGTGCTACATCAGCGGCGGCGATCTCGCCAAGTCGGCGACGGTGTTCGCGGCGCTGCAGGGCGAGGGCATGGAGTCGTGGACCTGCTTCTACGTCGATTGCGCCGCGCCGGGGTTCAAGGTGGCGCGCACCGAACTCAAGATGGGCATGCGCGCGTCGGGAGCCGCCGAGCTGGAGTTCACCGACCTTTTCGTGCCTCGCGACCGCATTGTCGGCGGGCTGCGCGGGGGGTGGGTGATCAATCGCGCCACGCTGAATGCGTCACGCATCCCGGTGGCGGCAATGGCGGTGGGCTTTGCCCGCGCGGCCACGGAGACGGCGCTCGAGTTCGCCCGGCGCTATACGCTCGGCGGCAAGGCACTGATGCACTATCAGAACGTGCAGCTGCACCTCGCCACGATGGTCGCCGAGACCCGCGCCATGCGCAGCCTCGTGTGGCAGGAGGCGCGCAGCGCGTGGCAGCCGCGGCAGCTGCATGCGTCGCTGTGCAAGTTCCACGCGACCGACCGCGCCCAGCACGTCTGCGAGATGGCCATGGACCTGCTGGCCGATCACGGTGGTTTGCACGAGCAGAGGGTGGAAAAGATCTTCCGCGACGTGCGGCTCACGCGGATCTTCGAGGGGACCAACCAGATCAACCGTCTGTCGATGATGGAAGACTGGCAGGCGCAGTTGCTCGACGCCGATCAACCGATGGGAGTGTGACCGTGACCGCGTGGCACGCCGACCCGTTCTTTCAGTATCCGCGAACGACCTTTGCCACCAGCGAAGGAAATGTCGAACTGCCCATCCTGTACTACTACGACTCGCAGGTGCTGGCGCTGTTTCTCGTCGACTACGACAGGGCGCAGTCGATGGTGCGCGGCGAGGGGCTGGAGGTGGCGCGATTCGTGGGCGGCAAGGCGCTGGTGGGCGTCGCATTCTACGAGTACCGGCAGACGTCGATTGGCGTCTACAACGAGGTCGGCGTGGCCATTGCCGTGGTTCCCGCCGGCACGCGCACGCCGGCCTTTCCGCTGCTCTCCATGATGGGCAGCCTCGACAAGGGCAGCGTGGGTTTCTTCATCGTCGACCTGCCGGTGACGACGGCGGCCGCCTGCGCCGCCGGCCGTGAGATCTGGGGCTACCCCAAGTTCGTGACACCCATTCGCTTTGCACTGAACGGCGAGCGCTTCAGCGGTGCGGTGATCGATCCGGACGGTGCAGGGGCTTTGCTTGAGTTGTCGGGCGACGCGGGCGTCGGTATTCCGGGGCCGTTGCTCGACCTGATCCTGTATTCCCGCAAGGAAGGCGCGTTGCTGCGGACACTGGTGAATACGCGCGGCGGCGGCTGGGTTTGCCTTCCGGGAACGATGCGCCTCAAGGTGTCGGGCAGCGCGCACGCAATGGCGCGGCGGCTCGTCGCGCTCGGCCTGGAGGACGCCATGCCGGCCATCGTCATGCGGTCCGACCGGCTGCAGTTGCGGCTGAACGCGGGGGCGGTGCTGCCGTAGGACGAGTTGCGTTCTCCCCGCCGCCGAGCGTACCCTATGGGCATGCCTGCCACGATCGAGCATTACTGGTTGCCTGCCGACCTGGAGCAGTTCCCGGAAGGGGACGGCTGCAAGTACGAGTGCATCGACGGAGTGCTGCTGGTGACGCCGGCTCCGCGGATGGTGCATGCGGCGGCGCTAGCCGTGCTGGGGGAGCAGATCGTCCTCTTTCTCTCTGGTCAGGGACATGGCCGGCGCGTCATCAGCTCCACCGCCGACCTGCGCCCCGAGTCCACCACCGTCGTCGAACCCGATCTCTTCGTGCTGCGTGCACGGGCCACCGCGAAAACGCGCCTCGATGACTCCACCTGCGCCGTGCTTATCGCGGAGGTGCTCTCTCCGAGTACGGCGAAACGGGACCGCGGGATCAAGCGGATGTTGTACCAGCGGGTGGGCGTGCCAGAATACTGGATCGTCGACCTCGACGCACGGCTCATCGAGCGCTGGACCCCGTCCGACGCGCGGCCTGAGATCTTGCGCGAGCAGCTGACGTGGACCGACCCCGTGAGCGGGGCCGAACTCGTGCTCGATGTGCAGCGGTTCTTCGCCGAGGTGTGGGGAGATGAGTCACCGGCGGACTGAAAGGCGCGACGGCACCTCGATGCACCGTCCGCGATGAGCCGCCGCGTGCTCCTCCTCGGCTGCGGCGCGCAGGGCAGGGCGGTGCTGCACGACCTCGCGCTGGGCGACGACCCCATTCACGTCGTCGTGGCCGACCGGGTGCGGGGTGCGGGGCACGTCCTGCAGGGCCAAACCGAGTCTCGTGTGAAGTCGGTGATGATCGATGCCACCGACGAGGCGGCCGTCGCGGCGCTGATGCGCCAGGCCGACGTCGTGGTGGAGGCGCTGCCCGGCCCGTTCGCGCTCCCGATGGCGCGGCTTGCCGCGCACTGCGGCGTGAGCCTGGTGAGCAGCATGTATCTTCGCGACCCGCAGGAACTGGACGCCGGGAAGATCAGTGCGACGGAACGGGCGATCCACGAGCTCGATGATGCGGCACGAAGCAAGGGCGTCGTCATCCTCCCGGAGTTCGGGCTCGATCCCGGACTCGACCTGATTCTTGGCGCGCGGGCGTTGACGGAGTTCGACGAGGTGGCAGAGTTCCATTCCTACGGCGCCGGCCTTCCCGGTCCGGCGGCGCGGGGCAACGCGCTCGGCTACCGGTTCTCGTGGTCGCCCATCGGCGTGATGCGGTCGTACCGGCGTCCGGCGCGGCTGATCACCGGCGGCGCAGAGGTGGAAATCGATGCAGCGGCGCTGTTCGAGCCGGGGCGCCATCATATGGTCGACGTGCCGGAGATCGGCGCTCCCCTCGAGTGCTACGCGAACGGCGACGCGGTACACTACGCGGAGCTGTTCGGCCTGCGCGGAACAGTGCGTGAGATGACGCGCTTCACCGGACGGTACGCCGGGCACTGCGCCTTCTGGCGGGTGATGGTGAAGAGCGGCTTCCTCGGGAGCGTGCCGGTTGACGTGAACGGCGTGGCGGTGGCGCCCGTCGATTTCACGGCGGCGCTGCTCTCTTCGCAGCCGCAGTTCCAGTACGGGAAGGACGATGAAGACCTGACGTGGATCCGGGTGGACGTGCGCGGCAGACGGGGCGGGAAGGCCCTGCGCGTCGTCTACGACCTTGTAGACCGGCGGGACTTCGCCACCGGCCTTACGTCGATGCAGCGCACGGTGGGTTTCACGCTGGCGCGCGGAGCGCGGCTCATTCTCGACGAATCGCTCGGGCGCCCGGGTATCCGTTCACCCATCGAGGTACCGTACGACCTCGTCTTCCCGGCGCTGGAGCGGCACGGGATACGCGTCACGAGGAGCGAACTGCCGGCTTAGGCCGGGGGGCGACGTGTGATGCCGGGACGGGACTCGCGTTCCTTCGCTTGTTTGCGGGTCGATCTGGTGACACTGCTGTGCGGTGTGGCAGGCAGGTTGCGCCATGCCGAGTTGCATTTCCCCCCGCGCCGAGCGTACCCTATGGGCATGCCTGCTACCATCGAGCGTTACTGGTTGCCAGCCGACCTGGAGCAGTTCCCGGAAGGGAACGGCTGCAAGTACGAGTGCATCGACGGGGAACTGCTGGTGACGCCGGCGCCGAGGGTGGTGCATGTGGCGGCGCTGTCCCACTTGAGCAACATGCTCAATCGAGGCTTGCCGAGCAGTGGCGCCACGCCTCGCGTAGTCTCCTCGACAGCCGACCTGTGTCCCGAGCCGACCACCGTCGTTGAGCCTGATCTCTTCGTGCTGCGCGCGCCGATCACCGCGAAGACGCGCCTCGATGATCCTGCGTGCGCCGTGCTCATCGCCGAAGTGCTCTCGCCGAGTACGGCGAAACGGGACCGCGGAATCAAGCGGATGCTGTACCAGCGGGTGGGCGTGCCCGAGTACTGGATAATCGACCTCGACGCCCGGCTCATCGAGCGGTGGACCCCGTCCGACACGCGGCCTGAGATCCTGCGCGAGCAGTTGACGTGGACGGACCCCGTGAGCGGCGCCGAACTGGTGCTCGACGTGGAGCGGTACTTCGCCGCGGTGTGGGGAGAGGAGTCGCCAGCGACCTGAACTGCGCGAGGCCCGATTGAACGGCTTGGCGCGCCGAGCCGGTGCGTGCTGCTGCCTCAGGCGAGGAACGGATTGGCGTAACGCACCGTCGGCCCGAGCGCATCAAGACCATCCTGTCGGGCGAGCGCGAGC
>Ga0209014_10002261_pt1 | contig 11223 bp, 11 predicted proteins | sample BarGraNGADG00212_FD_184491 | JGI IMG/M metagenome (GOLD analysis project Ga0209014, IMG submission 184491) | Arctic peat soil microbial communities from Barrow, Alaska - Barrow Graham LP Ref core NGADG0002-212 (SPAdes) (version 2) | ecosystem: Environmental > Terrestrial > Soil > Wetlands >... | reverse complement strand
CGCGGGCGAACGCGGCGGCGCGCTCGTTGCCGGTCCCGCCCACCACGCGGGCGTTGTGCGCCTCCACCCAGTCCACCAGCTCGCCCATCGTCTCGAGGCGCGGGTCCTTGAGCATCGACCCGCGGTACCGGTCGAAGGGGTGCGGGATCCCGACCAGGCCGCCCTGCTCGCGAACCTCGGCGATCGTCTCGCGGGCCGTCCGCCCGGGCGCCACCGCCCGCTCCAGGAACACGGCGATCAGGTCCCCGTCGGCGGTCCTGACCTCCTCGCCGACGATGACGGTCAGCCCGGCGGGGGCCGCGTCGCGCGCCCGCAGCGCACCCTCGATCCGGTCGTGGTCCGTGATGGCGAGGTGCGTGAGCCCCCGCTTCGCCGCCGCCCGCACGACCGCCTCCGGCGAGGCGAGCGAGTCGAAGCTCGCGGACGTGTGGCAGTGGAGGTCGATGAACGACCTCACGTCAGCCCCACCCCGCCGGCTTGCCCGCAGCCACTCCCCGGAGCCACTCAGATCTGCTGGACGAGGGACTTCTTGAAGAAGTCGAAGTGCTCCAGCGCCAGCCCCGTGCCGAGCGCCACGCAGTTCAGGGCGTTCTCGGCGACGTGGCACGGGACGCCCGTGACCTGCGTCAGCAGCTTGTCCACGTTGCGCAGCAGGGAGCCGCCCCCGGACATCACCATGCCCTTGTCGATGATGTCGGACGAGAGTTCGGGCGGGGTCTGCTCCAGGACCGATCGCACGGCGGCGACCAGCTGCTGGAGCGGGATCTCGATCGCCTCCATCACCTCGGATGAGGTGATCGGGATGGTGCGCGGCAGGCCGGCGATCAGGTCGCGGCCGCGGACCTCCATCGTGAGCTCGCGCTCGAGCGGGAGGGCCGTCCCGATCTGGATCTTGACCTCCTCCGCCGTCCGCTCGCCGATCATGAGGTTGTACTTCTTGCGGATGTAGGTGGCGATCGACTCGTCGAACTTGTTGCCGCCCACCCGGAGGCTGTTGCTGACGACGATCCCGCCGAGCGCGATGACCGCGATCTCGGACGTGCCGCCACCGATGTCGATGATCATGTTCCCGGACGGCCCGCTGATCGGCACGTTGGCGCCGATGGCCGCGGCCAGGGGCTCCTCGATGAGGTACGCGTCCTTGGCGCCGGCCTTGAGGGCCGCATCGCGCACGGCGCGCTTCTCGACGGAGGTGACGCCGGCAGGGACGCTGATCATCACCTCGGGGCGGGAGAAGCCGATCCGGCCCTTCGTCGCCTTGCCGATGAAGAAGCGGAGCATGGCCTCCGTGATGACGTAGTCGGCGATGACGCCGTCCTTCATCGGGCGGATGGCCTGGATGTTGCCGGGGGTCCGGCCGATCATCTCGCGGGCTTCCTCGCCCACGGCGACGATCCTGTTGTCCTCACCGACCGCGACGACGGAGGGCTCCGTGATGACGATGCCCTTGCCCTTCACATAGACGATGACGTTCGCGGTGCCGAGGTCGATACCGATCTTCATGACGAGGGGATGCTACTCCGATGGTTGCGGACGACCCGGAGGGGCCGTCGGGGCGGATGCTGGTGGTGGGGTGGGGCGAGGCTCAGGCCGGTCGGCCGAACGCGAGATGATCGCGCCGAGCTGCTGGAACTTGTGATCGATGTTCTCATACCCTCGGTGAACGTGGTGCGCACCGTGGATCAGCGACGCACCATCCGCCGCGAGGGCAGCGAGGATGAGTGAGGCGCCGGCCCGCAGGTCGCCGATCGTCGCCTCGGCGCCGTGGAGCCTGACAGGCCCGTGGATGGACGCGTGGTGGGCGTCCTCGATGTCGATCCGGGCGCCCAGCTTGCGGAGCTCAACCAGCCACTCGATCCGGTCCTCGAAGACCGCCTCGTGGACGCGCGACGTCCCGGTCGCCTGGGTCAGCAGCACGCACATCGGCGGCTGGACGTCCGTGGCGAGGCCGGGGTAGGGCGCCGTCTCGATGTCCCAGGCACGCAGGTCGCCGGGCCGCAGGCCCGTGGCATCGATCTCGATCGTGTGCGTCCCGCATACGACGGGCACGCCGACCCGGCCGAACGCCTCGACCAGGGCCCCGACGTGCTCGCACGGCGCGTTCTCCAGCGTGATCCTGCCGCCGGTCACGGCCGCCGCCACCAGGAACGTCCCGGTCTCGATCCGGTCCGGGACGACCGAGTGGTCCGCCCCGCGCAGCCGCTTGCGGCCGTGCACCTCGATGACGTCGGGGGCCGTCCGCGCGACGTCAGCGCCCATCTCGCACAGGAAGGCGATCAGGTCGTCGATCTCCGGCTCCTGCGCCGCCGGCTGGATGGTGGTGTGGCCCTCCGCCAGCGTGGCCGCGAGCATCGCGTTCTCGGTGCCCATGACCGTGACCTGGGGGAAGGTGACCTCGCCGCCACGGAGCCGGCCGGGGGCCTGGGCGTAGTAGTAGCCGTTGCGGTACTCGATCTCCGCACCCAGCGCCCGCATCGCGTCGACGTGGAGGTTGACCGGGCGCCGGCCGATCCGGTCGCCGCCCGGGTTGCTGATGATCACGCGCCCGAACCGGGCGAGGAGGGGGCCGAGCAGGATGAACGAGGCCCGCATCTTGGCCGCCGCCTCGAGCGGGACGAACAGCCAGTCGACGTCGCCGGCCGCGACCTCGTACACGCCGGGCTCGGGGTGGTCCACCACGACGCCGAGATCCGTGAGGACCTCCGCCATCACGCGCACGTCCTCGATCTCGGGCATGTTCGTGAAGCGGCAGCGCTCGCCCGTCAGGACGGCCGCCGCCAGCAGCTTCAGGGCGGCGTTCTTGGCGCCACTGACATGGACGGTGCCCCGGAGCGGCCGTCCCCCTTCGATCCGGAAAGCCTCGGGGGCCGCCGGTTCCGGGCGGTACTCCCAGTGGAACGGCCGGGCGTCAGCCATGGGCTACCCGCGCGAGCGCGGACCCTCCCGGCGCCGGCGCTCGGCGACCCGGATCCGGAGCAGCGCCCCCTGGAGCTCGGCGCGGGCGGAGGCCAGGTCGGCGCCCTCGTGGTAGCCGGACGCAAGCGCCCGCTCGGCCTCCTTGCGGGCCTCCTGGGCCTTATCGAGGTCGATCTCGGACGACATGTCGGCCATCTCGGCCATGACGACGACCTTGTCGGGGCGGACCTGGAGGAACCCGCCGGCGATGGCGAAGCTCTCCTCGTCCCCGCCCTTGCGGATCCTGAGCTCGCCCACGCCCAACAGGCTGACCAGCGGCGTGTGGTGCGGGAGGATACCGAGCTCGCCCTCCACGCCCGGCACCAGGACCATGTCGACCTCGTCCGAGTACGCCAGCCGCTCGGGCGTGACGATCTCGAGGTGGAGCGTCATGGCCCGCTCAGCCTGCCATCTTGGCCGCGTTCTCGCGGACGTCGTCGAGGGTGCCGGCGAGGAAGAAGGCCTGCTCCGGGAGCGTGTCGGCCTTGCCTTCGAGGATCTCCTTGAAGGAGGCGACCGTGTCGCGGATCGACACGTACTGTCCCGGGCGGCCGGTGAAGACCTCTGCGACAAAGAACGGCTGGCTCATGAACCGCTGGAGGCGGCGGGCCCGGGCAACGGTGGACTTGTCCTCCTCGGACAGCTCGTCGATGCCGAGGATCGCGATGATGTCCTGGAGGTCGCGGTAGCGCTGCAGGACGCGCTTGGTCTCCTGGGCCGCGTCGTAGTGCTCGACGCCCACGATGAGCGGGTCGAGGACGCGGGACGTGGATGTCAGCGGGTCGACCGCCGGGTAGATGCCGAGCTCGGCGATGGACCGCTCGAGGCGGATCGTCGAGTCGAGGTGGGCGAAGGTCGTGGCCGGCGCCGGGTCCGTGTAGTCGTCCGCGGGCACGTAGACCGCCTGGAGCGAGGTGATCGACCCCTTCGTGGTGGAGGTGATCCGCTCCTGGAGCGCGGCCATCTCGGTCGCGAGGTTGGGCTGGTAGCCCACCGCGGACGGCATGCGGCCGAGCAGGGCCGAGACCTCGGAGCCCGCCTGGGTGAACCGGAAGATGTTGTCGATGAACAGGAGGACGTCGCGGCCCTCCTCGTCGCGGAAGTACTCCGCCATCGTGAGGCCCGTGAGGCCGACGCGCTGGCGGGCGCCGGGCGGTTCGTTCATCTGGCCGAACACGAAGGCCGTGCTCTTGATGACGCCCGACTCGGTCATCTCGTGGATGAGGTCGTTGCCCTCGCGGGAGCGCTCGCCCACGCCGGCGAACACCGACACGCCCGAGTGCTCCTTGGCGACGTTGTTGATCAGCTCCTGGATGATGACCGTCTTGCCGACGCCGGCGCCGCCGAAGATGCCGACCTTGCCGCCCTTGCGGAAGGGGCAGACGAGGTCGATGGCCTTGAGGCCGGTCTCGAACACCTCGACCTCGGTTGTCTGGTCCTCGAAGGACGGTGGCCGGCGGTGGATCGGGAGGTAGTGCTCCGCCTCCACGGGACCCTTGCCGTCGATCGGGCGGCCGAGGACGTCGAAGACGCGGCCGAGGGTGACCTCGCCGACCGGCACGCTGATGGGGGCGCCCGTATCGCGCACCGCGGTGCCGCGGGCCAGGCCGTCCGTCGTGGTCATGGCCACGGCGCGCACCCAGTTGTTGCCCAGGTGCTGCTGGACCTCGCAGGTGAGCGGGTCCTGCCCCTCGCGGATGATCTCGACGGCGTTGTAGATCCCGGGCAGCTGCCCGGCGGGGAACTCGATGTCGACGACCGGACCGGTGATCTGGATGACCCGGCCGGTCGCGGAAGGGGCGGCGGTCGCCATGGGTGGGAGTGCCTCCTCGTCTGCGCCGGCCTAGCGAGCCTGGGCGCCGCTCGCGATTTCGACCATCTCGCGAGTGATGTTGGCCTGACGGACCTTGTTGTACGAGAGCGTCAGGTCCTCGATGAGCTCCTGCGCGTTCTCGGTTGCGTTCTTCATGGCGACCATCCGGGACGACTCCTCGCTGGCCTTCGACTCGAGCACCGCCTGGAACAGGCGGGTCGCGACGTAGCGCGGGAGGAGCGACCTCAGGAAGGTCTCGGGGCTGGGCTCGAACAGGAACTGGTTGCCCGGGATCCCGTGCGTGTCCTCGGACGGCTCCACCGGGAGCAGCCGCTCGATGACGGGCTTCTGGACGAGGGTGGACACGAACCGGGAGTAGACGACGTCGACGCGGTCGTACGTCCCGGCGACGAAGTCGTCGGTCACCAGGCGGGCCAGGGGCAGGACGTCGGAGAACGCGGGGCGGTCACCGAAGCCCTCGAAATGGGCCGCGATCGGCACCCGGGCGCGGCGCATCGCGTCGCGCCCCTTGCGGCCGACCGTGGCCACCTTGAGATCGCCGGGGTGTTCCGTGATCTCGCGGGCGACGAAACGGATCGTGTTGGTGTTCAGCGCCCCGGCGAGGCCGCGGTCGCTGGTCATGATCACGATGAGGCGGTTGTGCTCGCCACCGAGGTCCCGGTCCGCCAGGAGCGGGTGGTCGGTCCTGCCGAGCACCGCCGCGAGGTCCGCGATGACCTCGTCGAGCGTCTCGCGATAGGGGCGGGAGGCGAGCGTGGACTCCTGCGCACGCCGCAGCTTGGAGGCTGCGACGAACTGCATCGCCCGGGTGATCTGCTTGATGTTCTTGGCAGATCCGATGCGCCTTCGGATTTCACGCTGGCTAGGCATTGTTCCGTGCCGCCCACTTCGGCCGGCGGGTCAAGTCTTCCACGATCCGCTCAGGCCAGGAAGCTCAGGCGGAAGGCGTCGATCGCCTCGCCCAGCGCCGTGGCGATGTCGTCGGTCAGGGTCTTGCCGGCGGCGAGCTCGGTGAGGATCTCCGGCCGCTCGGTCTCCAGGAACCGGTAGAGCTGCGTCTCGAACTCCTTGACGCGGGCCGTCGGGATGTCGTCCAGCTTGCCGGTCGTGGCCGCCACCAGGATCGCGACCTGCTTCTCCACGGGGAGCGGCTGGTACTGCGGCTGCTTGACGATCTCCGAGAGCTTCTCGCCCCGGTTGAGCTGGTCCCGGGTGGCCTTGTCCAGGTCGCTGGCGAACTGCGCGAAGGCCGCGAGGGCACGGTACTGCGCGAGGTCCAGCTTCAGCGGTCCGGCCACCTTCTTCATCGCCTTGGTCTGCGCGGCGGAACCGACGCGGCTGACCGAGATGCCGATGTTCATGGCGGGCCGCTGGCCGGCGTTGAACAGGTCGGTCTCGAGGAAGATCTGGCCGTCCGTGATCGAGATCACGTTGGTCGGGATGTAGGCGGACACGTCGTTCGCCTGGGTCTCGATGATCGGCAGGGCCGTGAGCGAGCCACCACCGTTCTCGTCGTTCATGCGTGCGGCCCGCTCGAGGAGCCGGCTGTGGAGGTAGAACACGTCGCCCGGGTACGCCTCGCGGCCGGGGGGCCGGCGGAGGAGCAGGGCCATCTCGCGGTAGGCCCAGGCGTGCTTGGACAGGTCGTCGTAGACGCACAGGGCGTCCTTGATCAGCTTGCCGTTGATCTCGACGCCGACCTCCATGACCTCCTCGCCCATCGCCACGCCGCTGTACGGGGCGAGGTACTGGAGGGGGGCCGGATCCTCGGCACCGGCGACGACGACGATGGTGTGCTCCATCGCGCCGAACTTCTCGAGCGTGGCCACGGTCTGCGCGACGGTCGAGAGCTTCTGCCCGATCGCCACGTAGATGCAGACGAGATCGCCGCCCTTCTGGTTGATGATCGTGTCGATGGCGATGGCGGTCTTGCCCGTCTGGCGGTCGCCGATGATGAGCTCCCGCTGGCCGCGGCCGATCGGGATCAGCGCGTCCACGGCCTTGAGGCCGGTCTGGACCGGCGTGTCCACCCCCTTGCGGGTGATGACACCTGGGGCGATGCGCTCGACCGGGCGGGTCTTCGTGCGCGGGATCTCGCCCTTGCCGTCGATCGCGTTGCCCAGCGGGTCGACCACGCGGCCGAGCAGGGCGGCGCCGACGGGCACCTCCACGACGCGACCGGTCGTGCGGACGCGATCCCCCTCCTTGATGGAGGTGGCGTCGCCGAGGATGACCGCACCGACGGTCTCCTCTTCGAGGTTCAGGGCCATGCCCATCACCCCGTTGGGGAACTCGAGCAGCTCCGACATGAGGGCGGCGTCCAGGCCATAGACCTGGGCGATGCCGTCGCCAACCTCGATAACCGTCCCGACGCTGCGGGTCTCGGTCGTCTCATCGAAAGACTCGATCTTGCTCTTGATGATGCTGATGATCTCGTCTGACCGGATGGCCATGGCGTCTCCGTGTGGCGTTCGCAGGCTCCCGTTCGCACCGGCATCTGCTGGACCGGCGGCGCGGGCGGGGGGCTAGCGGAGGCGTCCCCCCGCGTGAAGCTGGTCCCGAAGCCGCTCGAGGCGGCCGCGGATCGAGGCGTCGAGGAGTCGGTCGCGGACCTGGATCGTGAGCCCGCCGATGAGGTCCGGGTCGACCTCCGTGCGCAGCTCGATCGGGGCCCCGGCCATCGCCTCGACCCGGCTTCGGATCGCGGCGTTCTCGTCCGGGGTGAGCGGCACGGCACTGGTGACCGTGGCCATCACCAGCCCTCGATGGGCATTGAGGCGGCGGACGTACTCCGCGGACACGCGGCCGAGGTCGTTCGACCGGCCACGCGCGACGAGGAGGTTGACGAGCCGCAGCGCCCCCGGCTGGATCCGCGACTCGAGCAGGGCCGAGAGCATGGCCTGGCGCTGGACGAGAGGGACGGCCGGGCTGCGCACGACCGGCTCGACATCGGGCTGGGCGAGGACGATCGTGGCGAGCGCGAGGTCCTCCTTCCAGCGGTCGAGCTGGCCGGCCGCGAGAGCCACCTCGAAGGCGGCCTCCGCGTAGCGACGGGCGGCGGCGACGGGTCTCGCCATCAGTTGGGCGACCCGCCCGCGCCGGCCGACTCCGCGAGGAAGTCGGCGACGAGCTTGCGCTGGCGATCGGAGGTCATCGAGTCGCCGACGACCCGGCCGGCTGCCGCAAGGGCGAGGTCGGTGACCTCGCCACGGAGCTCGGCGATGGCCCGCTGCTTTTCCGTCTCGATCTCGGCGGCGGCGCGCTCGCGCAACCGGCCGAGCTCCTCGCGGGTGGCGGCGATGTCCGCCTCACGGGTCTCCGACGCCACCTTCTGAGCGCGATTGATGATCTCGTTCGCCTCGCGGCGGGCCTCCGTCAGGGCTGCCAGCCGCTCCTGTCCGGCGGACTCGCGATCGCTGCGGGCCTGCTCCGCGTCCCTGAGGCCCTGCTCGATGCGCGAGCGGCGGGTGTCGAGGGTCTCGGTCAGGCCCTTGAAGGCGAGCGACTTGACGATCAGGAAGAAGACGATGAAGTTGACGGCGCTGACGATCACCCAGAACAGGTTGATCTGGAATCCAGTGCCGCCTTCCACGGCCGGAAGGACCACCTGGCGGGTGGTCTCACCGACCAGGGCGAGGATGTCCACGGGCGTCGTCTCGTGCCGTCGTTACTTGATGAAGATGGCGAGCAGGCCGACGACCACCGCGAGGACGCCGAGGCCTTCGGCGAACGCCGCGAGGATGATCGCGAGGCCGCGGATCTGGCCGGCGGCATCGGGGTTGCGGCCGATCGCGCTGCTGGACAGGCCGGCGAGGATGCCGATGCCGATGCCCGGCCCGATCACGCCGAGGGCCGCGAGGCCTGCGCCGAGATGCTCAGTCACTGTCGAGTTCCCTCCGTGCTCCCGGTCGTCGGCCGGGTCTTGATCCCTTGATTGGTGGTCAGTGCGCCCCGGTGGCCAGGAGGTCGGGGTTGACCTGGGTGGCCGCGGGCTCGCCTGGATGGTCCGCCGGCGCGTGGTGCTCCTCGTCACCATGGTGCTCCATGGCGACGAGGGTGAACATGAGCGTCAGCGTCGCGAAGATGAGTGCCTGGACGAGGTTGAGCATCAGCTCCAGCGCGACCATCGCCATGGGGATGATCGCGATGGTGAGCGCAGTGAGCACCGCGAGCGCCACCTCGCCCCCGTAGATGTTGCCGAATAGTCGCATCGACAGCGTGACCGGCTTGACGAACTCCAGGAGGAGCTCGATCAGGCCCACGAACACCGCGATGATCCCGGCGCCGACCCCCTTCCGGAACTCCCCGAACGGGAAGAACTTGGACAGGTAGCCGCCCACGCCCAGCGCCCGGAAGCCCTGGTACTCGAAGAACACGAACGCGACGAGCGCAAGCCCGATCGTGATGTTGACGTCGCTGGTCGGCGCCCGGAGGAAGTTGACCTTGCCGATGAACGGGAGCAGGCCGCTCCAGTTGCAGAACAGGATGAACAGGAAGAAGCCGGCGAACAGCGGGATGTAGGGCTTCGACGCCGGCCCACCCAGCGAGGTGGCGAACCCCTCGAGAAGCTCCCAGACGTGCTCGATCGCGTTCTGCGCCTTGCCGGGAACCATCGCCCTCCCCCTGGTCATCAGGACCAGGGTCAGGATCGTGACGACCATCACACCCCACATGGTCACGATCGTGGAGGTGATGCTGGGCTCGAAGGTGATCAGGCCCGTGTTGCTGTAGTCCGCGGGCCAGACGACGTAGGGTGCCGGCAGCTCAAGGTTGCCGTTGATGAAGCAGACGGGATAGACGCACGCGCCGCCGGCCGCGGCCTGCGGGTCGTACGGCGGGGCGACCATCATCGCGACCGCGTCGATCGCGAAGACGAGCACGAGCAGCAGCAGGATGTAGTTGCGCTGGGACAGGCCCCGGGATCTCTCCACCGGCTTGTCGCTCACGTTTCCTCCAAGCAGTCAGTCACGCGGACCGTGGTCCGCGCTTCATCGAGCCCGTTCCGTGGCCGGTCTACTCGAGCCGCTTCAGGAACCGCGTGATCAGACGGTAGATCCCGACCGTCCCGATCCCGGCGCCGGCGAGGAAGCCGACGAGGACGAAGACCGGCAGGGTTCCGAGCCGCTGGTCAACCCAGTAGCCCGCCGCCACTCCGGCGAGGGTCGTCACCAGGAGGAGCACGCCGGTCTCGGAGAACAGCGCGAAATACGCTCCGAAACCGGTGTTCATGGGCGACCGTCCACCGCGGTCGTGACTATACCAGAGCCCCCTGGAGGTCAGGAGAGGGCCAGGATGGCATCGAGGTCGATCCACCCGTTGCCGACCGCGACGATCCGGACGCTACCCCTCGGGGTGCTCGGCGTACCACGGGGTACGGGCAGCGGCGATCCTGGCACCGCGCCCGCATTCCCCAGAACCGGTGTGGGTGCCCTATTCCTTCGGCGGGTCCGCCTCCGCGGACGGCTCCTCCTCCTCGTACGACTCGGCCTCGAGGGCGTCCCCGGTCTCGCCCCGCGCCAGCAGGAACAGCCCCAGGCCGAAGAGGAACGCCAGGCCCAGGAATGCGTACACCTGGCCCGTGCCGGACGTCACCAGGGAGAGCACCGCGAGCGAGAGGCAGATCGCGTAGATCACCAGGACCGTCTGGCTGTGGGAGAGGCCGAGGTCCAGCAGCCGGTGGTGGATGTGGCCGCGGTCCGGCGTGAACGGAGAGTGCCCCGCGCTCAGGCGCCGGACGATGATCCAGAAGGTGTCGAGGATGGGCACCCCGAGGACGAGCAGCGCCACCGCCACCTTCGCCGTCCCCAGGATCGATAGAACGGCCAACGTGTAGCCCACGAACATCACACCGCTGGTGCCGATGAAGATCGAAGCCGGGTGGAAGTTCCAGCGCAGGAACCCGAGCAGCGACCCGGCCAGGGCGAAGCACAGGATCCCGATGAACGGCTGGGCCACGGCGGTCGTGAGCGAGATCAGGCCCAGGGTGGCGGCTGCGATCAGCGCGATGCCGGACGACAGCCCATCGAGGCCGTCGATGAAGTTGATGCTGTTGATCATCCCGACGATCCAGAGCATCGAGAAGCCGATGGCGAACGGCGTGCTCAGCTCGATGTCCCCGGGCCCGAACGGGTTGTTCAGGTCCGTGACGAGGATGCCGGCAGCCACCGCCAGGCCGGCGAGCACCAGCTGGCCCAGCAGCTGCCAGCGGGCCCTGAGCTGGAACGTGTCGTCCAGCACGCCCAGCAACGTCGCGATCGCACCGCCTGCGAGCAGCGCGACCAGGTGCGCCGGCTTGAGGGCCACGGGGAACGGGACCGCGCCGGTCTGCGTGTTGATCGCGATCCCGGTGATGGCGACCAGCAGGAACGCGACGGCCACGGCAACGCCGCCGCCACGCGGGATCGGGGCGGCGTTGACGCGGCGGGGGTCGGGGC
>Ga0209014_10002260_pt1 | contig 11224 bp, 8 predicted proteins | sample BarGraNGADG00212_FD_184491 | JGI IMG/M metagenome (GOLD analysis project Ga0209014, IMG submission 184491) | Arctic peat soil microbial communities from Barrow, Alaska - Barrow Graham LP Ref core NGADG0002-212 (SPAdes) (version 2) | ecosystem: Environmental > Terrestrial > Soil > Wetlands > Peat... | reverse complement strand
ATCGAGATGCAGCAGCATCGCACCCACTCCCGGGCGCATCTCCGCCGGGAGCGCCAGCACCGAGGCCGCGATCTGCTGCTCTACCGTCGGCAGCGACGAAGCCGCAGGCGCCTGGGCGCGCGTCACGCCTGATACTCCAACCGAAAGCGCGATCGCCATGGAGACCGTCTTCACGACTGAATGAGACGTCCCGTTCATCTCCGGTTTCCTCGCGTGTGAATTATCTCCGTTTCGCGGCCGCACGAGATCCACCAGCCAGCGCGCCGCCTTCCCGAGCGCATACCCCGCAACAGTCGCCACTTCGGCCACACTCGGAGTAGCCGGCTCGCCAAGCGATCGCAGAATCTTCGACCGCATCCGCAGGATCACCGGGCTCGCCACCGGCACCGCCTGAAAATATGGATCGTATCGCGTTCCCACGCCTTCGATCAGCGCCGCCGTGCGCCCGAAGTACACGAGATGCTGCGGCAGCACGATCGGAAAATCGAACAGCGTCTTCATCACGCGGTCGGCGAGGAGGGCGTCGATGCGCTCCTTGGTGGTGGTGCGCGAGTACGCGTTGGCGATGAGCAGCTCGGCGAGCCACCGCACCGTCTCGGGCGGCGTGCCGGGAATGATCAGGCCGAGCGCGACGAACCCCGCGGCCACGGCATCGGGATCGCGCTTGATCGCCGCAATTGATGTACGCATGAGGGAGCGGCGGGTCTCCAGCGGCACGCGCACCACCATGCCGAAATCGAGCAGCACGATCCGCCCGTCGTCGGCGACCATGAGGTTGCCGGGATGCGGATCGGCGTGGAACAGGCCGTCGACGAGCATCATCTGCACGTACAGCTCGACGAGCGTCGCCACCACGCGCGGCACGTCGACCCGCGACGGATCGAGCCGGTCTATGCGCGTCCCCTCCACGAACTCCATCACGAGCACGCGCTGGCGCGTGAGTTCGTGCACGATCTTCGGAACGATCAGGTTGCGGTTCCCCGCGAAGTTCGCGCCGATCTCCATCGCGTGCTCGGCTTCGAGGCGGAAGTCCATCTCCTCCGCGATGCGCAGCTCGAACTCGTCGAGCACCACGCGCACGCGCAGCACGTGCGGATGCTTCCAGTAACGCTCCACCCACGAGAGGATCCGCCGCGCCGCGATCAGGTCCGCCTTCACGGCCGTCTCGACGCCTGGCCGCAGTACCTTCACCGCGACGACCTCTCCCTTGTAGCGGGCGCGATGCACCTGGCCGAGCGAAGCGGCCGCCACCGGCACGCGCTCGAACGCCTCGAACACTTCGTCCACGCGCGCGGCGCCCATCCCCTGCGAGTCCGGCCCGTTTCCGTGATAGCTCTCGGCCACGATCCCCGCGACCGTGTCGAAACTGAGCGGCGGGACCTGGTCGATGAGCTTCCCGAGTTCCGTGAGGTACGGTTCCGGAATGAGGTCGGCCCGCGCCGCGAACACCTGCGCCATCTTCACGAACGTGGGCCCAAGGCGGATGATCGCCTCCACGAGCCGGCGTGCTCGGCGCGCGTGGACCTCCAGCGAGCGCGGCATCGGCCCGCCCCACCAGATCCACCGCCGGCGGTCCCTCAGGAACGAGATCGCGTACGGCCCGAGCGCGAGAAGCACGCGAATCGTGTGCATATATGAAAGGTACCGGTTCGCTGCTCGATAACAGCGCAGAATGCCCGACTACCACTACTCCTGCCACCTTGGCATATTGCAAAAAGAGTCCTGCATCCTGCATCGCCCTCGATCTTCCATCTTCGATCTTCCATCATCTTGGTCCCCCAAATGCTGAAACGCACTCCATTCCACGACTTCCACGTCGCACTCGGCGCTAAAATGGTACCCTTCGCGGGCTTTGAAATGCCCGTCCAATACCCCACCGGCATCACCGCCGAACACAACGCCGTCCGCCATAAGTGCGGCCTCTTCGACGTCAGCCACATGGGCGAATTCCTCATCACCGGTCCAAACGCGCTCGAGTTCGTGAACTACGTGACGACCAACAACGTCGCCGCACTCGAGATCAACCAGGTCCACTACTCCGGAATCCTCAACGACCGCGGCACGTTCGAAGACGATTGCCTCGTCTATCGCTTCGCCGATCACATCATGATGGTCGTGAACGCGTCGAACAAGGACAAAGACTTCGCCCACATCTCCAAGCAACTCTCCAAGTTCAATTGCAAGCTCGAGGATATCTCCGACAGCATCGCGCTCCTCGCACTCCAGGGACCCGAAGCGCAGAAGATCCTCCAGCCGCTCACCGACGTCGCGCTCGAGCCGATCGGCTACTACCACTTCAACGTCGGCACCGTCGCGGGCTGCAAGGACATCATCGTCTCGCGCACCGGGTATACCGGCGAGGACGGCTTCGAGCTCTACTTCGACCGCAAGCATGCGACCGTCATCTGGAACGCGCTCATGGCCAAGGGCAACGTCACGCCGGTGGGACTCGGCTGCCGCGATTCGCTCCGCCTCGAGATGGGCATGGCCCTCTACGGCAACGACATCGACGACACCGTCACGCCGCTCGAAGCGAACCTCCAGTGGCTCGTGAAAATGAAGAAGGGCGACTTCGTCGGGAAACCGGCGCTCGAAGCGCAGAAGGCAGCGGGAATCCCGCGGAAGCTCGTGGGCTTCACCATCGCGGAGAAATCATTCCCGCGCCACGGCTACAAGGTGTTCGTGAACGGCGCGCCGAGCGGCGAAGTCCGCAGCGGAACCATGAGCCCGAGCGTCGGGATCGCGATCGGCACCGCGTACGTTCCCACCGCTCATGCGAAGCCGGGCAACACGTTCGAAGTCGAGATCCGCGACAAGCGCCTCACCGCCACGATCGTCGAGCTGCCGTTCTACAAGAATGCGACGCATCGATAGGGGAAAGGCGATGGAAGATCGAAGATCGAAGATGGACGCTCTCGATGTTGTCCATCTTCCATCTTCCATCTTCCATCGCCGTTCGGTCGCCGATCGCAGTTCATGAAGGTCTTAATCACGCTGACCGATGTCGAACCAGCAGTGCGTTTGAACGCACTATTGGAAGCCGCGGGCGTCAAGACCGCGATGGCCTCGCCGCTCGACAATCTTCCCGCCGCGCTCAAGAGAGAAAAGCCGGACGCGATCGTCTTCACCGGAAATCTTCTCGACCCGCAGACATTGCAGCTCGTTCGCGCCCAATTATGGGATGGGGCCGCGGTGCTCGGCCTCGCCGACGTCGGCGATCCGCAGCTCGAACTTCGCCTGCGCTCGCTCGGCTTCAACGAGGTGCTCACCAAGCCGATCCCGGCCGAGGAAGTTGCCGAGCGTGTGAAGGGCCTGCTCGAGCGGCGTCGGCTGGCTGAGGAGACCGGGTTGTACGGCGACAGCGAGGCCGTGCGCGAAGTGCTAGTGAAGATCCAGCAGATCGCGCCCGTGAGCAGCACCGTGCTGATCGAGGGCGAGAGCGGCACGGGCAAGGAACTCGTCGCGCGCGCGATCCATCGTCTCTCGCCGCGGCGCGCGAAGGCATTCATTGCCGTGAACGTCGGCGCGCTGCCGGAGACGCTGCTCGAGAGCGAGCTGTTCGGCCACGAGAAGGGCGCGTTCACGGGCGCGGCGGAGCGGCGGATCGGGCGGTTCGAGCTTGCCCATGGGGGCACGATCTTTCTGGATGAGATCGGCGATGTGCCGCCGAGCACGCAGGTGAAGCTGCTGCGGGTGCTGGAGGAGCGGTTGGTGACGCGTGTGGGCGGGACCGTGCCGATCCCGGTGGACGTGCGGGTGGTGACCGCCACGAACAGCCCATTGAAGGAGAGCGTGGAGCGCGGGCGGTTCAGGAGCGACCTGTTTTACCGGCTGAACGTGCTGCGCATTTATCTGCCGCCGCTGAGGGAGCGGCGGGAGGATATCGTCCTGCTGGTGCGGCGGTTCGTGCAGGAGTTTTCGCACGAGCACCGGAAGGAGTTTCGCGGAATTACGCCGGCGGCGATGGAGGCGCTGGTGGAGTATTCGTGGCCGGGGAACGTGCGGGAGCTGAGGAACCTGGTGGAGAGCATGGTGGTGCTTTCCCATGGAAGAGAGATTGGACTTGAAGACATACCTCGCGCGATGCGCGACGACGTGGGCGACCGGCGGTTGCCGGTTTTCGTGGGGCCGATGGTGCGGGAGGGTGAGCGTGCGGAGGGGAGGGAACTCGAGTTCATCGTGCGCAGCCTGGTGGAACTGAAGCTGCAGGTGGAGCAGTTGCGACGTCGGGTGGACGAGGACCGCGACCGATTCGACGGAGTGGCTGCGATTGCGGATCCGGGGTTGGTGATGCCGCCGGGGATGGTGCCGCCGCTCGCCAGCGGTGGCGTGGAGCCGGCCGTGTTGGGAGCGGGCGGCGGCGGCGCATTGGTGATGAAGCCGGGGATGACGATGGCGGAGATCGAGCGGGCGGCTATCGAGTCGGCGTTGCGGGAGACGCGCGGGAATCGTCGTAAAGCGGCGGAGATCCTCGCCATTGGCGAGCGTACGCTCTATAGGAAGTTGAAGGAATACAATCTTCCGTTGGGTCAGTACGATTCGGACAATTAGCCCGCCGTATTTTGCTCCCGCCTTGCGGAACTGACCAGTAAGCGCACAGAATACAGTGTGGTTTGAGGCGGCTTGATTCGGACGTGATGATGACTGAATCGAGATCGTCTAGGAGTAGAGTTTGCACGTTGTCCGACGTGCGCTGCCGCACGCCTCACACCCGGAACTCGTGAACGCACAACCTGCACCGCCCGGACAGATTGCAGGATCGGTACTTCCGCTGAAGAAGGCGGAGGAGTTGTTGTCGACCTTGCAGGATGTGGTGTCGGCGCGGATTGTGGCGGACGCGAGTGGTGGCGTCGATTCGATTCATGTGCTGGTGATGGGGACGACGACGCCGAAGCAGGTGGTGCGCAACATCGAGAGTGCGCTGATGGCGCAGCTCGGCATGCGGATCGACCACCGGAAGATTTCAGTCGCGACCACCCTGAGGCGACCGACGACGAATCCTGAAGGTGAGCCGATGGCGGTGCCGAAGCCGGAGACGGCGGGGACGGGCGCCGGCAGGGCGCTGTACTTCGAGGATGTGGAGGTTCGCGGGTCGCGTGCGAAGGGCGTGGCGTGCAAGGTGACGCTGCGGCGCGGGAAGGAGCAGTTCGTAGGCGAGGCGGAGGGATTCGAGAGTGAGAGGTCGAGAGTGGAGATAGCGGCGCGGGCCGCGGTTGCGGCGATCGCGTTGTGTGATGGCGGTGAGTTGAAACTCTCGTTCGAGGGCGCGAAGGTGATCGACGCGTTCGGGCATGAGCTGGTGCTGGTGGGAGTGCTGGTACATGTGGGGCGGAACAACGTGCTCCTGACGGGGAGCTGTGAAGTGAAGGAGAGTTTGGAGACGGCGAGTGCGCTGGCCGTTCTCAATGCAACGAACAGGTGGGTGGAGGGAGTACGCTGAGATTTGTTGTGTCAGTGACACGCAGGTTGACCGCAAACTAGAGGAGAAAAAGACCCCCGACTCCGGCGGAGCGAAGCTGAGCGGGCACAAGTAGCAGGAGCGGAGCCGATTTTGGAGCACACCTGACAAGCGGTTGGGTGTGACTTTTAGTCCAGAGGAGGTGACGCAACTTGGCCATTCTCGCGAATGTTGTTCTCGCGGTTCTGTCGTTCGTGCTCGGAGAGAACATTACTTGGGTATAAGTCGGCGTCGGGGGTTCTCCTTTCTTCTATGAGTCAGAGCGCTACCAAGCGGTACGTTGTCCTGTGTGCAGTCGGCGCTGCGGTAAGCGCCGCTGTCGTCGCGAAAGTCTCCCCGGGCCTGAGCTGGGACAATGCGGGGGCTGCCGGCTTCTTCGCGCTCATCGGGTTGGCAGCGCAGGCCCTTGCGCATCGCATGCATAAGGATGTAGCCGGAAGCATTGGCTTCATTCCGTTCATGAGCGCTCTCTTCGTCGCACCGAGTTTGCCGCTCGTGTGCGCGGTTGGCGTTGCCGTACTCGCCGCAGAAGTCTTGCAGCATCAGGTGCCGTTGAAAGCGACCTTCAACGTCGCGCAACACGTTTTCGCGATTTCGGTCGCCGTCCTTGTTTTTGCATATCTGGGCGGCCACGCGATGACGGAAACGGGGACCTTTGGCCTGCTGCCGTTCGGCGCGTCGTTCACCACGTTTCTTCTGGTGAACACCGTAATGGTCTCCGGCGTTGTCGCCGTGAGTCAGCATCGAAAAGTGTTCGAGGTTTGGCGACGGATCACGCACGGAACCGTTCTCTACGACTTTCTCGCGCTTCCGGTCGTTTATCTGTTCGCGTGGATCTATGTCGACAAGGGCGCCGCGCTCGCTTCCGCGATTGCCATACCCCTGATCGGCTTGCGACAGCTGTACAAGACGAACAGGCAGCTCGAGACGGTCAATTTAGAGATGCTCCAGTTGATGGTCGCCGCCATCGAAGCTCGAGACCCGTACACGTCCGGACATTCGCAGAGGGTCGCGGAGTATTCGAGGATCGTATCGCACGCGGCGGGACTGGGGTCACGCGCGACGGAGCGGGTGCATACAGCGGCGCTGCTTCACGACGTCGGCAAGATCCACGAAGTGTTCGCTCCGATTCTTCACAAGCCGGGCCGCCTCGACGAGGCGGAGTTCGCCATCATGCGTACTCACACCGAGAAGGGCGCCGTCCTCGTCGCCAAGGTGACGCAGTTCCGTGATATTGTTCCGGCTGTTCACAGCCATCACGAGGCGTGGGACGGCTCGGGCTATCCTGACAAGCTTACGGGCGAACGGATCCCGCTCTGGGCGCGCATAATCACGTTTGCCGACACCATCGACGCGATGACCACGGATCGTCCCTATCGTGAGGCCCTTACAGTCGACTCGGTGAGAGAGGAGCTGCGGTCGCAGGCGGGGCGTCAATTTGATCCGAGGATTGCCGCGCTGTTGATCGCCGACAAGCACTGGCTTCGACTGGCCGAAGTGATTCGCTCGAACCATGATTCTGGAGAGTTCGAGTCGTTATCGGGCGACGCTGTTCCTCGCCATTCTGGAACTACGCAGTCTTTCGTTTCGTAGCTCGGCTAGCGCCTCGATCGCGCTGCGGCACCGTCGGCACCCTCACTCGTTGAGGAACTGCTGCAGTTCGACGGATGGAGGCGTTCGATCACGCCTGTCCTCGCTGAGCAATTCCTCAATGATGCTCCGCTGATAATCGGTCGCTCAGGCCTCAGCGCATTGAAGATGCTTGATTCCCAGCGGCTTCGCTTGTCAGTGCGATGGACAACTGGTGCTCGTTCAGGCCGGAACTGCATGGAGGAGAATCGACGCAAATGAGTCGGACGAACTTCTCGAGTGGAACTCCCTGGGAGCCTGTCGTCGGCTATTCACGTGCCGTGCGCATCGGCAATGTCATCTACGTGTCCGGCACGACCGCGACGGGCCCGGACGGCTCACTCGTCGGCGTCGGTGATGCGAGAGCTCAGACCGTCCAAACAATCAGGAATATCGAACGGGCTCTTGAGCAGGCTGGCGCCACGCTTGCCGATGTCGTGCGAACGCGCATCTTCGTGACGAATATCGCTGATCACTGGGAAATGATCGGCCGGGCTCACGGCGAGGCATTTCGGGATACTAGGCCGGCGACGTCCATGGTTGAAGTACGTTCGTTGATTGATCCCGCAATGCTCGTTGAGATCGAGGCTGACGCCGTGGTGGCGCGGTAGAGCTCAACTCGATCACCAGTGGCTGACGCTGGTCTCGAGCGTCGACGACGCCCTGTGACGATCTGTCGAGGATAGGCCAGCCTAGAGATCGCTTCTATCGCGATAGGGAAGCATTGTGCGAGGCAGCCACGACGGCGGGTTAGCATTGTTTCTGTCCCTGAGAGCGCGCTTGGATGGCTTCGAGTGACCCCTGCGGATCAGCGAAGGCCATATCCGGCGTGGCCGAGCAGGTCGGCGCAACCTGGGCGGATACCATCGGTAGCCTCTCAGGCGGACCTCGGTGAGTGCGAACACGGGTTAGGAGATAATGGGTGTGGGATGTCACCCCGTGTGGCGGCTGAATCGCGTCTGGCTGCAGTTGTGGTAATACTTCATTAGGTCGAGTATGTATTGAGGCTCGCCATTTACCGCGACTGATCGGCGTCAGGGTCATCCACACGCAACAGGAAAACGCGATGGTCTCAGACTTGCTCAAGGCAATAGCGGAATTGATCCGCGCATTTGCGTGGCCGGCCGTCGCAGTATTTGCGTCGATCTACTACCGGGCGGAGCTAAGCTCTCTTACCAAGAGACTCCGCAAAGGAGGGCCAGCGGAGTTCGACCCGCCGCAACAAGTCAGCTTGGCGGTCACGGATGCCTCCAGTGCTATGCGCACTGTTTCCAAGACCGCTAGCGACGCTCTTTCGAACCTACCGGCCAGTCCCACCACGGTGCATTGGGAGCAGTTTATTTTGAATTCGGAACCGCTCAAGAATATCACGGCGCCCGCCGAGCGCGAGCTAATCCTTACACGGATCACCGCACACATCGTCATGCTGGCTTTGTTTGAGACAACCGAGGCAAATATCTGGGCGAGTCAGATCGAGCTGCTCCACTACCTCAACAGCAATCGCCTCGGCGTGGTGCTCTCCGAAATCAAAACGCTCTTTTACGATAAGGCGGCACAAAAATACCCTGAGGTGTTTGCCAAGTATGCCTTTGACAATTATTTGGGTTTCTTGACCAGTAATATGGTAATCGAATCAGACGGCCGCGCTGCAAAGATTACGACCCAAGGGATTGAGTACCTCTCTTGGAGGATCGAGCAAGCCAAGCCGCCTCGGCTCTTTGGATAATCTGCTATATCCCCATTCCGCGAGGCGCACTTTCTTCCGGAAGGGGCTTCCCGAAATCGGGTAGGCCGCAGCGTTACGCGTGCGGAGCTATACAACCTCGTCTGGTCCGAGCCGATGCAGCACCTTGCGACGCGGTTCGGCCTCTCCGACGTTGCGGTAGCCAAGCGCTGCCGGAAGCTGAACATCCCCGTTCCGGGTCGCGGCTACTGGGCGCGCAAATCAGCAGGAAAGCACGTGCGCGTGACGCCGCTTCCGAAGGCACTCCATGGTGAAGACACTACGCCGATTGTCTTCGCTGAGCGCGCTCCAGTCGAATCGCCGGTTGAGGTTCGCGAAGGTCCGGTGTGGGAGCAAGAACAGTTCGAGGCGCGGCCGGAGAACCGCATCGCCGTTCACGTGCAGCTCTCGCGAGAATCCGCGATCTCGGACGCGCCGTCGCCGCAGCCCGTCGCGCGCGCGCTCCACTTTCTCGACGCGTTTGTTGGTGCGTGCAAGAAACGCGGGTTTGCCGTCGAGAAGCGCACGCGCGGTCAACGTGCTGGCAAGGTGACGGTGCGCGGCCAAGTCATTGAGTTTCAGCTACACGAGCCGCAGCGTCGCATCGATCTCCGCAAGGAATCGGGCAAGCGCCTGAGGCCGGGCGAGTACATGTATCCCCGATGGCGGTTCGAGGCTACCGGCGCGTTGGAGTTTCAGATCGGCCGCATCTACGGCGTTGAACGTCGGACATGGCGCGACGGCAAGCGTCAGCGGGTCGAGGATTGTCTCAACAATATCATGGTCGCATTGGTCGCGGGCGCGGTTGCGCTTCACGAGCAGGCAGAGCAGCGCAAGTGCGCAGAGGTCGAGCGCATTCGTCTTGCGCGTCTCGAACACGAGGAGACCACGCAGCGCGAAGAGGAGGAGGCGCGCGTCCAGCAGCTTATTACCGATGCGGACGGCTGGACGCGTGTCGAGCGATTGCGCCGATTTGCCAATGCGATCGAATCCGACGCAATCGCTCGCTCTTCAGGATGTCACCACGCGTTTCCCCGCGCGCGAGGCGAAGCGCGCGCCGGAACACTGGCTTCGTTTTGGGACGCGTAGCTCGCTCTTGAACGATTCACCGCGCAAGGCGACGTCGCCCGTCAACGCGCTGCTCAACTACTTGTATGCGATTCTCGAAGCCGAGGCGCGGATCGCCATCGCACAGGTTGGATGCGATGCCGGTATGGGAGTGATTCACAGCGATCGTCCGTCGCGTGATTCGTTCGCGTTCGATCTCATGGAGCCGGTCCGCCCTGAGATCGATCGGTACGTCTTGGAGCTGCTCGACTCTCGGACGTTTCTTCGTTCCGATGTTTTCGAGACGCGAGAGGGGGTGTGTCGCCTCATGCCGAAGATCGCGCAGCCGCTCGCCGCGACCGCGCCGAAATGGGCGAAAGCCCTCGGTCCGCTCGCGGAGTGGTGCGCAGCGCAGTTCGCGTCTGCGACTATCGCCGCGCCGACCGTGTCTTCGCGAGAGCGACCCGAGTCCGCGCGACGCTTCCGGACGCCACTCACTCACGCGAACCGCAGTCGGCCCGCGACATCGATGCAACGAGCGACTCGTCCGCAACCTGCCGAAGCCGCCAATGTCCCAGTTCGCTGTCGTGGTTGCGGCGTCGATCTCGGCAACCTCAAGCGTACCTACTGCGATTCATGCCTTCCGGAGCACGCTGCGCGCGCTTCTGCGAAGGGCGTTGAGACGCAGCGTCAGCTTCGCGCGATTGGCGAGGACAAGAGGAGTAGCCTTCAGGTGCGCGCAAAGCACCGCGCCGCTGCGCTTGAGCAACACCGACTCAATGCGAAGTGGGAAGCGAAGCAGAATGCGATTCCGAGTCGGACGGTATTCCGTCGCGAGATTCTGCCCACGCTTCGCACGGTCCCTATCTCGGTGTTGACACGCGCCTCCGGTCTGAGCACGGATAGCTGTAAGAAGATTCGCAATGGAACGTTCGTGCCGCACCCTCGACATTGGCGAGCGTTCCGAAGCCTTTCGACTTAGCGTGCTTCCCTGAAATAAAATGCGCCGCATCGAGCTCTTTCGATACGGCGCATTTGCACTTGGGTGCTAACGTGCTTTCATGTTCATCTGGAACGCATGGCCGCAGTTCTTTCGCCGCGTGCGCACATTTCGCGATGGCTACCATGAAGAGGCGTGCCTCGACCGCCTACATCGACTGATCTTACATGCCGAACTGAGCCGTGAGGAACCGGTTCCTCTAAATATCGACGGACGTGGAGATCAACTGCCGAAGACTCGCGACGACCCGCTCTTGGGCGGACGCAACCTGACGTTGGTCCCGTAAGCAGACAGTTCGGAACTAGAACGTCGCCATTTTTTCGGGTCCGTGTACCTGGCCGCGGATCGCGAATTCGTTCGGGGTCAG
>Ga0209014_10002257_pt1 | contig 11231 bp, 16 predicted proteins | sample BarGraNGADG00212_FD_184491 | JGI IMG/M metagenome (GOLD analysis project Ga0209014, IMG submission 184491) | Arctic peat soil microbial communities from Barrow, Alaska - Barrow Graham LP Ref core NGADG0002-212 (SPAdes) (version 2) | ecosystem: Environmental > Terrestrial > Soil > Wetlands >... | reverse complement strand
GGTTGTGATCATCGGCGTGGTGTCCGGGTTGGTCATCTCCCAACTCGGGCTCTCGTTGGTGACCCACTTCGTCTCACATCTCAACCGATGATGGCAACGACAATGGACCAGCACATCAGTTACGCCGAGGTGGCGCCCGAGGGAATCCGGGCGCTGGGCGAGCTCGAGGCCTACGTACGGAGCTGCGGGCTCGAGCCGGGCCTCCTCGAGTTGGTGAAGACCCGTGCCTCTCAGCTCAACGGCTGCGGCTACTGCATCGACATGCACACGAAGGACGCCCGCGCGAACGGCGAAACGGAGCAGCGGCTCTACGGCCTGTCCGCGTGGCGAGAGAGCCCGTTCTACACGGATCGGGAGCGGGCGGCGCTCGCTTGGGCGGAGGCGGTAACGCTGGTCAACCAGAGGTCCGCCCCCGACGCACTGTACGAAGAGACAAGGCGGTACTTCTCGGAGAAAGAACTCGTGGATGTGACGCTCGCGCTCGTCGCAATCAATGGTTGGAACCGGCTGAGCATCTCGTTCCGCACCGTGCCGGGGACGTACCAGCCGGAGGCGCACGTACCGGTAGGCGTCGAATCGCAGGGCGCAGGGCCGACATGATCCGGCTGAAGCGTGCCTACGAGCCCGCCGCGACGAACGATGGGCGTCGGGTGCTGGTCGAGCGACTGTGGCCGCGCGGCGTGACCAAGGTCTGGCTCCGTCTCGACGCGTGGGCGAAGGACGTTGCGCCGAGTGCGGGGCTGCGGCGTTGGTTCGGGCATGACCCCAAGCGGTGGCCCGAGTTCCGGCGACGTTACTTCGCGGAGCTGCGTCTGCATCGCGTGGCGTGGCAGCCGCTGCTGTCCGAAGCCCGGCGCCGGCGGGTTACGTTCGTCTATGCCGCCCGTGACATCGCGCACAACGGCGCCATTGCGCTGAAGGCGTTCCCTGATCGCCGGCTATGAGCGCCTTACCCCGTCACTGCCGGAACTCTTCTGCAACGTACCTCTGCGAGGGTGGGGCATGATTCTTCAGGATAAAGTCTGGTGGCTTACGGTCGCGGGGCTCGGCGGCGTCACTGCCGTTTTCCTCTACGTGATCAGTCAGGCCACTCGACAGGCCGACGCGACCCGGGTGCAGGCACAGTCCTATACGATCCGGCGCTGGTTCTTCCTGGTGCTGGTCGTCACGGGCCTGATCGTCACTGGCGCCACGCTGCTGCCGTTTCCCATTTCGCGTCAGCACGCGCTGTCCCGGGCGCCGCAGATCGTCAAGGTCACCGGCCACCAGTGGGCGTGGGAAGTGAGTCCCGGGCCGATCAAGGCCGGGATTCCGGTGGAGTTCGATGTCACCAGCGCGGATGTCAACCATGGCTTTGGGCTCTACGACAGCAGCGGCCGGATGCTCGCGCAAACGCAGGCCATGCCGGGCGTCACCAACCGGCTGGCGTACACCTTCGCCCAGCCCGGTAAGTACCGCGTCCTCTGCCTCGAATACTGCGGCCTTGCCCATCACGGCATGATCTTCGAGTTCAACGTGGTCGAGTCAACGGAGGGACGGCCATGAGCGCGCTCTATCCCGATACGGAAAGCTTGACGCCACGCGAGCGTAACGTCCTCAACCTGTATCTCGTATCCACGCTGGCGCTGTTCATCGTGCTGATGGTGTTCGGGCTCACCATGCGCCTCGCGCAAGGCACCTGGATCACCCTCTCGCCCGCCGTCTTCTACCAGATCATGACGGCGCACGGCGCGGGCATGGTGGGCACCGTCGGTCTGGCATCGAGCGCAGTGATGTGGTTCTTCCTGCAAAAGTACGTGCGGCTGAGCCTGCCGATCTTCGTGACGAACTACGTGCTCTTCATGCTGGGCGCGGTACTGCTCCTGGGCGCCACGTTCATCGGGCACTACGGCGGTGCCTGGACGTTCCTCTATCCGCTGCCGGTGCACACCCTGGGCGTGTGGAGCGTCGGCGCGGCGGCGGTGTTCATGCTCGGGTACCTGGTCATCGGCGTGGGCTTCCTGCTGTTCTACCTCGACGCCATGCTCGCGATCATCCGGGTGTACGGCAACCTGGGGCGCGGGCTCGGACTGCAATGGTTGTTCGGCGGGTCGATCGACAAGTCCCACCCGAAGACGGTGGTCGCCAGTTCCATGGTTATCATCGTCAACTCGCTGGGGATCCTCGGCGGCGCCGTGGTGCTCGTCATGAGCTTGGTCAACGCCTATGCGTCCGACTTCGTGTTGAACGCCCTGTTCGCCAAGAACCTGATCTATTTCTTCGGACACGTCTTCATCAACACCAGCATCTACATGGCCGTGATCGGCGTCTACGAGCTGCTGCCGCGCTATACGAACCGGCCATGGGGCATCTCGCGGCCGTTCCTGTGGGCCTGGGCGGCCAGCACGGTCATGGTGCTGATCGTCTATCCGCACCATCTGATGATGGACTTTGTGATGCCCCGATGGATGGTTATTACCGGCCAGGTCGTCTCGTATGCCAGCGGCCTGCCCGTGTTCCTGGTGACGGCGTACGGCGCCCTCACCAACATCTACCGATGCAGCATGCGCTGGCGCTTGCCGGCCATGCTGCTGATCCTGTCGATGTTCGGCTGGGCCGCGGGGATCGTGCCCGCCATCATCGATGCCACGATCAGCGTCAACCGGGTCATGCACAACACCATGTGGGTGCCGGGGCACTTCCATTTCTACCTGATGCTCGGGGTGCTGCCCATGCTGCTGGCGTTCATGTATCACCTGATCGGCGCGCGCGGTGCGCGCCCCGAGCACGGCGGCGACCGGCTGGGCCTCGCCGTGTACATCGTCGGTGGCCTGACGTTCGTACTCATGTTTCTCGCCGGCGGTCGCGCCAGCGAGCCAAGACGCTACGCCGTACACTTTCCACAATGGATACCGTACGACCGGGTGGCCTCCGTCGCAGCGCTGCTGGTGATCCTGGCGATGCTTTTGTTCACGACCCGCATTTGCCGCGGGCTGCTCGCGGCGTCACCAACGGCCGATTCCCGGTTGAAGTGATGATGAGAGGAATCACGTCTCCGCGCACGGCGCTCCTGCGCAGCAGCTTGGTGAGCATCGCCGTGCTGCTCGCCGGTGGAGTGGCGCTTGCCGCCGCCACCGACGGGTTTCGGGCCTTCACCACGGAGACAGCTCGCCGTGTCTCCGTGCGCAGTCATCCGATCGTGATTCCAGCGGTCGCCCTCGAGAACCAGTCGGGTGCGCGATTCACGTTCACCGATCTTCGGGGCAAATGGCTACTGGTGGATTTCATCTACACCCAGTGCCCGACGTTCTGCGGGAGGCTCGGCGGCGACTTTGCGCAGCTCGAACAACAACTGCGAGACCCTATCGCCCAGGGCAAGGTGCAGCTGTTGAGCGTCACGTTCGACCCCACGCGGGACTCACCGGCGCAACTGGCGGCGTATCTGGGACGCTTCTGGAGCCCCGGCATGGGCTGGCAGGCCGCGCGGCCGCTCACTGCGGACGGACTACAGCAGATCACCGCAGCGTTCGGCATTACGGTCATTCCGGATCAACTTGGCGGATTCACCCATAACGCGGCGATTCACCTGGTCGATCCCGAGGGTCGCCTGGTGGACATCTTCGACCTGGGCGACCTGGCGCACATCCGGAAGACCGTCCTGCGGAAGCTCCGGTCGTGATCAAGATGCGGTGGCCATTCCGGGTGCGACTGGCGGCGTTTCTCTTGTTGGTGATGATGGCGCCACTCGTCCGCCACCAGCTCGAGGCGACCATGAGTGCGCAGATGCTCGTCCAAATTCCGCTCCTGGTCGCCGCTGGATGGCTGCTCGCCCGCGCGGTCCCCGCCCGCGTCCTTGCCAGCGTGGACGCATGGAACGACCGCGGCATCACCGGACTGGTGCTGGTCTCAGTCGTCGCCGTCTTCTGGATGCTGCCGCGATCGCTCGACGCCGCGACGAGTCATCCGCTGATGGTTGCGGCGAAGTACCTGTCCGTGCCACTCCTGGTCGGCGTACCGCTCGCCGTGAGCTGGCCCCGCACCGGGTTCGTCGTCAGAGGATTCTTCCTGGTGGAGTTCGTGGCGACCTTCTTTCGACTGGGCTGGTTGTACCTCATTTCGCCCAACCGCCTGTGCAACAACTACGCACTCAACGACCAGCAGCGACTTGGCAGGTACATGCTGACCCTCGGCGTTGCGCTGTTGGTCTGGCTGGTCTGGAAGCTGGTCTGGGGGCGCTTCGAATCGTTCTCGAGCACGGACGTCCGCACGGCCCCCAGCCCCCAGCCATGATCGCCGGCCGAGGGCGCCACGTGCCGGCCGCTGCGGCGGCCAGAAGCCACGCCCGGCCTGTTCATCAAACTCCCAGGAGGGCTGATGTCGTCCATCGATCGTCCCCTGTCCGGTGACGTCCTGTCCTTCCAGCTCGGGGAGGAGCGAACGCGCGTCAACGATTCCGCGCTGCTCCAGCGCCACGGGCGAAACGCGCGGACACTCCTCATGGAGGGGCCGCTCCGGGTGACGCTTGTGATGGTGGGGGCCGGTGGCCACATCGCCGCCCATCGCGCCGACGGGATCATCACCGTGCACGTCCTGGACGGCGACATCGAGTTCCGCGTCGCAGAACATGAGCACCGACTCTCGGCCGGTTGCCTGCTGCTGGTGGCCGCCGGCCTTGAGCACGACGTCGCGTCCGAAGCGGGTGGCACGTTTCTGTTGACGGTGGTGCAACCTGGCCCGGCGCAACAGGAGAACGAATGAACGGCACAGCGGACACCCTCGATGGGCCAGATCTTGCCAGTGGAGTCCCGCTCACGAGCATCGCCGACGATGGCATGCTACTTGGGCACGCGCACGGAGAACCCGTGTTGGTTGCGCGGCGCGGGGACGAACTGTTCGCCATCGGTGCCGTCTGCACCCATTATGGTGCGCCGCTCGGCGACGGGCTGCTGGTGGACGACACGGTGCGTTGGGACAAGGCCGAGATGGACGGGCAATTGGAGGGTGACAAGCGCGACTGCACGATCACCTATAGACGCGTCGGCAAGAAGTTGGCAGTGGCCGTCGTTCACCGGGACCTGGAGGGCCTGCTCGCGGAAGTCGAGTTCGAGAGGATGGCGCGAGGGGAGCCGTCATGACCGCGGGACCATGCTGATGCCGCCGGGGAACGCAACCGATGCCGCATATCCTACGCTCGAAGCGTTGCTGGTTGCCGTGCGTGCCTGCCGGGCGTGCGTTGCACATTTGCCACTCGGTCCGCGACCGGTACTGCACGCCAGCACCACCGCCCGTATCCTCGTCGTGGGGCAGGCGCCCGGGGAGCGCGTGCACCGAACCGGCATTCCGTGGGACGACCCGAGTGGGGAGCGACTGCGCGCGTGGATGAGCATGGACAAGGAGACCTTCTACGATGACACGCGCATCGCAATTATTCCCATGGGTTATTGCTATCCAGGGCGAGGGAAGGGCGGCGATCTGCCGCCACGCCGTGAATGCGCGACGTTATGGCTCGATCAATTGCTGGCCCGGCTGCCCCAGATCGCGTTGACGCTCCTCATCGGGCAATATGCCCAGCGTCACTTTCTGCGCAGCCGTCGCAAGCGGACACTGGCTGCAACGGTCAGCGCGTGGCAGGAGTACGCGCCCCAATACATGCCGTTGCCCCATCCATCTCCACGCAACCAGCCGTGGTTTCAGCAGCACCCCTGGTTCGAGCGACAGCTCATACCGGTGCTGCGCGCGCGTATCGCCGGGCTGTCGACGCGCAGCGCCAAGGTCGACGCGAATGACGGCGACGAAGGACTCCGAACCCATCGCACTGACCGTGCGCCAGTCGACACGGTCCCTCGTTGAGCTCCTTGCGCTGCTGAAGGCGCCGTCGGTGGCCCGGCGCATTGACGTGCGCACCGCCTCACGCGGTCGCCACGACCCGTCGTTCGACCGTAATTGCCGCTGGCCGGACTTCCGTCAAATAGTGTACCGGCTCTGCATACGCCGCCGGTCTGGGAGAATTCCGCCGCACGCATTCAGAGTCCCTGAATACCGGATGGAAGAACGTGTCCTTCCGTGACTACGTCGACTAGATGCAAATCTCCAAATTCGCGGACAACCCGGCAGACCGTATCGCGAGGGCCACGCGTGTGCGCATCGTGCGGATGTGCGCAGAGGCCGCGCCGTGGCGCTGCCGTCGCTCATTGATCGCCGACGCGCTGGTAGTCCATTCACAAGGGTCGACAGCCAGGCAGTTGCGTATCCGCCGGAAGCGCCACCGTCCGAATCGGTTATCTCCAGCTTCAGACCACCGTCGAGGCTCAGGAGACGTCCGACACTTTCGCGAATGACGCGAGACCGGTGAGCACTCTCGTCGCCAACGTTCGAGCGGGTCAGGCAATGGACACGCAACATCTCCCGCGCTGCACATGGTCACGCACCTACGCGGCGATATCGTGATAGAGGCGTCAGTTGCAACCGAAGTTTCTTGAAGCGCGCTGGGGCGGATGCGAGCAGAGCAGGATCTGCCGCGAACTCGGAAAGTGGGGGCTCGACGAGTATCTGCACGGGAAGCAGGTGCACGTCAACCTTAACTCACTGTCCACGCAACCCGGCGCAGCTCAGTCGCGCGCGTCCCTTCATGGCGTCGCCGCGTGGGTTCAGCGATCCAGCCGGAGATACGGGATCTCATGGTGCGTCGGCAACTGCGCGGCGCCGATGATCTCGAGGAGGCCGCTGCGCTCGTGAAACTCCTTGCCGTCGCGGTCGATCACGACGGTGTTCGGGTACTGCGGTGCGAGACGGCGGAATTCGGCGTCGATCAGGCGGAAACGGCGAACCATGTTCTCGGCCTGCTCGTGCGGCCGGTTCCGGAGCCGGATGTGCTTCTCGATGGTCGCCGTGCTCGACGTCAGGACGATCACGCGATCCGGATTCCAGTGGTCTGCCATGGCGAGCACCTTCCGGAGGTCGGCGTGGACCTCCGGCGGGTACTCCGCCATGTGCGCCGCGAGCGTGATGCGCGCGCCTTCGAAGAAGATGACCTTGCCGGGACGATCGTTCTCCGCGGCGTCACGATAGTTCGCGTCATACAGCGCCGCAAAGTACGCCGTGACCCCGACCGGGTTGCGTCCCATCGCGATGTCTTCGAGCACATCGGGATGCCAGACGCCCTTCTCGCCCTCTCCGTAGGAACCATTGTGGTACAGGTCGCCAAGCTGGCGCACCAGGGTGCTCTTTCCGATGCCGGGTCCGCCAACGATTGCAACGCGCATGACCGATTCCGCCTGCCGAGGGGTATGATAAGATAGGCCAATCGCTGGCTAGCGCCGACCGTCTCCAGGCCCCCCATGGCACTCCGATCGTGACTCCACCGGTCAGCGGCCCGATCTTCACCATCGGCCATTCCACGCGGACGCTGGCCGAATTCGTCGCGCTCCTGCGGCAGGTGGACGTCACGCAGCTGGTGGATGTGCGTTCGATCCCGCGCTCGCGAGCGATGCCGCAGTTCAACGGCGACATCCTTCCCGTTCCGCTCGCGGCGGCGGGCATCGGCTATCGGCACTTGCCGGCGCTCGGCGGCCGACGCCATCACCGGAAGGGCGCTCCGTCCTCGGCCAACACGTACTGGCGCGTGCCGGCGTTCCGGAGTTATGCCGATTACGCCGAGACCGGTGAATTCGACGATGGACTGAATGTGCTGCGTGAACTTGCACGCGGTGAGCGGTGCGCCATCATGTGCGCGGAGGCCGTGTGGTGGCGCTGTCATCGCCGCATCATCACCGACTACCTGCTGGCTGGCGGCGCGCGTGTGGAGCACATCATGGGGCCGGGGCAGGTGGTCGCCGCGACGCTCACGCCGGGTGCGCTCATGACGCCTGGCGGGGTGCTTCACTACCCCGCGGCAGGGACGCCCGACCGCGCACCCGATGAGGCCGGGTAGCAACCTGCTGCCCACGCACCTACCTGCACACCTACCTGCACACCTTCAAGGGAGTCCGCATGTCATCGATGCATCGCATTCTGGACGGCGAGGTGCTCGTCCACCACCTGACGCAGGACGAGCGGATGCTGGATCCGGGTCTTCTCGCCAAGCATGGTCGCACGGCGCGGACCCTCGTGAAGGAGGGGCCGCTCCGCCTGACCAGAAGTGGCTCCGCTTTTCTGTACAGGTAAAGGGGCTTGGATAAGTGGATGGCGGGGTGAGTCAGGCTGCGGCGGAAAGCAGCTGTGGGAAGAAGTATGCCTCGTCGGGGGTCTGATCGGCGAGACTCGAGTGCGGACGGCGGGTGTTGTAGAGCGTGCGGTAGCGGCCGCTGCCCGCCGTCGCGACGGAGACCGACTCGTAGCCGTGCAGGTACACCTCCTCGTACTTGAGCGAGCGCCAGAGCCGTTCGACGAAGATGTTGTCGCGCCAGCAGCCCTTCCCGTCCATGCTGATCGCGATGCCGTAGTCGCGCAGCAGCCCGGTGAAGTCCGCGCTCGTAAACTGCGCGCCCTGGTCGGTGTTGAAGATGGTCGGGCAGCCATACCGGGCGATGGCCTCCTCAACGGCCGCGATGCAGAACGTGCTGTCGAGCGTGATCGAGACGCGCCAGGCCAGGACGCGCCGGCTCGCCCAGTCCATCACGGCGGCGAGATAGACGAAGCCGTGCGCCATCGGGATGTACGTGATATCCATGGCCCACACGTCGTTCGGCGTGGTGATTGAGCGATGGCGGAGCAGGTACGGATACACGGGGTGCGCGCGGTGCCGGCGACTCGTGCCCGGCTGCGGACAGACCGCGGCGATCCCCATCTGCTGCATCAGCGTGCCGACGCGGCGCCGACCCACGGAGACGCCCTCGCGGGCGAGCAGACGCCGGAGCATTCGCGCCCCGGCAAAGGGAAAGTCCAAGTGCAGCGCGTCGATCCGCCGCATCAGGGCGAGATCCCACGCTGAGGGTGGGCGTGGCACGTAAGTACACCGCCCCCCGGCTGATCCCCAGCACCGCGGCCTGCCGCGTGAGCGACAGGCCATGGGTCCGATCAATCATCGCTTGGCGCTCAGCAGGCCGGCTTTGCCGAGCGCGTGTTCCAAAAAATCATTCTCGAGCGCCAGCTCCCCAATCTTCGCATGCAGCGTCTTCACATCGACGGGCGGCTCGGTGCGCCGGTCGCCCTCGGCGAAGAGATCGGCGGCCCCGGTGAGGAGCTGGTCCTTCCACGCGGTGATCTGGCCGGGGTGCACATCAAACCGTTTCGACAACTCCGCGAGGGTGCCTTCGTTGCGGACGGCGGCGATGCTCACCTTGGCCTTGAAGACGGGGGCGTGGTTCCGGCGGGGACGTTTCGACATCAGGAGCTCCTAAGTAGGGGGCGAACATGTCGCCCGGGGAGCCCGCCTGTCCACTCATCCTACCTGTTCAGAAAACCGAGACCACTTCTCAGCCCGATCCCGTGGTTCTGGTCACCCCGATCGGCGCGACCTACGTGAGCGACCGGACGATCTATCCGAGCAACATTCCAGTGCAACGTGACAACCAAGTGCTGGGAACGATGGGATTCAAGTTCTCGAGCGCATCGGGCATGACGATCGTGACCAACGCGATCATTCCGATGTTGCGTGGCGGGCTGCAGCCCAACATCGCCTTTACGCTTGGGTTGGAATACACGTTCTAATGCGGCTGGTGGCCAGGGAAGCTCGGAACACGTCAGCTCGTTGAACGAATAGGGATGGTTGCCACGCAGAGGGGTGGAGACATTGATGCGCCGCTCACCCTGTGCGCTTGGAGACCACGCCCATGGCCGAAGCGGCGAGGCCCGGACTTCGGTCCGGGCCTCGCACGACTCATCGGCTTACTTCGGCTTCGGACTGCCCGGCTGCGGCGAACCGCCGGGCTTCGTCGGTGGATTGGCCGACGGGAACGGGCTACCCGGCCGCGGAGGCTGTTGCTGGGGTGGCTTTGGGGGCGGCGGGCTCCCTTTCTGGGGCTGCGAGGGCTGCGAGGGCTTTCCGGGACCTGTCATGGTCTACCTCCACGCGCTATTGGGCGCGGTATGGGTTGGGGGATGCGCGATGCGATTGCGAACGACGCGCCTATGGAGTAATCTAATACAGTTTGACATCATTCTAGGTAATTCTAAGTAATTCTTACCTCACCTTTCCCAAGAAGTCAAGGGAGCCACTTTAAGGAGGCAGTGGGGATGCCGGAATCGATGGCTGACCGTCTGATGACCGTCAAGGAGCTGGCTACCTATCTCAACCTCAACGAGCGCACGGTGTTGAAGCTCGCCGGGGAAGGGCCGCTGCCTGCCATGAAGGTGGGCAATCAGTGGCGTTTCCGAAAAGCGATGGTCGATGCGTGGCTCGATGATCAGATGCTTGGCATTAGCCGCCGCTACGTCGAGCCCCGCCCGCCAGCAAGGACGCGTCGAATGCTGCTCGATCTCGCGAGCTGCTTCGCCCCCGAGCACATCATACCGGTTCTGGGCGCCGCCATGAAGACGACCGTCGTGGAGGAACTCGCGACGCACGCTCACCAGCTGGAGCTCGTGCGAGACAAGACCTGGTTTGTCGGGGCGCTGATCGAGCGCGAGAACGTGATGCCGAGCGCTACCGGCAACGGCGTGGCATTCCTGCACACGCTGAACCGCAATCCGGAGAAGATCATTCGACCGTTCATGGTGTTAGGGCGCTCGCCCGAAGGCGTGGACTTCGACGCGTTGGACAACAGGCCCACGCATTTGTTCTTCGTCCTCGGGCTCAAGTACAACGAACTTCATCTCCCGTGGCTCACCAAATTGTCTCACATGCTGGCGCGGCCCGGCGCCGTGCAGGCGCTACTCGATGCCCGCGATGCGCTTACGATTTACGAAACGCTCTCCGAGGCGGAACGCAGCCTTCCGGGCGCGGCGTCCTCCCCGGGGATGTGACGAGTCGTGGAACCCACCTTTCGGGCCCGCGCCCTCCGATTGATAACCGCCATCGCAATCCAGCGGAGTCTGTAGCATCTCGAGAATTGCCGCCGCGGGCTGGCGCTCCTCCCTGCCGCCGGGTGTACGATGAGCGCGCGGTCGTTTCGCGGCCGGACGATGTCTGCCGGCCGCGGTGACGGCGGGCCGTGCCGAGGTCTGGCCACCACAAAGGGGGGGGCGACGTGGCGGTCGACACGGGCCTGAATCTGATGGCCGCGTGCTACGGGGCAGGGGCGCTTTCGGCCCTGCTGGCGCGGTGGTCGGACCGACTCGCGCTCGCCGTGGGTCATCTGGCCGCGCTTGCGGGC
>Ga0209014_10002255_pt1 | contig 11236 bp, 15 predicted proteins | sample BarGraNGADG00212_FD_184491 | JGI IMG/M metagenome (GOLD analysis project Ga0209014, IMG submission 184491) | Arctic peat soil microbial communities from Barrow, Alaska - Barrow Graham LP Ref core NGADG0002-212 (SPAdes) (version 2) | ecosystem: Environmental > Terrestrial > Soil > Wetlands >... | reverse complement strand
AGGGCATGTTATTTGCTTAATTATATAGTAGGTGTAGTTAAAGAAGTTTCAATTTAATTTAATAATAAATTTAACTAAAAGGAGAAGAAAATGATTAGAAATCAAAAAGGTTTTACGTTGATCGAAATCATCGCGGTTCTGGTGATTTTAGGGATCCTGGCGGCTGTGGCCATTCCAAAGTATATGGATCTACAGAGCGATGCGAAGCTCAAGGCCATTCAAGGAGCAGTAGCGGCTGGAGGGAGCAACGCTTATATTCTATTCTCAAAGAGTCTCCTCGCGGGAACTACGCCAACCATGGCGTCATTAGAGACCAGTTTAAATGCTACTGACAACCATTACAACATTGTAGGTGATTTTTCTGTGAGTTACGTAGGAGCTGACCACGGCGTCGGCTTAGACACCATAGCGGTAACTGTTACGGGCGGTCCGGTGGGCACGGGCGGTGTTCCTTCTGCCGCCTATTTGACTGGCGTAACCGCAGCGAATTTAGCAACCGTTTCGCCAAAGACATTTGTTATCCAGTAGGTGGCCGTAAACGGTAAACATCCGGGCGGGGAAACTGAGGGTTGACTGATGTTTCCCCGCCCTCTTTTCATTACCTGAGGACGTTCTGCGTCATGCCCAGCCACTTCCCTTCCCAACGGGCCGCCGTCCCGGCTTTCTGCCTGGTTTCAGCTCTCTTATTTTCTTTTTTCTTCAACGGCCAGATCTTTTACGCTTTTCTGGGGACGCAGACCTGCCTGGTTCTGGCCTTGGCCGGCGCTCTCTGGTTTGCCTACAAGGGCAAAGAAGAAATCGAATGCTCAGCCGTAACTTTTCTGATGCTGGTCTTGACCCTGTGGCTGTTCATCTCCATCCTGTGGTCCCGGATCCCTTACCTGAGCATCATCACCGCCTGGTGGCTGGCGGCAGCCGCCCTGGCCTGCGGGGTTTTTATCCTGGCGCCCCGGAAGGAGGCCCTCTACACCGCCCTGCTGGGGGCGGCCTTCGTGTCCGGCGGGCTTCAGGGTCTCCTGGCCCTTTACCAGTTCTTTGTCCTGGAGACCCTTCCCAACGGTCTTTTTCTTTACAAGAACCTGCTGGGATCTTTCCTGGTTTTGCAGATTTTCGTCTTGAGCGGCCTGTTTTTCATCCTGCCGGAAGAAAAGAAAAAGACCCGATACCTTGTCCTCTCGTTCCTTTTTTTTCTGACCTTCCTGGTGGGCATCATTCAGAGCCGCGGCGTCTTTCTTAGTCTTTTTCTGGCGATGCTGCTGTTTTTCGTGTTTGCCCGTTATCTGCAAGCGAACAGGCGAGTTCTCGTAACGCTGTTGGTGACACTTGTACTGGCCTTCGTCTGTGCGGAACTGGTGACCATGTCCGGGCTGAGCCAGCGGGTGATGAGTCTGGAACACCCCTTCGCTGCCGGAAAGGACCGGTTTCTCATCTGGCAGGGATGCCTGCAGATGATTCGGGATTATCCGCTGTGGGGGACAGGTCTCGGAACTTACTGGCTCCTGTGGCCGCCCTACCGCTCACCTCTCGATACCAGCGGCGGATATTTCGCCCACAACGATTATCTGCAGCTCTGGATTGAAGGGGGACTCCCCTTGATGATCATTCTTCTGGGTCTGATGTCCGTCATGGCCGTATCGTTTTACCGGACGATGAAGGCGAAGGACCTACCCCAGGCAAACAAAATTGAGGCCCTGGCCCTGTTTGCCGGACTTATGGCCCTGGCAATCCACACTACTACTGATTTTAATTTTTACAATATGCCCACCATGATCCTGGCGGGGGTGATGCTGGGCAGGCTGGACATGCTGAGCGCCGCAAAAAAATGGCGGCTGGTTCTTCCTGAGCGCCTGAAGGTCCGGACTGCCGTGTACAGGACATGCCTCCTGCTGGCAAGTTTGACGCTCCTGTCCTTTTTCCTCTGCATGGGTTTATCCTATTATTATTGCGAGCAGGGCAATGAACTGTTTGCAAAAATGAATTATGCCGATGCCGCACGCAGCTACGATCTTGCCGGCAAGCTCTGGAACACCTATGACAAGCCCTTATATTCCCACGCCTATCTGCTGGGAAGCCTGATGAAGCCTGCGGGTAAAGACGAAGGGAACAGGGAAACAAACAGAGAAATTTACGTTCAGGCGAGGGAGTATATAGAGCGGGCGGGAAAATTGAATCCCTACCGGCCCCAGATCTACCTCACCCGCGGACTGCTGGAAGAATCCATCGGGGCCGAGATGAACGCGGTTGCGGGCGCCTTTGAGAAAGCCCTGCAGGTGGACCCGCTGTTTTTCCATGGCCGGACCGAATATGGACGATACCTGGCCCAGTCCGGGCAAAGCCGGAAGGCCCTGACAGTCCTGGAAGCAGGGATGGTTTACTCTTACCCCGGAGGAGATCCGGCGACCCTGATTCCCTACTACCAGTTGACATCCATTCTGCGTCGGCAGAGCGGGGATGCGGAAGGGGCAAAGGCGCTGGAAGAAAAAATCGCCGCCCTCAAGGAAAAAATTCGTCAAGACCGTGCGGCTAAACAGCGCAACTGGCTGTTCTGACAGGCCACCATACACCAGCAAAAATATTTTCAGGACAAAATTTATCTCAATGATTATTTCTTCATAATATATGAATTTGCTTGATATTTGTCTGCTGAACGACTATCATTTGCCGTAAGTCTTCAAGAAGTCAGGTTTTATCATGCAAGGCTAAATAACGTTTCCAAAGAGGCTCGGCATTGGATCAAAAAATTGAAGCTGAAATTGTTGCCAGGGTGTTAAAAGGAGACAGGCAGGCTTATGCCCTGTTGGTGGAAGAATATAAATCACCCATTTATAATTTAGCTTACCGGATGACCGGCAACCTGGAGGATGCCGACGATCTAACTCAGGAGGCATTTATCCGGGCTTATCAGTATTTGTGGCGATATGACCCGCGCAAGAAATTCTTTACATGGCTTTACACCATTGCCTTTAATTTAATCAAAAATCATTTTAAAAAAAATAAAAAAGAAAAATTTTCTGAAGAATTAGGCGCATCGTTATTGGCCGATAGAAATCATTCGCCGGAAGAAAGGTTGATTAAAGATCAAGAAATAAGCTCACATCTTTTGCGGCTGGAAGAAGAACTCAGTGCTTTATTAATAATGAAGTATCAGCAGGAACTTTCTTTTGAAGAAATTGCCGAAATTACCGGCAAATCTCTCAGCGCCGTTAAAATGCGCATATATCGCGGTTTGGAAAAGTTAAGAGAGTTAAGACAGTGCTAGGTGGATTTTCATCGCGCTGTCCATGGAGTCCACATCATTTTTATCCAAGACACCGAGCTGTTTAATCAACCTGCTTTTATCGAGGGTACGAATCTGATCTGCTTTGATCTTGGAGTCTTTGGGTAAATTAGCATTGCCCAGTGGCAGAAAAACCTCAAAAGGATATATCGCCTGTGTGTTTTTTGAAGTAATGGGCAAAATTGTCACAGTTCCGGAAAATTCATTGTTTTTATCATTGGAAACCACTACCACGGGGCGGGTTTTGGATATTTCTCGTCCCATGGCAGGATCAAGGGCAGCTAGAAAAATGTCGCCTCTTTTAATATTCATCCCAACCCTCTTGATCAACCGCTTTAAATTCCTTAGCCAAGGCGATATTTTCTTTTGCTGAAGCGCGATACCCTTCCTCCAGTTGTTTATCCAATTCAGATTTTTTTCTTTGCCTGAGGTATTCCCGGATGGATTCAGAGATCACGCGGCTGCGGTTCCGGGGTCCGGCAACCTCGTTTAAAGATTTTGCCAAGTCCTGCGGCAGTATAATGTTTAATCGCACAGTCGTAGTTTCCATAATACACCTCCTGATTGTGTGTTTAGTAAAGCACACAAAAGTGTGTATTGTCAAGGAGAAATCTATTTCTGTCAACAGTTGTGACTTTTTCCCATCCGGGGTTGTATATGTAATAATAAACAAAATCAGAACCAAACCAGGCAAGAAAGTATTTATGGACAAGCATCAGGACATTATAGACCGCATCAAATCAACACCAGTCATCCAGCCGCCGGAGTCTTTTACGGATAGTGTCATGCAGCGACTCCCGGATCGATACCCAGGCATCTTGCTTACGACGGCCTCCTTTATACATCAACTTTATAAGTATGCAATGACGCCCGATGGCGATCGGGCAAGCGGTATCACGCGCCGTGAGTGTTCCTTTTATTTTTTTGTCACGGGATTCTTTTACCTGATTATAGGAATTATCTTGATGATCGGGCTTCAGAGGATAAGCGCCGGTATGTCCGCGATGGAATGGATAAAACTGCAACCGCTTCTCATAATGGGCGCGGCGATATGGCTTCTTGTGCTCGGCATCGTATTGATGTTGGACGGCAGCGTGGGCGTCAAGGCGGCAAAATACGGAACGATGGTTTATATATTTTTCACCATTATTAATGCAATATTGATGTGGCATTATCTGCATATTCCTTTCGCCGGTGTGTTTATCATGGGATTTGTGGCAACGAGCGCGCTCATGGGTGTCATGCTTGATCATGCCGTTAAAAAAGTGGAATTGAGGACAGTATGAAGCAAATAGGAGAATTTCTGAAAGACCGATGCAGCAACGACAAAGGTTTCACCCTGATTGAGATCATTGCCGTCCTGATCATAATCGCGATCGTGGCGGCTGTTGTTCTCTCCAGGGGGACATCCACGGCCGAGGTGGATCTGAAGGCCAAGGCGGAAGTAATCAAAGGCCATATCCGCTTCGTCCAAATGCGGGCAATGAATGCGGATGCTGATACATCTGTCGCAACAGGTACACCGGGATGCCAGGCATCTTACGGGATCAGCTTCACAAGCAGCGGCTATTTCATGTTCAAGAATTGCAATAATACGGATCCGACTCTAAAAGTTATTCTTCCAGGAGCAGATACTGTTTTAGTCCCCCTCAATGTAACTCCAATCGATGTTACATTCGATAAGTGGGGAAGTCCATGTTCAGATTTGATGGGGCTAACCCCCGTTTCTCTTGACGACATACACCTTCACCTAGGGACGGAACCTATAACGATAACAAAAAATACGGGGTACGTACCATGAAAAGACTCATGCAAATCAACAGTTCAGAGAAGGGCTTCACGCTTCTCGAAGTGATCATCACCATTACTATTGCAGCGATTTTAGGCAGTTTGCTCGTCACCTTTATGGGAACGGCGATTACAAAGAGTTCAGACCCCATTAAACAGGTCCGTGACCTGGGCACCTCCGGAGGGAGCATAGAAACTGCTTCTGCTGCTTACGCATGTTATTTATCAGGATGCACAGGATGCACAGTAGGCACAGGAGGCACATGCACGTGGGGTGGTTTTGAGACAGTCTGTGCAAGTGGTGGTAGAAGTTGGCTTTCAGTAACTTCCCCCAGCACTGGTGGCATATACAGTTCAAACTTTGAGACGATCCAAGTGACGGTCACAAATGGCAGCCAGAAACTCGTCTCCTATTTCATGCAATAAGCGAGTAAAGAGGCATGACATGACAAAAAAACAACATCGACAACAGCAGGGATTCACCCTGATTGAAATGATCGCCGTCCTGGTTATCGTAGGCATATTGGCCGCCCTTGCCGGTTTGGGTATAGTAACAGGGGTGCAGGGTTATCTTTTCTCGAAAGACAATGCGGCAGTCAGTGAAAAGGCGCAGCTTGCGATGGCCAGAATAAGCCGGGAGCTTCTCGAATGTTACAACTGCTCAGGAGCTAACGGGGATAACGTTGGCACTTTCACCAACACCCTCGGCCAGCGAACCATCGGTAAGTCCGGGACTAATATAGTAATTGGCAGCGACATCCTGATGGATAATGTCGGTAATTTTACCATGATCTACTCCGACAATAGCATCACCGTCACGATTCAATCATCAACAAAACCGGGTGGTGTCACGGTGCCGGATTTTGTAACAATAGTTTATCCGCGAAACGGTTAATCCTGATCCGCGATGAAGAGTCGCCAAAGTAAGGAGAACAGCAATGAAAGACAAAGTAAAAAAGAGACCATCGTTCAAGACCGCTCGCATCCGGGATAACCAGAAGGGTGCACTCTTGCTCGGATTGATCATTACGATGGTCATCTTAAGCGTGCTCGGCGGCTCAATGGTGTATATTTTCTCAAGCTCGACATTAAATCCGATATCGGGAAATTACGCCCAGCAGGCCTATTACAACGCAGAAGCGGGGTTTCGCTATGTGACGGCGCTCTATCGAAAGACGGAGGATAAAACTCAGCTTGATCCCTATAATCCTACTAAGACAGTGTACAACGGCTTACCAATAACGCTACCCAATGGCGGAAATGCTAAGGTAACCCTTACTGAACCTACCAATGCCGTATCTGCCACCTTCAATGCAGCAACAGGAGGTCTTACATTTAGCACCCCCCCAGCCCTAGCTGATCTGAAAGCTCCCGGTTTTTTTTCAACAGCTGCGGCTCCCAATGTTGTGTATCGCTACAGAGGGATAACCCCCATCACCACTTCTGGAACGGGAACGATAACGGGGCCAACGCTGACAGGAATAACTCCCAGTATTCCCGCTCCCGCGTCCGGTGCTATTACAATAAAGCCTACAACATACATCACGTCGAAGGGCAGTTTCGGGAGTGGTTTCTGGAATGTAAGCCGAACGGTTAATTATGCGTGGGCGTTAAGCGGCGGTGGTGGCTACAGTGGCGGGGGACAAAATTTGCTTGAACTGCCTGGCATGACCGCACCGGCCCCACTTTCCAAGGATTCCCGATTTTCGGTCGTACCATCTGTCCCAAATCCCAATACAGCAGTATTGCAGGGGAATGTTGATGGAAGTAATGGTATTTCAATAAACTTAGCATCTGGCGTGCAGTACATTTATGTCAATATTGATTGGTGGAATCTTGGCAATAATTTGAATGTCAATAATGCATACCTAAGTCAAGGAAGTACTCTCAGTTATGACATGCAGTTAAAACAGATGGAGGCTAAAGGCTTAAACAATTTTCTTGTTGGACTTTCAGCGCGTGTTGAGTCGAATGATATGATAAACAACAATTTCTATGGCATGTCTCTATTCTATTCGGCAATCAACGGGTCAGGAGCAGATAAGAATGATCCTGCCAATTTTCCAGGATGGCTAACAGGAAATGCCGCTCTAATGTCACTTGCAAACAAAGGTAAATATTATCTTGTATTTTGGGAAATGAATAGCAACACGATGAGCGTTATAGGATACAAAGAGGTACCAACGGCCACAGTATTACCACCGGGTGGAGCAACTGATAATAGAATAACTGATTGGTCAACGATCGTTTTCAGAATTAAAGAAACGGGAACGGGGGGATCAAAGACGAATAAAATTTCAGCGATCATTTATAGCAAGACTCAAAACCCCCGTGGCACTTTAAACTGGCCACCGGAAACCTTGGATCCACTCAATCCGCCTGGGCCCTATTGGGGGAATCCAGCAAATCCATTTAATAATTTGGATGATAACTCAATCATCACAGGAATATTGTCTGCAATACCAAATACTCGTCCCGAAATAGGCGTTCATGTCTTTGCGGATTGGGGCGCGGACAACAAGATATTTCTTGATGATTTTGCAGTCATTATGACTGGCGCAGGGCCAGGCGGAGGCTATGTTCCCCCCATTCAATACTAAGAGAACAGAGGGACGCTGTTAACTTATTAACTTACTCCTTGACAACGCTGACTGAAAATACGGTCTATTGAAGCATCATGCCGTGGAGGAACAGGAATAATCGGGGACGGGTTCACATTATTGGATATACGAGGGACAGAATAGAAAAGGGGACAGATTTATTTTCTTGGATCTGCCCCCTTTTTCGTCTCTCCTTTTTATCCGCGTTAATCGATCATGCGAGCTTCCATCTATTCGGGTCCTGTGGAAAGCAAGGATTCGACCCTTTTTTATTTATTCCTTGACATCTTCAACAGGGGTTACTATAAGTAGTCATCGTAAATGACTATAATGGAGGTCTCAATGAACAGTACAACCGTTAGCATTGCCGAGGGCAAGAAAGGTTTCAGCCGCCTAATTCACGATACCGTGGAAAAAAAGGAGAACACCATTGTGACACGACGGGGGAAACCTGTTGCCGTCATAATCCCCTACGATGAATATGAGCGTAATGCCCGAATGGAAGGTTTTCAAAACATCATGGAAGCCCGTGCGGCTTTTTTAAAGGCCGGCGTCATAGCCGATGATGTCTATCGGGAATCCAGGACTCAACTGGAAAAAAAGCCATGAAACGGGCGGTCGTTGATGCCAGCGTAATTCTGAAATGGTACCTCCTTGATGAAGCGCATGGCGAGCAGGCGCTGGCTTTGCTGCAACAATGCACTGCCCGGGAATTGGAAATATTAGCGCCGTCCCTGCTTACGTACGAACTGATGAATGGGTTGGTGATCGCCGGCCGGCGCGCCCGGCTCGACCAAGATACCATTTCGTTATCCTTCAGTGGCTTCATGAGCCTGGGTATCCGGTTTTATGATATCTCTTTTTTTGCGGACAAAATGTTTCAGTATTGTCGGCTTTACGGACGTTCTGTATATGATTCCAGCTATCTGGCGCTAGCTGAACAGGAAGGCGTCGATTTGATTACCGCGGATGAAAGACTGTTTAACAGTGTGCTAAAGGATTTGCCGTGGGTCCGCTGGATTGGGTAAAAGGGCGAAACACAACGGCAACTCCGCAAAACACTGAAATTCGTGTTTACTACGGTGGCCCAACTTCAAATCCAACAAGTCTTACTACAGTAGGAGATAGTATATCAAACAACGACAATAAGCGACTCGGGTACGTGAAATGGCTTACGGATTCATCCACTGCTCCTGTATGGCCTAATCAAGATGGTACGTGGCCTACAAATAAAGATTTTTTTACCCTAGTCGGATGGGAAAAAGTGAATACGACGTTGGGTAGTACTGTAGTGTCCACATCTAATGATACAACAACGGGGATAACAGTAACAAACGGGGTTATTACTGTTAAAGTTCAGTCCAACCCTTCTTTAAATAACCGTGTTGCGCTGACGTCTACTAATAGTAGCAATCCATTTGCTCAATTTTATAATATGGCAATTAACGCTCCAGCTTCGACGGGTGGCGTTGGTGGAGGCGGTGGAGTCAGTGTGTCCCCATAGACAAACTGCCCCGCCTTACTGGTTGGTATCAATTAAAAAGATAAGGATAAAATAGAATAATATCGCCAAAGCCCAATTTTCCAAAACAACACTCTATAGCAAAACAGGGACGAGTCCTGCGGGAAGCAAGGATTCAGTCCCTGTTTTATTTTGCCTTTCCGGTGAGTCTGTGTGAATGCTGGATACACTATGAAGGGTACTTCGCCCGATATATACATTTGGGTATGACAAAACATCTTGTATTATAAGCGTTTCTTTATTTCATTCTCGCGGAATTGTCATACTTTCAGAAGAAATTATCATTGACATTAGTATTTGTTTTACTTATGGTGATCTCGAAACTTCCATGGTTACATTGTGGAAAGTGAATCTTGTCAATATGCGATACGAAATCGAAATTAGAAAACGAGCCGAAAAGGATTTGGCTTTGATTCCAAAGTCAGATGCTCAACACATTGCTGATGCAATATTTGCAATGGAAAATGGACTTATCGGTGATATAAAAAAACTGTCTAATTATTTTCCTGAGTATCGTCTTAGAGTCGGCAATTGGCGAATACTTTTTGATTTATCAAAAAACAAGATTACCATATATCGTATTATTAACAGGAAGGAGGCTTACAGATAAACTATGAAAGCACAAATAATTGAAAAACACGGAAAGAAAGAATTTGCCATTATTCCTTATAAAGACTTTCTTCGTATGCAGGAAGATCTGGAAGACTATATCGATCTTAGAGATTTGCGCAAAGCAAAAGTTGATCCAATGAATCAACATGGTAGAGCCTTTGTTGACGTTGCTAAAGAACTAGGATTAAACAAAAGACGATTTTATAGGGCGGGATAGGGGGGCAAATCCTTATTCTTGATATTTCAGATTCCTCCGAGATTCACTTGAGGGATAATTCAACTTGCAGATATCGCCGCGCTTCGCTTGCAATATCTGAGTTTCATTAACATTGCTAACCATCACCATTAAAGGCTTTGCGGCGATTAATAGAAAATGGGGACGTTCTATTTTTAGATATTCCCCGTTTAATTAGAATCTCCCCACAGACAAACTGCCCCGCCTTATGATTCTAGTCACTCGTCAGCAGGCCCGTCAATGTATTCGCGGAGATCGGCCGGAGGATGAGCGTATAAGTTGGTGAGGTGCTGATCGCACATTCGGTTGTGCGACCCGCAAAACTAATTCGCGCTTTAACAGAGGTCGGATATGTCCGAAATATTTTTGATCCCGCCATTATCAATAAAGACTCCGGCGCGGTGGAGGGTGTCGCGGATATCCGATGCCAAGAGACGTTGTTTTATACAGAGGGTAGATTTTCCATGAAGACCACTCATAAAATTGTTGTCTCGCTTGCCGGAGCGGTCATGCTGGTTGCGCTGGTGGTGACAATATCACTCTGGGCTTTCAAGCAGATGGAGGAAGCAGATGTAGCGCGGAAGCATACCTTCCTTGTCTTGAACCGTGCGGATAATTTGCTGTCTGCATTGAAAGATGCCGAGACCAGTCAGCGCGGCTATTTGCTGACCGGTGACGAGACTTTTCTGAAACCGTATCTGGCAGTACGCGATAGCGTCCGTGGCCAACTGAAAGAATTGCGTCAGCTTACCTCAATCAGTGCGGCCCCAAAACACCTGGACGCACTGGCTCCATTGATAGATGCCAAATTGGCAGAATTGTCGCATCTCATTGAATTGCGCCGCAACCAAGATGCTGCGGCCGCCATAGCGCTTGTACGCAGTGGCGAGGGCAAGAGATTGATGGATTCAATTCGTACCGAGATGCGCAGTTTCATCCAGATTGAGGAAGGCGCGCTGGCACGGCAAGAAGCAGAGTTCCAATCTATAATGCGCAAGTTGTTTACCATCATCGTTATTGCCAGCCTGTTTATGCTGCTTTTTGCACTTTTGTTCGCCTATTTTATCTATCGAGAATCACAGCAGCGGCACAAGAATCTGGTTCATCTCGAAACACAGCATTTGCTCGAGGTTCAACAGGAGACAAATAAGCAACTGGCGCAGGTCAATGTCAACTTGCAGGTCAGCGAGGGAAAGCTCGCG
>Ga0209014_10002253_pt1 | contig 11238 bp, 9 predicted proteins | sample BarGraNGADG00212_FD_184491 | JGI IMG/M metagenome (GOLD analysis project Ga0209014, IMG submission 184491) | Arctic peat soil microbial communities from Barrow, Alaska - Barrow Graham LP Ref core NGADG0002-212 (SPAdes) (version 2) | ecosystem: Environmental > Terrestrial > Soil > Wetlands > Peat... | reverse complement strand
GATCGAGCCGCCGACCTTCATCTTCTTCGCGAACGACGCCGCCCTGATCCACTTCTCCTACCGGCGCTACCTCGAGAACCGGATCCGCGACGTGCTGGGCTTCCATGGAGCGCCGATCAAGCTGGTCTTCCGCGACCGGGGAACCGAGCGGCCGCGACGCGCGCGTCCGGCTGCGCGGGCGCGGGCAAGCGCACGTCCGGGGACGCGCCGACCGAACTGAGCGCCGTTGGCGGGCGGGCCGCGTTGTCCGCGTCCGGGTAATGAACCGAGCGTCTGGTATCCTCTCCGGGTCGGGGCGTGGCGCAGCTTGGTAGCGCACCTGAATGGGGTTCAGGAGGTCGAGCGTTCGAATCGCTCCGCCCCGACCATCGCCTGAACACGAAGATGGCCTCCGGTACGCCGCCGGAGGCCATTTGATTCGGGCCTTACCCTGACCAGCTTTGAGGCCGTGCCCGCGGCTCCGCGCTCGAGGGCCGCATCCATCCGGTGGCACGCTCGGACACGGACGAGATCACCTGGGCGACCCCGAGCCTCCAGAGCTGCCCTGATCGCGGCGCAGTCGCCTTGGATGGTGCTCTCCTGCCTATCCGCCAATCGCATGAGCGACGTCGGGGAGGGCAAAGAACACGACGAACATGACGAGCCCGATCGCCAGGCCGGCGATCACCAGGAGCAGAAAGAAGACCGGGGACACGCGTCGATGCCACGGGCCGCTGCTCATGGTCGTTTCCTCCCCGGATTCGGTCATTGCCGTCTACCGGCCGACGGGCGGTCGCCGCGGCAATGCGTGCCGCCGCGGCCCCCCTACAGGAGCCTCGTGCGGGCGACCCATCTGCTCCACGCCTCGTTGGCCGCAGCGAGAGTCTCGTCGGCGGCGGCCTTCAACTCGTCGTAGCGATCAAACCAGGCTGGGTCGACCGGGGCGTCGGCGCTTCCCATCCATGGCCCGGCCTCGGTCCCGACCGCTGCCCCGCTGTAGAGGTGCTCCTGGACGGCCTTCCTCGCCGCTTCGAGGTTGGCCTCCAGTTCGAGGTTGGCCTCGAGCACGCCGTCGATTTCGTCCACGCGTCACGCTCACCTTGCTGAGAGACACTTTCCCGAGGAATTGGCCTGCATCTTACGGCGCATCAGTCCCAGCGCCGCGTCGGCCGCGGCGATCTCGCCCTCGGCGTCTGCGCCTCGGTCTCGGCGGGTCATCCAAGCACGGCTCACGAGTCCGAGGCAGCCCAGAATCCATCGTGGACCGCCCGTGCCTCATCCTCGAGGAGTGGGCCGATGACTTCGATCGGGCGCTGGCCACGGGCGAAGACCTCGCGGCATGGCAATGTGAGGCTCGGGTTCCTGGGATCGGTGCCGATCAGAGCCGCCAGCTCGCTTTCGCGCAGCCCGAACACCACACGCGACACGCCAGCCCAGTAGATCGCACCGGCGCACATCGCGCACGGCTCGGTGCTGGTATAGAGCGTGGCCGCAGCCAGCGCGTCGCCGTCGAGCTTCAGAGAAGCCTGGCGCATCAGGTTGAGCTCGGCATGGCCCGTACAGTCCGAGGCGGTCACGACCGTGTTCTCGTGCTCCAGGAGCACCTCGCCTGCGGCATCGGCCAGCAGCGCGCCGAATGGGTGGTTGCCATGCTCGCGGGCCAGGCGCGCGAGGCCGAGCGCCCGACGAATGAGCACCTCGACTGAGGGGCCTGGTGGTCGCGCGTGCGGTGGAGTCATGACGTCATCATCGGGCTCGCACTCCCGGGTGCAGTGTTGCCTTGACGCGGTCCCCCTCGGCAGGGAGCCGTTTCCCGCTGGGAGGATAATCGGCCCGAGTTCAGCAAGGTCGGCCCGTTCAGCTGAGGGCCTTGAACAGCCGGCGTGACACCTTCCAAAGGAGAAACGGCGCCGCCCGGAGCGCCATCAGCCCGCCGATAAGCCAGGGAGGAAGACAGCCCGCTCCGCCGCCAGAGCCCGTCGCCTGGATGCCGAGCCAGTCGATTGTCAGGCCGGTTGCGTCCGGCGGCTTGTCGCGATCCGGCGCCGGGTGTCGCGCACGGGTCCGCCTCTTGCGCATGGGGCCACGGTAGCGGCCCTGCCGGTGGATGTCGCCTGCCGGTCAGCCCATTCTCGCCGGCTTCGAGGCCGGCCGACCATTCGCGAGCGATCCGGCGCGGCGTCGCCGAACGTGCCGCTACTGGACCGAGTACCGCTCGACCGGGCTCCAGACGCTGTTGGCGTTCGTCAGGGTCGGGTCGGCGACGGCCCGCACGTACCACTGCCCGCGCTGGGAGAAGCGCCACGTCGTGCTCGCCCGGCCGGTGGAATCGGCCACAACGTCTCGCTTCGCGGCGGAGACCCATGTGGAGCCCACCAGGCGCCAGAACTGGAACGTCGCCTTGGCCGGCGCCAGGGTCGGTCCGATCGGGCGCACGGTGGCCGTGAAGGTCACCTGCGACCCTACCCTGACGCTCGTCACATGGCCGGGATTGGTCGGGCGAAGCAGAACGATCTGCCGGACCACGACGCGGACCGCCGGGCTCGTTGCCGGCCCCAGGTCCGTGTCGCCCGCGTAGACGGCCTGGAACTGCGTGTTCACGGGCGGCCGGTACGTCGTGGAGGCGCCGCCCGACGCGTCGGTGGTGAGCGCGGCGATATCGCTCCACTGTGTCTCGTTGGCCTGCATGCGCTGCAGCGTCACGGAGCGGTTGGCGCCCGACGTCGCGCCCGACGCAGCGACCTGGACGTTCAGCGTCACGGGCTGGCCCCAGGTGATGACGGTCGTGCTCGGCGTCACGCTGAGCACCGCGGGGGGAACCGTGATGCTGAAGGTGACGGGCGTGCTCGTGCCGCCTCCCGGGGGCTGGTTGAGGACCGTCACGGAGCCCGTCCCGGGCGTGCCGGTCAGGGCGGCCGGCACGACTGCTGTGAGCGCCGTCGGCGAGACGTACGTCGTGACGAGCGGCGTGCCGTTCCAGTATGCCGTCGAGATGCCGGCCGCGAAGTCGGCGCCCTGGATCGCGAGGTTCAGGTCGCCACCGCCCGCCGCGACCGTGGCCGGCGTGACCCCGGCAAGAATCGGCGGCGCGTTGGGCGGGACGACGGGAGGTGCGACGGGCGGCAGGGGGAGGTAGTTGAAGGACATGCCGGTCAGGTCGCTGCCGTTGTACCGGTCCAGGTCGACACACCCGGAGATGCCCGCCACGGTGCCGCAGTTGCTGTACTGCCAGAACGTCCAGCCGTGCCCGCCCCAGTTGTTGCCCGGGATTGTCGGGCTCGACGTGAACCAGTGGGCGACCCAGAGGACCGAGAAGCCCTGGTCGGCGAACATCGACGTATCGCCCATCGAGTTCGCCCAGAAGCTTGGGCTCGTGTAGATCATCGGCCGGACCCCGAGCTTCGCGTAGACCTCGCCGAGCCATACGCCGACCCATGCCTGCAGGGCGGCCGTTGACAGCCCGCCGGTCTGCTCGAGGTCGAGGGCCGGGATGAGGTCGCCGGGGAGCAGCGCTGCATTCTGGGCGAACCAGTCGGCCTGGATGACCGCATCGTTGGGGAGGTCCAGTGGCCACGCGAAGTGATACGCCGCGATCGGCAGCCCGACCGCCCGGGCGCCGGCGTGGTTCGTGGCGTAGGTCGGATCGACATACGTCTCGCCCACCGTGGCCTGGATCACGACGAAACGCCTGCCGGAACCGGGCACCTGCGTCCAGTCGATCGCGCCCTGGTAGTGGCTGACGTCGATCCCCTCGAGGTAGACGGCGGGCGGCGGCGGTGCGGCCGAGGGCTGGAAGAGCCCGGTGGCGGCATAGGCCACGCTCACCCCGTAGAGCGTCAGGACGCTCGTGCCGCCGACCGCGGTGATCGCATACCAGGTGCTCCCCGACACGGACGACGTGCATGTGGCCGTCCACGCGTCGCCGATCACGGTGCCCGTCGTGGTCACCACCGTGCCCGTGGGCATGCTGATGATCGACGTGCCCGACGTGGAGGGCGTCTGGCGGAGCCGGGCCGTGCAGGCCGCGGCGTAGTACGTGTCTGCGGCAGCGACGCCGTCAGGCGCGAGCGGCACGAGCGCCAGCGCGACGAGGAGCGCGATGACGGCCGGGACCGACCGGCGATGCACGGACTGCATTCGGTTCTCCCCGTGCTCATGGTCCGCGACGACGTGGCAACGCCGCGCCGCGAGGGCCATCCTGGGTCGTGGGGCGCGAGGCTGGCACGAGCGGGTGTGCCAGGGCCCTCGGAGCCGCGCGTGCTGCGAGGTAGCCTCGAGGGATGCTACCAAGTCGCGTCAACTCGTGTCGCCGGCGGCGGCTCGCGGCCCACCGCGGCCGACAGGGAAGCAATCGAGGGCGATCTCGCGACGCTCGTACTCGGCTGACGCGCAGCCCGACTGCGCCCGCGTGGCGCAACGCGTCGCCCTCCGGACCAGTTCCCTGTGCGTCTTCGCCCGAAATGCGCATGCTGTCCCGACCCGGCCCGTGCCGCCGGTCACCCTGGGGGAACCGCATGCTCGTGACTCTTCAACGCCCCGCGTCGCGCCGCGGGCTCCGGGCTCGGCCCCGCGCGTCGACATTCCCAACGGCGGCGATCGGAGCTCTCCTCGTCGCGTCGATGGTCGCGGCTTGCGGCGGCGGGACGGCCGCGACGCCCGCCGCGTCATCCGGCGCCGCGGCGTCGGCGGCGTCGAGCGCTCCGGCGAGCTCGCCGACGGACGCGACGGCAAGCGCCGCGGCCTCCACCGGGACGAGGGCCGGCAGCGGCGCCAACCCATCCGACCCGTGCTCGGTGGTGACGAAGGCCGACGTCGAGGCGGCCTTTGGGGGGTCCTCCACGGCCGGCAAGATCGACGAGAACGGGAAGTGCGCATTCGACGTGTCCGGCGCGATCCACGCCGGACCGAAGCCGGTGGTCCCGGGCTCGGTGGCTGTCTCGTTCGGTGACACCTTCACCAGCTACGACCGAGCGAAGCTGGTCTTCGGCGACGCCATCATGAAGGTGGACGGACTCGGCACCGACGCGTGGTATGGGCTCACGGCCGTCCACGCGAAAGTCGCCGGCGGCGAGCTGGTGGTCGCCGGCTTCTGGGTCGGCACTTTCAATCGCGACACCCTGAAGGCGGACACGATCACGTTGACGAAGGCGATCCTCGGTCACCTCTGAACGAGTCGTGATCCCGAGTGACGCCCCAGCGGACGGGGCGTCGAGATGCGGGCCGGCCGACCCGGCTATCGTTGCCGCCGACGGCCACCGGCGGCCCGAGGCGATCGGCCGGGGTCGTTCACGCACTGGAGACGGATCATGGGCGCGATGCAGACACGATCAGGCGGCGGGCTCGCGGACCGTGCGGCACCGGGGAAGATCGGCGGGGAGCGACCGACCGACATCCCGGCGCTGACCAGCTGGGTCGACGAGATCGCGGCGCTGGCGGAGCCCGACGCCATCCACTGGTGTGACGGCTCCGACGCCGAGTACGACGCCCTCTGCAACGGCCTCGTGGAATCCGGCACGTTCACGCGCCTCGATCCGGTCCTGCGGCCGGACTGCTTCCTGGCCCGCTCCGATCCGAGCGATGTCGCGCGGGTCGAGGACCGGACCTTCATATGCTCGCGTGACGCGGCGGACGCCGGCCCAACGAACAACTGGCGCGACCCGGACGAGATGCGGGCAACCCTCACCGACCTCTTCCACGGCTCCATGCGGGGCCGGACCCTCTACGTGATCCCGTTCTCGATGGGCCCCATCGGGTCGCCGATCAGCCGGCTGGGGGTCGAGATCACGGACTCGGCCTACGTCGTCGTCAACATGAAGATCATGACCCGGATGGGCAGCGCTGCCCTCGACGCTATCCGCGCGGCGGGCGACTTCGTGAAGTGCCTGCACTCGGTCGGGGCGCCGCTCGCGGCCGGGCAGGCCGACGTTCCGTGGCCCTGCGACGCGACGACGAAGTACATCGTCCAGTTCCCGGAGACCCGCGAGATCTGGTCGTACGGCTCGGGCTACGGCGGCAACGCGCTGCTCGGGAAGAAGTGCTACGCGCTGCGGATCGCCTCGGTGATCGCCCGCGACGAGGGCTGGCTCGCCGAGCACATGCTGATCATCAAGGTCACCAACCCGGACGGGCGGAGCAAGTACGTTGCGGGCGCGTTTCCGTCGGCATGCGGAAAGACGAACCTGGCGATGCTCGTCCCGACCCTGCCCGGCTGGCACGTGGAGACCGTCGGCGACGACATCTGCTGGATGCGCGCCGGCCCGGACGGCCAGCTCTACGCGATCAACCCCGAGGCGGGGTTCTTCGGCGTCGCCCCGGGCACGAACACGAAGACCAACCCGAACGCGATCCGCTCGGTGGAGCGCAACACGATCTTCACGAACACGGCGCTGACGGACGACGGTGACGTGTGGTGGGAAGGCCTCACCGAGACGCCGCCCGCCCACCTGATCGACTGGACGGGCAAGGACTGGGCGCCCGATTCCGGCCGCGTGGCGGCCCACGCGAACTCCCGCTTCACGGCGCCTGCGGGCCAGGACCCGGCGATCGCCCCCGAATGGCAGGACCCGGCCGGTGTGCCGATCGACGCGATCATGTTCGGCGGGCGCCGGTCCACGGTCGTTCCGCTCGTCCGCGAGGCGTTCGACTGGACGCACGGCGTCTTCATGGGCTCGATCATGAGCTCCGAGACGACGGCGGCGGCGATGGGCGAGGTCGGGAAGCTGCGCTTCGATCCCTTCGCGATGCTGCCCTTCTGCGGCTACAACATGGCCGACTACTGGGCCCATTGGCTCGAGGTCGGCGCCGCCACCAGCCCGGATCTCCTGCCCCGGATCTACTACGTGAACTGGTTCCGGCGCGGCGAGGGCGGCCGCTTCCTGTGGCCCGGCTTCGGCGAGAACAGCCGCGTCCTCGAGTGGATCTTCCGACGCGGCGACGGCGAGGCGCGGGCGGTCGAGACCCCGATCGGCTTCCTGCCGGAGCCCAGCGACCTCGACACCACGGGCCTCGACATCGCGCCGGCGGACCTCACCGAGCTCCTCCGCGTCGACGGCCGTGCGATCATCGCCGAGCTGCCGCAGTTCGAGCAGCACTACGCGCGCTTCGGTGACCGCCTGCCCGCCGCCCTGCGAACGGAGCTCGACCGGATGGCGGAGCGCCTCCAGGCGTGACGTCGCCAATCGACGACGCGGGCCTTCTCGCGACGCTCGACGACCTGGACCCCGCCCAGCTCGGCGGGCTCGGCGACATGAGCCCGGGGCAGTTCCGGGCCGCCGCCCACGCGACGGTCGACATGCTCGCGGACTACCTGGAGCACGTCGAGGATTTCGCGATCCTGCCGCCGGTCGAGCCGGGCACGCTGCGTGATCAGCTGCCGTCGGAGCCGCCGGACGGCCCGGAGCCGGTGGGCGCGATCCTCGCCGACGTGGCGCGACTGGTGGAGCCGAACGCGACGCACTGGCAGCATCCCGGATTCCTGGCCTACTTCGCGACCACGGCCTCGGGCCCGGGGATCCTCGGCGAGTTCGTCACGGCCGTGCTGGGCCAGAACGCGATGTTGTGGCGGACCTCGCCGGTGGGCACGGAGCTCGAGGAGGTGGTCGTCGGCTGGCTGCGCCGCGCGCTCGGCCTGCCCGACGCGTTCGACGGGCTGCTGACCGACACGGCATCGACATCGTCGCTCATCGCGATCGCAGCGGCCCGCGAGGCGGCCGGCCTGGACGCGGCTGCCCTCGGGCTGGCGGGTCGCCCGGAGATCGGCGCGCCCGTCGTGTACGCGTCGGAGGAGGCGCACAGCAGCATCGAGAAGGCCTGCATGACGCTGGGCCTGGGCCGGAGCGCCTGTCGCCGGATTTCGACCGACGACGTGTACGCCATGCGGACCGATGCGCTGGAGGCGGCGCTCGCGGCGGACCGGGCAGCCGGGCGCCTGCCCATCGCGGTCGTGGCGACGATCGGGACGACCTCGTCGACGGCCGTGGACCCCGTGCCAGCGATCGCGGACATCGCGGAGCGCGAGGGGCTCTGGCTGCACGTCGATGCGGCGTATGGCGGCGCGGCGGCGCTCCTGCCCGGGCGCCGGGGGCTCTTCGTCGGCTGGGAGCGAGCGGATTCGATCGTGGTGAACCCCCACAAGTGGTTCTTCACGCCGCTCGACGCATCGCTCCTCCTCAGCCGGCGGATGCCTTCGCTCCGCGCGGCGTTCAGCCTCGTGCCGGAGTACCTGCGCACGCTGGATCGCGAACGGCCGGTCCACGACTTCAACGAGTACCAGCCCCAGCTCGGGCGGCGGATGCGTGCGCTCAAGCTGTGGTTCCTCGTCCGATACTTCGGGCTCGAGGGGCTGCGCCGTCGGATCGACGCGCACTGCCGGATGGCGGCGGACCTGGCCGCGCAGGTCGACGCCGACCCGGACTTCGAGCGCCTGGCGCCCGTCCCGTTCTCGACCGTCTGCCTCCGCTGGCGCCCGGCGGAGCTCGCCGGCCGCGAGGACGACCCGGAGGTCCGGGCTCGCCTGGATGCCGCGAACGAGCGGCTGATGGCGGCCGTCAATGCCTCGGGCGAGATCTTCCTCTCGCACACGCGGCTCCGGGATCGATTCGCGATTCGTGTCGCGATCGGAAACCTCCGCACGGAGCCGCGCCACGTGGCGCACGCCTGGGCGTTGCTCCGTTCGGAGGCGGCGCGACTCACCCGGTGACGCGCAGGCGGCGTCAGTGCGCCGGGACGGCGAGCGCGGGGAATGTCCTGACGTAATCGAACGCGTACGTGCTGGTGCCCGTCGGGTCGGTTCGCTGCGCCGTCCGGATCCGGTCCGTCGCGGGGTCAAGGCTGACACGAGCCGTGATCCGGCCGCCGAGGAAGGCGGAGATCCCCGTGTAGGCCCACGTCCACGAGCCGTCGGATCCCACCGTCACGGACTCGGTGATCGAGGCGTCGCCCGGGCTGTTCGCGCTCCACGAATCGGCGGGCTGGCCGATCTGCCGGAACCCGCTGACGAGCGCCCCGGCGCCACAGGTCCATTTCCCCGGGACGCGGGCGAAACCGGACTGCCCGTCGTATGCAGCGCCGCCGACGCAGACGAACACGATCGTGCCGTTCACCATCGTTGCCGAGGCGCTCGGCTCGAACCGGAGCACGCCGGGACTCGGACCGGACGCGGTCACCTGCAGGTGCCGCGCCGCGGTCAGGCCGCGCGTGACGGCGGACCAGAAGGACGACGGCGTCGCGGCCGGCGTGCAGCAGGGCGGCTTCGCCGACGGGGCAGGGGAGAGGGCGGGGCTTGGCGTCGGCGCCGCGATGGACGCGGATGGCCCCGCGGTCCGGGTTCCCGCCTGGGCGGCTGTCGGCAGGAGGCTCGCCGAGGCGCCCGACGTCCCCCCACACGCGGCGGCCGTCGCCGTCGCGACCAGGACGAGGCCGGCAAGCCGCGATCGCGAGCGCAGGCGGCCGGTGCGGCGCAACATCGGTCGATCCTACCGGGTTCGCGCGCTAGACTCCCCGCCACACCGACGCCGCCGAGCGCGCCGCACGTCCGGCGGCGCGCCAATCGAGGAGCCCGAATGGTCACCCAGGCTGCCCGCGACTACCCGATGTTCATCGACGGCGCCTCGGTCGAGGCCGCCGGTGGGGCGTGGCTGGAGGTTCACAGCCCGGCGACCGGCGCCCTGGTCGGGCGCGTCCCGGCGGGTACGGAAACGGACGTGGACCGGGCAGTCGCGGCGGCGCGGGCGGCCTTCCGCGACGGACGCTGGAGCCGGCGCTACCTGCCCGAGCGAGCGGCGATCCTCGCGCGGCTGGCCGACCTGATCGAGTCCAACGCCGACGAGCTCGCGCTCCTCGAGACGCTCCAGACCGGCTCCGCGTACAAGCTTCGGCGCGACTCGGACCTGCCGTTCACGGTGGACAACCTGCGCTTCTTCGCGGGCGCGGTCCGGCACCTGGAGGGGAAGGCGGCGTACGAGTACTCGGGCAGCCACACCAGCTTCGTCCGCCGCGAGCCGCTGGGCGTGGTGGGCCAGGTGAGTCCCTGGAACTACCCGCTCTGGATGGCCATCTGGAAGATCGGCCCGGCGCTGGCCGCGGGCAACTGCGTCGTCCTCAAGCCCGCCTCGTCCACGCCCCTGACCACGATCCGGCTCGCGGAGCTGGCCGGGGAGGCCGGGCTGCCCGCCGGCGTCCTGAACGTGATCACGGGCCGCGGCGACGTCGTCGGCTCGGCGCTCGCCGCCCACCCGGACGTGGATCTGATCTCCCTTACGGGCGACTCGGAGACGGGGCGCCGGATCCAGGCGCTCGCCGCGGGCAACCTCAAGCGCACGCACCTCGAGCTGGGCGGGAAGGCCCCCGTGATCGTCCACGCGGACGCCGATCTCGAGGCCGCGGCGCGCGGCGCCACCGCGGGCGCGCTCATCAACGGCGGGCAGGACTGCACCGCCGCGACGCGCGTCTACGTCGACCGGCGCGTGCTCGAACCCTTCACGGCACGGCTCGTCGAGCTGTTTGCCTCGGTTCGCGTCGGCGATCCGCTCGATCCAGCGACGGATCTCGGGACGCTCATCAGCCCCGCGCAGGTCGAACGTGTCGACGGCTTCGTGCAGCGGGCGGTCGCCGCAGGCGCCCGCGTCCTCGTCGGGGGCATGCGCGCCGCGGTCGCGAGCCTGCCCGGTGGCGCCTTCTACCTGCCGACCGTGATCGTCGACGCGACGCAGGACAGCGAGATCGTCCAGCAGGAGGTCTTCGGGCCCGTCCTCGTGGTCCTCCCGTTCGACGCGGAGGAGGACGCGCTCCGGATGGCGAACGACACGCGCTACGGCCTCGCGAGCTCTGTCTGGACGAGCGACCTGCGGACCGCGATGCGGGCGACGATCGAGCTCAACTTCGGCCACGTCCTGGTCAACGACCACCTGATGGTCACGAGCGAGATGCCGCACGGCGGCTTCCGCCAATCGGGCTTCGGAAAGGACATGTCGATGTACTCGTTCGAGGAGTACACGCGCGTCAAGCACGTGATGATCGAGCTCACGGGCGAGGCCGAGAAGCCCTGGCACTACACGATCTTCGGCGACAAACGGGCCGAATAGGGCCCTTCGGAGGATGGGACGCGCACCGGGCGACCGGGGGCCGCTTGACGTCGAACGACGCCTCTGGTGCAACACCTGCGCCCGTCAAGCGTCTTGTCTGCAACGCGGGAGGCTCTGACACGCGGCCCACACCCTGGCCGCCGGGACCGCGCCGAGCCACTGGCGAGACCGACCCGCG
>Ga0209014_10002251_pt1 | contig 11247 bp, 8 predicted proteins | sample BarGraNGADG00212_FD_184491 | JGI IMG/M metagenome (GOLD analysis project Ga0209014, IMG submission 184491) | Arctic peat soil microbial communities from Barrow, Alaska - Barrow Graham LP Ref core NGADG0002-212 (SPAdes) (version 2) | ecosystem: Environmental > Terrestrial > Soil > Wetlands > Peat... | reverse complement strand
GAAACCATGATCGCCCGCTGCTAGGATCGACCAATGGTCAGGAAGAAGCACGACTTCATCATTGTCGGCGGCGGTTCCGCGGGCAGCGCGCTCGCCAACCGGTTGAGCGCGGCCAAGGACAACCGCGTCCTCGTCCTGGAGGCGGGTCGGCCGGACTACCTGTTCGACGTCTTCGTCCACATGCCGGCGGCGCTCACATTCCCGATCGGCAGCAAGCACTACGACTGGAAGTACGAGTCGGAGCCGGAGCCGTTCATGAACGGGCGCCGGATCTACCACGCCCGCGGCAAGATCCTGGGCGGCTCCTCCAGCATCAACGGGATGATCTTCCAGCGCGGCAACCCGCTGGACTACGAGCGCTGGGCGAGCGACCCGGGCATGGACACCTGGGACTACGCCCACTGCCTCCCCTACTTCCGGCGCATGGAAAGCTGCATGGCAGCGGACCTTGACGACCCGTTCCGCGGTCACGCCGGACCGCTCGTCCTGGAGCGCGGGCCAGCGTCCAGCCCGCTGTTCGGCGCCTTCTTCGAGGCCGTCAGGCAGGCCGGCTACCAGCTGACGTCCGACGTCAACGGGTTCCGCCAGGAGGGCTTCGCGCCGTTCGACCGCAACATCCGCAACGGGCGGCGCCTGAGCGCCTCGCGCGCCTACCTCCACCCGGTGATGGACCGCCCCAACCTGGAGGTCCGCACCCGCGCATTCGTCACCCGGATCCTGTTCGAGGGCAAGCGGGCGACCGGGGTCGAGTACACGACCGGCAAGGGTGCCGTCCATCGCGCATACGGCGGGACCGTGATCCTGGCCGGCGGGTCCATCAACTCGCCTCAGATCCTCCAGCTCTCGGGCGTCGGCAATGCGGACGAGCTCGGGGCGCTGGGCATCAACCTGGTCCATGACCTGCCCGGCGTCGGTGAGCACCTCCAGGACCACCTCGAGGTCTACGTGCAGTACGGGAGCAAGCTGCCCGTCTCGATGCAGCCGTCGCTCCAGAAGTGGCGCCGGCCGTGGATCGGGTTCCAGTGGCTGTTCCTGCGCAAGGGCCCCGGCGCCACGAACCACTTCGAGGGCGGCGGGTTCGCGCGCAGCAACGATGACGTCCTGTACCCGAACCTGATGTTCCACTTCCTGCCGCTCGCGATCCGCTACGACGGCTCGGCACCGGCCGGCGGCCACGGCTACCAGGTCCACATCGGCCCGATGTACTCGGACGCCCGGGGCTCGGTGAAGATCACGAGCACGGACCCCACGGTCCACCCGGCGCTCCGGTTCAACTACCTGTCCACGGAGCAGGACCGCCGCGAGTGGGTGGAGGCGATCCACGTCGCCCGCAACATCCTGGGCCAGAAGGCGTTCGAGCCGTTCAGCTCCGGCGAAATCTCGCCGGGGCCGTCGGTCGCCACGGACCAGCAGATCCTGGACTGGGTGGCCCGCGACGGCGAGACGGCGCTCCATCCGTCCTGCTCCGCCCGCATGGGCGTGGACGGGGAGTCCGTGGTGGACCCGCTCACGATGGGCGTGCACGGGGTCGAGGGCCTCAAGGTGGTGGACGCGTCGGTCATGCCGTACGTCACCAACGGGAACATCTACGCGCCGGTGATGATGCTTGCCGAGAAGGCCGCGGACCTGATCCTGGGCAACACGCCGCTGGCGCCGGAGCCCGTCGAGTTCTACCGGCACCGGCCCGCATGAGGTGACAGGTTCCGCGTCTCCGGCCGGCGAGGGGGTACCGGACTCGGCCGGCAAGCCGGCACCGGACTCGGCCGGCGGCGGCGAGCCGGCACCGGACTCGGCAGACGGTGTCGCTCGCCGGACGCTGCTCGACCGGCTGGCCGCCGGCCCGTCCGGGATGGCGTCCGTCGCTCTCCAGGTGGCCGCGGCCGAGGCGCCCGGTGGGACGCCGCCTGGCGAGTGGACGGCCCGGGAGGCCGTCGCGCACCTGGCGGCCGTGGAGGCCGCCGTGTTCCAGGCGCGGCTGGACCAGCTGGCGGCGGGCGAAGCTCCAATGTGGGCCTGGACGGAGCCGGGACCGCTCGACACCCAAGAGACCGCCACGCTCGACGGCGCCCTCGGGACGTTCGCCGCGCTGCGGTCCGGGACACTGGCCCGCGTCACCGGCCTGGACGAGGCCGGGTGGGCCCGGGCCGGCACGCATGCGACCTACGGCCGGCTCGATGTCGCCGGGCTGCTGGGCGTCGTCGTCGACCACGACGACGAGCACCTCGCCGCGCTGGAGGCCCGCGTCGGCTGAGCGAAGGCCCGGGGCGCAGCCGCTCACCGCGCGGGTGCGGCTGATGTCCGGGACCCGTCCCGGCAGCCCGTGGCGCCACAGGCCACGACATCGCGATCCACGGGCTCTCCTGGGGCGGTTTCGGCGGCTTCGTTGTCCCTCCGGCAATGGATCCCGGTCTCGCGTCGGAACCGTGGCGGGCCAGGCCACGAAGGCGCCGTCCGTGGGTGTCGTAGCCGTTCGGCCGGCGATGTCGTGGCCTGGCAGACCACGCGACCGCGGGCGTCGCCCGAGCGACGGCCGATGCCGCCGGAGGGACGACCGCCGGTGGTTCAGGCGGCGCTCCGCCGGTCGAATGACCCGCGGGCGGCCCTCGGGACCCCGTCCAGCAGGCGGGTCCGGGCACCATCAACCAGGACCCACACGATCGCGGACCCCGGCCACGGAGTCCGGCTGCCGCGCAGGGCCGTCACCGCGGCGTCGGTCGCCTCGGGGTATGCGGCCCGGAATGTCAACGGCAGCGTAGCCACGAGGGCATGGTTGGCCGCGCAGGACCGCAGGATCAACAGGCTGCTCACCCGCGGGGTGCACGGCACCTCGGTCCACGGCCAGCCGCGCGCGGAGTCAAGTGCGTCGGCCTTCTGGCCTGCCCAACGGATCTGCTGCTCCACGGCCGACAGGGCGCTGTGACTCTCCCCGGCAACGAGGTCGGCCGTCTCGCGATCCTGGAGCACGACATCGATGACGCCGCGGACCGGGCGGTAGACGGCAACCTCGAGGCGGGGGGCCCATCGCGGGCTCAGGGCGTCGAGGAGCGCCTCGTCCATGCGGACCTGGATGCGATCACGGACGCGGGGACCCGTTGACTCGAACAGCCTGACCGAGACGTCGTAGCCCAGGCCCGTCGCGACGGCGACGAGAGCGTCATGGCTGATCGCGTGGTCGCCGGCGAGGACCCGCGACAGGTGGCTCGGATCGACGCCGATTGCCGCCCCCAGGGCGCGCAGGCTGACGTGCTCGGTCGCAAGAACACGGCGCAGCTCCGCGGCAACGGCTCGGCGGAGGTCGCGCTGCCGGCCCAGGATCTCTCGCTGGAGACGGGTCTCACCCATGAGCGTGTACCTCGTGGTCCGCGGCGGGTGTGGTGCCCCAGTCAACGACATCGCGCTCATCGGGCGCTTATGCGCCGCTGTCAGCCGCTCCGTGGTCCCCGGGTCAACGGATTCCGCCCACACACCGGGAACGTGGCACGACCGACCACGATCGAGCCACCAATCCACCCGTATCGAGCCTCAGCGGGGGTTTCGTGGCCTGCCGGGCCACGTCGCCGCCCTTGCACCGCGGCGAGGCGCTGCGGCGAGGCGCTGCGGCGAGGCCCGAAGCCCATGTCAGGCGCCTAGCCGCGGAGCCGCTCGTCGTGCGGGTCGAAGAGCGGCGTGGCCCCCACCGCGGCGACCGTCACCGGGTAGCGCTCACCCATGTACTGAACGGCCAGTCCCGTGCCCTCGACCGCCAGTTCCGTGGGGAGGTACGCCATCAGGAGGTACCTGCCCAGGGACGGCCCGGCTCCGGCGCTCGTCACGTACGAGCGCCGCCCGTGCGCATCCGCGACCGGCCGTCCATCCCGGGTCAGGATGGGCTCGCGGCCCAGCATGTACCGTGCGACCCCTGAGACCGACGCGTGATCATCCACGGTCAGCGTGCACAGTCGGGCGACCGGGGGCTCGGACCGCTGGCGGAGGTACGCGGCCTTGCCGATGAAGTCCGCCTCCTTGACCTTCGGGCGCGCGAGCCCGGCCTCGACGAGGTTGTGGTCCAGGTCGAGCTCAGCCCCGTACGCGCGGTAGCCCTTCTCCAGGCGGCCGCTGCTGAACAGCACGCCCATCCCGACCGGGACGGCCCCGAATGCCCACCCGGCACCCACCACCACGTCCCAGAGGTGCTCTCCAAGCTCGATCGGTGCGTAGAGCTCCCAGCCCAGCTCGCCCACGTACGAGATGCGGTTTGCGAGCACCGGGACGCCCCCGACGTCGAGGCTCCGGCAGGCGCCGAACGGGAACGCCCCGTTCGAGACGTCGGCGCTCGTCACGGAGGCGAGGATGTCCCGTGCGCGGGGGCCCCACACGCCGACGGCCGTCCAGGCGGACGTCACGTCCGTGAGCTGCGCGGTGCCGTCATCGGGGAGGTGGTCGGTGAACCACTTCCTGTCGCGCATCCCCATGCCGCCGCCGGTCACGACGCGGTACAGGTCCTTCGCGACGTGCATCACCGTGAGGTCCGCGACGATCCCGCCGTTCTCGTCGAGGAGCGGCGTGTAGACGGTCCGCCCGATCGCCGACTCCACACGGTTGACGCACAGCCGCTCGAGACAGGCCAGGCTCCCCGGGCCGCTCACGTCGAAGATCGCCAACGTGGTCAGGTCCACGATGCCCGCCCGCTCCCGCAGGGCGAGGTGCTCCGCCGTGATGATCGGCGACCACCAGCGCGCGTCCCACTCGGCCGGCCGCGGCGCGATCCGGTCGCCGTACGCGGCGACGAGCGGCGCGTTCGACTCGTACCACATCGGACACTCCCAGCCGGCGATCTCGTAGAAGACCGCGTCCAGCGCCTTCTCGCGCTCGTACATCGGGGGCAGGCGGACTCCGCGGTCCGAGGCCCACTGCTCGGCCGGATGTACGATGCCGTAGAACTTGTTGAACGCCTCGTTGACGCGCGCGACGCTGTGCTCCCACGTCCGCTGGTGGGGGTAGAAGCGGGCGATGTCGGCGGCGTGCAGGTCGATCTGGAGCGGGAGCCCGGTCATCCAGCGGGCCACGTTCTCGGTCGTGGCGGGGGCCTCCTTGATCCAGACGGCCGCCACCGACCACAGGCCGCCCACCTCGGGCGACTCGCCCAGGACCGGGCTCCAGTCCGGGGTCACGGAGAGCAGGCCGTTGATCGCGTAGCGCTCGTGGACGGACTCGTCGCCCAGGACCTCCGGGATGATCTCCAGGGCCAGCGCATAGGCGGGCTCGAAGTCCTCCTGCGTGAACGGGAGCTCGGTCGGCGAGAGAGCCGACGCCTCGATCGAGGGAATGTCGTCGGGGTGGACGAGGATCGGCCGGTGCAGATACGAGCCGATCTCGATGTCGCTCGCGTTCGGCCGCTCGTACATGAGCGCGTCCATGTCACGCAGGATCGGGAATCGCAGCTGGCCGGGAATGTCGCCGAACTGCGGCACCGGCCCCACGCTGACCATCTGGTGGACCGCCGGGACGAGCGGGATGTGGGCGCCGGCCATGGCCGCGATCCGCGGGCTCCAGACGCCGCAGGCGACGACCACGGTGTCGGTCTCGACCACGCCCGCAGTGGTCCGCACGGCAGCGACCCGGCCATCAACGACATCGATCCCGGTGACCTCCGTCCGGCCCATGACCGTGACGGACCCGAGTGCGATCGCCTTCGCGCGGAACAGGTTCCCCGCCTCGAGCGCATCGACCACGCCAGCGCTCGGCGTGTACCAGCCGCCGAGGATCACGGTCTCGTTGATGTACGGGATGATCGCCTTCACCTGTGCCGGCGTGAGGAGCTCCGACTCGATCCCCCATGACATCCCCAGGCCCTGTCGACGGGCAAGCTCCGCCATGCGCTCGGGTGTCCGGGCGACCTCCATGCCTCCGCACTCGGTGAACACGCCGAGCTCCTTGAACTGGCGGATGGAGTCCACCGTCAGCATCGACTCCTCCTTCGTGCCGTCGACGGGGAAGCAGAAGTTGGAGGCATGGCCGGTGGAACCGCCGGGGCTGGCGATGGGGCCCTTGTCCAGGAGAACCATGTCCCGCCACCCGAGCTTCGCGAGGTGCCAGGCGATGGCGTTGCCGACGATCCCGGCCCCGATGATGACGGCCCGCGCGCGCGTCACGCTCTGCATGCGTCGTCCTCCGTGGCGGCGCACGCTCCGGCAAGAAGCAGGCACCACTCTCGTCCCCCTGCGCCGAGGCTACAGTATGGGGACCCTGCCGCCCGGGCCCGCTGTCCCATCCGACCCACGCGCACGGGGATCATCGTCATCGGTGTGAAGGGTTGCCGCCATGAAGGTCGCCATCGTCGGTTCCGGGGTCATCGGGCTGGCGACCGCCTACAGCCTGGCGAAGCGGGGCTGCGAGGTGGTGGTCGTGGGGGACCGGGCACCGGGCAGCGGCGCGTCCAGCAACAACGCGGGCTGGGTTGTGCCGGCCGAGAGCGGGCCCGTGCCGGGACCGGGCGTCGTCCTCCAGACGATGCGCGGGATGCTCAAGCCCGACAGCCCGGTCTACGTCCGGCCATCCCTCAGCCCCGGCTTCCTGCGGTTCATGACGGGCCTCCTCCGCGCCTGCAACGCGACCGCGTACCGGCGCGCGTTCGAGGCGACCACGCGTCTCGCCCGGGGGACCATGGACGAGCTGGACGCCTGGGCCGCGGACGGCCTGGCGTTCGAGATGCACGCCGACGGCGAGTTGCGCGCCTATCTCGACGCCGAGGAGCACGCGAAGGCGGCGGCGGACCTCCCGCACTACGAGCGGGCCGGGTTCGAGCCCGCATCCCTGACCGGGGACGAGGCGCGGGCGCTGGTGCCGGAGCTGTCGGACGCTGTCGTGGGCGCGATCCGGTTCCCGAACGAGCGCCACGTTCGCCCGGCGACCGTCGTGGCGGCACTCGTCGCGCGCCTGGAGACGCTCGGGGTCGGCCGGGTCGATGGCAGGGTCACCCGTGCCTGGGCGCTGCCCTCGGGCGGCGTTGAGCTCAGGGGCGGCTTCGGCACCGTCCGCGCCGATGCCGTGGTGATCGCCGCCGGGGCCTGGAGCGCGAGGGTCGCACGGACGCTGGGCGTGACGCTGCCGATCCGGCCGGGCAAGGGCTACAGCGTGGACTATGTCCCGTCGCAGCTCGAGTCGCGGTCCGTGGTGATGCTCTCCGAGGCCCACTGCGCGGTCACGCCGCTGGACGGGGCGACCCGCGTCGCCGGCACGATGGAGTTCGGCGGTCTGGACGAGCGGATCTCACCGGTCCGGCTGCGCGCCATCCAGCTGGCCCCGGGCCGCTACTTCCGGTCCTGGAGCCCTGATGCACCGCACCTGGCACCAAGCGCCGGGCTCCGGCCGATGACGCCGGACGGCCTGCCGGTGATCGGGCGGCTCGCGCCGTTCGACCATGTCTACGTCGCCAGCGGCCACGCGATGCTGGGCCTGACCCTCGCGCCCCGGACCGGGACGGAGCTCGCCGCGATGATCCTCGACGGCGGCACGCCGGACGTGCTTGCGCCGTTCAGCCCCCGCCGGTTCGGCGCCTGAGGGGAACGCCTGAGGGGAACGCCTGACCCGGGAACGCCTGACCCGGGAACGCCTGACCCGGGAACGCCCCCGCGAACGCCCCCGCGCCGAGACCGGGGCGGCCGGGATGACCGCCCGTGTCCCTCCCGTCACGCGCCGGGCACGGGCTCTGGCTCGGCCTCGGCCGCGTCCTTCTTCATCCGTGCCTCCCACCGGGCCTCGAGCCGGGCCCCGACGCGCCGGACCCCGCCCGCGAAGCCGCCGGGCCAGAAGATCATCACGACGATGAGCAGCAGGCCATACAGCACGAGATGGAGCCCCGGCAGGTTCGAGAACTGCGTGCGCAGCAACTCGACCCCGATCGTCAGGGGGAAGGCGATGATGGCCGGTCCCCACAGGCTGCCGCGGCCGCCGATGTAGGCGACCGCGAGCACCTCGACCGTGTGCGAGGTGAGCATGATGTCCGGCGTGAGGATGCCGTAGTAGTGGGCGTAGAACCCGCCCAGCCAGCCGGCGAACGCGCACGACAGGGTGAAGTTGATGACCAGGAACCGGGTGGGGTTGATGCCCGACGCGCGGGCGGCCTGGAGGTTCATCCCGATGGCCCGGAACGCGAGCCCCAAGCTGGAGCGGGTGGCGATCGTGAGCACCGTGATGGTGACGAGCAGCATGGCCAGGATGACGTAGTAGTAGGGCAGGTTGTCCGAGGTGTCCAGGAGCAGGGGCACGTTGAGCCCGAGTGACCCGCGGGTGACCTCGGTCATGTTGCGCGCGAGCCCCATGAGGGCGAGGCCCACGAACCAGGTCATGACCGCCGCGTAGATCCCGCGCAGCCGGAGCGTGAGCATGCCCGTGAGCAGGCCGACGAACCCGGCGGTGACGGCACCGGCCAGCATGCCGATCCAGGGCGAGATCCCGAGGTCCGCCGCCAGCAGGCCGGAGGTGTACGCGCCAACGCCGACGAAGGCCGCGAAGCCGAAGTTGACGATGTTGATGTAGCCCGCGGTGAAGTCGAAGGCGACGGCCATCGCCGCCATGAACGCGGCGCTGACCAGGTAGCGCGTGTAGTCCTGGCCGTTGAACGGCGGGATCAGCGGGAGCACGACCGCGAAGACCACCACCGCGAGCGACGCGATGCGGGAGGTCCGGCGTGCGCGCGCCCGGACCTGGTTCATGACGGCCACCGGGGTGGCGGCTTCGGTGGCCACTACTGCTCCCAGACCCCTTTCACCTCGCTGCCGAACAGGCCCGAGGGCTTGAACAGCAGGATCAGGATGATGAACGCGGTCGGCAGGACATCCACCCAGCCGAGCCCGACGTAGTACACGGCCAGCGTCTGCAGGAGCGCCACGATGAACGCCCCGATGATGGCTCCCTGGACGTTGCCGAGGCCCGCGAGGATCACGACGTACCAGGCGAGGTACAGCGGCTGAATGCCGACGTCGGGAAACGATGGATACATGAACAGCAGAGCCGCACCGGCGAGGGCCGCCAGGGCGCAGCTCAGGCCCATCGTCAGCACGAAGATGCGGTTGAGGCCGATCCCGGCCATCTGGGCGCCGGTCTCATCCTGGGAGACCGCCCGCATGGCCCGGCCCGTGCGCGTGCGCTGGAGGAACACGGCGAACACGGCGATCATGACCATGGCGATCACGAACACCATCGCCCGGTCGACGGAGACCGAGACCCCCAGGATCTGGATCGGCTTCACGTCCCAGTAGCGGGTGATGCCGCGGAAGTCGTTCCCGAACACCAGCCGGTCCCCGTTCACCAGGAGGACGGAGACCCCCGCGGTGAGCAGGAACGTGTTCATCACCCACTGCTCGCGGCTCCGCTTGCGCAGGGGCCGGAACAGGACGACCTCGAGGAGCACCCCGCAGACGAAGCCGACCACGGCGGCCACGATCATCCCGGGGAACGGGCCGGCCACCTTGAGGATCACGGAACTCGGGTTCGCGAGGAGCGCATCCTGGATCGGCGAGAAGACCGTGAACGCGACCAGCGAGCCGATCATGAAGAACTCGCCGTGGGCGAAGTTGGGGATGTTCATCACCCCGAACACGAGCGCCAGGCCGCCGGCCATCAGGGCCCACATCCCGCCGGTCACGAGGGTGTCCACGAGGATCGAGGGCTGGATGAACGCGAACGCGACCATCACGAGCACGACGAGGCCGATCACGGCCCACGTGAACGTCAGGAAGCGCCTGGCGAAGGGGACGGCGCGGAGGTTGGTTGCGGTCGTCATGCGTTCGCTCAGATCCCCAGGTAGGCTTCCTGGACGTGGCTGTCCCCGAGCAGCTGCTGCCCCGTCCCCTCGAGGACGATCCGGCCCTGCTCGAGGACGTAGGCCCGGTCCACGAGGTGGAGCGTCGTGTTCACGTTCTGCTCGACGAGGAGGATCGTCACGCCGCGCTGGTGCAGCTGCCTGAGCGCCTCGAACGCGGTCAGCGTCGCCATCGGGGCCAGGCCCAGCGACGGCTCGTCCACGAGCAGCAGGGCAGGCGAGGGCATCAGCCCGCGTCCGATGGCGAGCATCTTTCGCTCGCCGCCGCTGAGCGTCCCGGCCAGCTGGTCGCGCCGCTCGAGGAGCCTCGGGAACAGCTCGAACACGAGGTCCATCGTGGACGCCACCCGCACCTTGTCCCGCACGGTATAGGCGCCCACGAGCAGGTTCTCGTAGACGGACATCGCGGGGAACAGGTTGAGGCTCTCCGAGACGTACCCGATACCGATGTTGCTCACCTTGTGGGGGAGCACGCCGTCGAGCGGCTGGCCGCGAAACGTGATCGATCCGCGGATCGGCGGCAGGAAGCCGGCGATGGTGCGCAGCGTGGTCGTCTTGCCCGCGCCGTTGGGCCCGAGCAAGGCGACGAACTCGCCCTCCTCCACGTGCAGGTCAACCCCCCACAGCACCTGCAGGAGATCGTACCCAGCTTCGACGCCGGTGAGTTGGAGCACCCTTCCCTCCGGGTATCAGAGAATGTAGTTGGTGCCGAGATAGGCCTCGCGGACCCGCTCGTCCTGAGCGACGGTCGTGGCGTCCCCGTGGGCGATCAGCTCGCCGTACTGGAGCACGGACAGGCGACCGCACAGGTCGAGGATCAGCCGCATCACGTGCTCGACCATCACGATCGTGGTGCCGTCGGCACGGATCCGGCGCAGCAGCGTCGCGATGTCCACGAGCTCGCTGGGCGTGAGGCCCGCGGCGAACTCGTCGAGCAGCAGGAGCTTCGGGCGGCTGGCCAGGGCGCGCGCGAGGTCCAGCCGCTTGAGCTGGGACGCGTTGAGGTGCGAGGCGAGCGTGCCGACCGGCCTCGGGAACTCGACGTACTCGATCATCTGGAGCGCCCGGGTCGACACCTCGGAGCGGCGCAGGTGCGGGTCGCCGAAGGTGGCCGACACGACGACGTTCTCGAAGACGGTCATGCCGGGGAACGGCCGCGGGATCTGGAACGTGCGGCCGACGCCCAGGCGGCACATCCGCTCGGCAGACCAGCCGGTGGTGTCGCGGCCGTCGAGCCGGATCGTGCCCGCGTTGGGGCGCGAGGCCCCCGCAAGGCAGTTGAGCAAGGTGGACTTCCCGGCCCCGTTGGGACCGATCAACCCGAAGATCTCGCCCTCTTCGACGGAGAAGGTGACGTTGTCGACGGCGGTCAAGCCGCCGAATCGCTTGGTGACGCCGGAGAGCTCTAGGAGCGCCATACGCCTCTTCGCTCGGGCACCCGGGGG
>Ga0209014_10002250_pt1 | contig 11248 bp, 11 predicted proteins | sample BarGraNGADG00212_FD_184491 | JGI IMG/M metagenome (GOLD analysis project Ga0209014, IMG submission 184491) | Arctic peat soil microbial communities from Barrow, Alaska - Barrow Graham LP Ref core NGADG0002-212 (SPAdes) (version 2) | ecosystem: Environmental > Terrestrial > Soil > Wetlands >... | reverse complement strand
ACCTTTTACAAGGAATTCATTCGCCCGGGACGCGGCAACGCGACCGTGACTGCCGAAGTAGCAGACCCTGCGGCCAAAGAGCATCTCGCCCGCGTCATTCAAGCGATTGAGACCAATCGCCACGGCGCAGGTCAGGGAGCGTTGAGACGCTGAACAAAACCCGCGGCCACCGGCGCAATGAACGCGAGGAGGCTTCCATGCTGACACGACGGACGGCCAGCGCTGGCTTGGCGAGCAGCGCCATACTCGCTGCCACGCTCAACCTTGCCGCCACCAACTCGACGGTGCGGGAACTGCCGCCGCCACGAAGCGAAGGTGGCAAACCCCTTAACCGTCTTTCGTACAGCAACGCCTCCGATGACCCTAACCCACGTTGATATGCGTCAAATGCGATCAGCGTATAACTGGTATCATTTCTACGACTAAGAGCTCACCCGACAGCTTCTCGAACCGCGATCATGCGATTCCAATGAGTGGCTTGAATGGCACACAAACAGATCCTGTTCCGCTCCGCCGCCCGCGAAAAAGTCTTGCGCGGCACGACACAGCTCGCCGATGCAGTGCGCGTGACATTGGGCCCCCGGTCTAAGTCGGTGCTGATCGAGAAAAAATGGGGCGTCCCGATCGTGTGCAACGATGGCGTCACCATCGCCAAGGAATTTGACCTCAAGGACCCGGAGGAGAATCTCGGCGCCCGGATGCTTCGGCAAGCCGCAGAAAAGACTGGGGACATGGTGGGCGATGGAACGAGCACGGCAACAATTCTGGCTCACGCGATATTTGCCGACGGCGTACGCAACGTGGTTGCCGGCGCGAGCGCGATCGACATCAAGCGCGGCCTCGATCGTGCCGCGAAGCGCGTAATCGAGGCTCTGCGGGCCATGTCGCGCCCTGTCAAGACACACAAGGAAAAGGCTCAAGTCGGCGCCCTTTCCGCGCATAACGATCCGGCAATCGGTGAACTCGTGGCTGACGCCATGGACAAGGTCGGTGGCGAGGGCGTGATCACGGTCGAGGAATCCAAGACCACTGAGACCGCACTCGATGTCGTCGAAGGCATGCAGTTCGACCGTGGCTTTATCTCTCCGTACTTCATCACAAACCCGGAGAAGATGGAGGCCGTCATAGAGGATGCGCTGATCCTCATCTCGGATCGCAAGATCAGCGTCCTCAAGGATCTGATCCCATTGCTGGAGCAGGTCGCAAAATCGGCCCGCCCTCTGCTCGTTGTGGCTGAGGATGTCGAGGGTGAGGCCCTCGCCACGCTGATCGTCAATCAGGTTCGCAGCGCGCTCAAGAGCTGCGCGGTCAAAGCCCCCGGTTTCGGCGATCGTCGCAAAGCAATGCTTGAGGACATTGCGGTGCTGACGGGCGGACAGGTCGTCTCCGAAGATCTAGGCGTCAAACTCGAGCATGTGGCCATCGAGCAACTCGGTCGCGCCAAGCGCATCGTTGTCGACAAGGATAACACTACGATCATCGGCGGTGCTGGCAATCGCAAGCAGATTGACGCGCGCATCGAGCAGATTCGCCGTGAGATCGAAAAGACCACCAGCGATTACGATCGCGAAAAACTACAGGAGCGGCTGGCGAAACTCTCCGGCGGCGTCGCCGTGATCCGTGTTGGCGCGCCCGCCGAATCCGAGATGAAGTCGAAGAAGGAAGCGCTCGACGACGCGATCAGCGCCACCAAGGCCGCAGTCGCTGAGGGAATCGTGCCCGGCGGCGGGTTGGCGTTGCTGCGTTGCGTCAAGGCCTTAACTGAGGAAGAGGCCAAATGCGAAGGCGACGAGAAAACGGGCGTTCAGATTCTAAAGCGGGCGCTTGAAGTGCCTACACGTCAAATCGCGGAAAATTCCGCCGTGGATGGCGGCGTTGTGGTTGCTCGCATGTTGAGCGGGACCAGCAATGAAGGCTTCGATGCCGGACGCAAGGAATACGTCGACCTGATCGAAGCCGGGATCATCGATCCGACTAAGGTCGTTCGAATTGCGCTCGAAAATGCCGTGTCGGTCGCCAGCATCCTGTTGCTGACGGAAGCGACGATGACGGAAATCCCCGAGGTCAACAAGGAACGCAACCCCGAAGCCGAATTGACAATGTAACGCGCTGCACGCATTGCGTGGTAAACAGATTGGAGTGAGACCATGCAGACGCCGGTCGAGATCGAATATCAAGGCATGGAAGCGAGGCCGCATATCCAGACCGCGCTTGCCAAGCATGTCGATGATCTTGAGCAGCGTTTTGGTCGCGTCACGGCTTGCCGGGTGGTGTTGAAGGCACCCGGCGGTCATCACCGGACAGGCGGGCTCTACGAGGTCAACATCCGTCTGGCGCTTCCCGACGGACGGGAAGTCAATGTCGACCGCACCGCGCAGGCCGATGAGCGCCATTCCGATCTGGATTTCGCCATCAACGATGCGTTCAAAAGGGCGCGCCGGCAACTGCAGGATCATGCTCGCGAGTTGCAGGGACAGGTGAAGCATCATGAAGGTCCGCCGATTGGGACAGTGGTGCAACTCGACCCATTAGGCGAATTCGGCCTCCTTGAATCCAGCGACGGCCAGGAGATCTATTTCCATCGCAACAGCGTGCTTGACGACGCCTTCCCACATTTAGCTGTGGGCACTCGCGTGACCTTTGCCGAGGAACTAGGCGAAAAGGGACCACAGGCGAGCACGGTGAAGGTGCTAGGAAAACATGGTTTGCGCGCGTGAACCAAACCGCCACCGCGGCCAGCACGGCAAAGTGGGAACATTTCCCGCATGATGCCGACGTCGGGGTGCGAGGATTTGGCGCGACCGCAGCCGAGGCGTTTGAACAGGCGGCGCAAGCACTGACCGCGGTGGTGACGCAGACCGCGGTCAAGCCAAAAATCCGGGTCGAGGTGACCTGCGAAGCGCCGGACCTCGAATTGCTGTTCGCCGAATGGCTCAATGCCGTCATTTACGAGATGGCGGTGCGCGGCATGTTATTCGGTCGTTTCGCCGTGCGGATCGAGGGCACGCGGCTCGCAGGGAGCCTGTGGGGCGAGCCGGTCGATGTCGAGCGGCATGCCCCTGCTTGCGAGCCAAAAGGCGCGACCTATACGGCGCTCAAAGTCACCGTGGACAATACCGGAGTTTGGTCGGCGGCCTGCGTCGTGGATGTGTAAGGGAGAGCGGCCATGGACCCTGCTCGCTTCACTCGTGTCGATGACACGACCTGGCGCGTCGAGCCGCATGGTGCGATGCGTGTGCCCGCCATCATCTACGCCGATGAGAAGCTTATCCGTGACATGGACGACAAGGTCTATGAGCAGGCGACCAATGTCGCTACGCTGCCTGGGATCGTCCAAGCATCATACGCCATGCCTGACGCCCATTGGGGCTATGGCTTCCCAATCGGCGGTGTGGCGGCCTTCGATCCGGATAAGGGCGGCGTGATATCGGCGGGCGGCGTCGGCTTCGATATCTCCTGCGGCGTCCGCACCATGCTGACCGGACTTAAAGTGGCTGACATCTCGCCGGTGCAGACGTCTCTCGCCGATTCGCTGTTTCGCCAGATCCCGGCCGGTGTCGGCAGCAAGGGCGCGATCACGCTCGATGCCATCGATATGGATGCAATGCTCACAGGCGGAGCGCATTGGGCGATCGAGCGCGGCTGGGGCGAGGCGCGCGACCTCGAGCGGATCGAGGAACAAGGCCGGATGGCGGGCGCCGAGCCCAGGTGCGTGTCCGAGCGCGCCAAGGAACGCCAGCGCCGAGAAATGGGGACGCTCGGTTCGGGCAATCACTATCTCGAGGTTCAGGCTGTCGCGGAACTCTTCGATGCGAAAGTTGCCGAGGCTTTTGGCCTCGCATGCGACGATGTCGTCGTCACCATTCATTGCGGTTCGCGCGGACTAGGCCACCAGATCGGAACAGAATTCCTGAGGGAAATGGTCGTGGTGGCGGAAGCCTCGGGCATTACGCTACCCGATCGCGAACTCGCCTGCGCGCCGATCAATTCCGAGGTGGGCCAGCGCTATCTGGGCGCGATGCGGGCGGCGATCAACTGCGCGCTCGCCAATCGTGAAATCCTCGGACACTATGCGCGACGGATTTTTGGGCACTTTTTTCCCAACCACGACCTGCGCCTGCTGTTCGATGTCTCCCACAACACCTGCAAGGTCGAACCGCATGTCGTTGCGGGAAAACGCTGCGACCTGTTTGTTCATCGCAAAGGCGCAACGCGCGCCTTCGGACCCGGTCACGAAAGCCTGCCCGAAGCGCTGCGTTCCTTCGGGCAGCCGGTCCTGATTGGCGGCAGCATGGGAACGGGCTCGTATATTCTCGTGGGAGAGACAAGCGGTGAGCAGAAGGCGTTCTCCTCAGCTTGCCACGGCGCCGGGCGTGCAATGTCGCGCCACGCGGCCCTCAAACAGTGGAGCGGACGCAAGATCGTGGATGAGCTTGCGGCGCAAGGCATTCTGATCAGAAGCCCTTCGACCAGAGGTGTGGCCGAAGAGGCGCCGGGCGCCTACAAGGACGTGGGCGCGGTCGTGGCCGCGGCCGAGCATGCGGGCTTGGCACGACGGGTGGCGCGACTCCGCCCGCTGATCTGCATCAAAGGCTGACCGCCAGCGGCACTGACGCAAGGATTTTGTAGCCGCTCCCGTCGGGAGGCGGCGATTGCATGAGTTCGATCGATTCGATCCGCTGCGTGAGCGCAAGGTCTTGATCGAGCGGATGTTTGCGTGCGAGCGCGCGGCCCTTGTCGCGCAGCCGGGCGAGCGTCACATGTGGACGAAACGGCCGTTCATCCGCTTGCCCAAAGGCTTGAATTAGGGCCACGCGGAACTCAGCGATCTCCTTGCTGGCAACGCACTCCGCCCACAGAAAACGCGGGCGTTTTGGCTCCGGACCATAGCCGACATGCCGGAATGTCAGCGTGAACGGGCAAAACCTATCGACCACGCGGCGAAGCTTCTCGACTGCTTCAGCTGGCGAAACCTCATTCCATGGCGGCACCAGCGTGAGATGAATATCGGCCGGCGCCACAGGACGAACGGAAAATTGCTCCAGATCCCGGCCATATTGCGCAAGCGCCAGCGCAATATCGGGCGAGATCCGCAACGCCACGAAAATCCGCACAGGCCGGATGCCGGTTGCCGTTTCCGATACGCCGTCGATATTGTTTGGCGGTTCCGTCGCGACCATGAGGCAAACTCGTATTCGACTTGCGACTCACGAGGAGAGGTGCACCACCCTCGGTATCGGTTGAAACAGCAGCAGTAGAATGGCTGCCGCCGCGATCAAGCCACTGAAGCCGAAGGCCAATTGCGGACCACCGATCATCCACAGTGTACCCGCCGCTGCGCTGGCAACGAATGTCGCAAAGCCGATGGACAGATCGTAGATGCCGAACGCCGTCCCGCGCAACGTCACCGGCGCGGCGTCGGCGACCGACGCCGACAGCAGTCCCTGCGTTACGGCCATTTGCAGGCCCCAAAGCCCGGCGCCGATGCCCGTCATCCAGCCGACATTCGCGATCGCCAGCACAATGTCCGCTCCTATGAGGATGGCCGCGCCAATCCCCAGTTGCAGCCGGCGATCGATATGATCGGCGAGAACACCGAACGGATAAGCCGCGACAGCATAAACGACGTGCATCAGGACCAGCATGATCGGCACAAATGCTGCGTCGATGCCGATGCTGTGCGCCTTCAAGATCAGAAACGCGTAACTGAACCGCGCCAGCGACAGCAGGCTTGCAACCGCGATCGCCCACCAAAAGGCGTCGGTAAAAAGCGCGAACTCGCTTCGTCGCAGCAAAAGCGGCCGCGGGGAAAACTTCTTCGGCACTTGCTCCTTGATGGCGAAAACTAAAATGACGATCGCCAGGGCCGCCGGGATTACCGCCACCCAGAACACCAGACGGAAATTATCGCCGCTCAAGGCCATCAGCCCCATGGCCACGAGCGGCCCGATGACAAAGCCTGTGGTGTAAAATGCGAGCCGCAAGCCGAAGCCTGAGCCCCGAATTTTCGTTGGCGTCACGTCGGTCATGAAGGCGTCGCGCGGCGCGTCTCGCAGGCCCTTGCCGATGCGGTCGATGACCCGCGCTGCCAGCACCATGGACACGGTGCTTGCCAGCGGAAACATCACTTTGTTGACGGCTGATACCGCATAACCGAGTAGTACGAGCGGCTTGCGGCGGCCCATCCAGTCGCTCGCCAGCCCGGAGCAAATTCTCGCGAGCGACATCATGGCCTCGGCGATCCCTTCGATGAAGCCGACCGAGGCGGTGGTCGCGCCAAGGCTCTTGACCAAGAACACCGGCAACAGGCCATAGACCATCGCCGAAGACATGGCCGTGAGCAGGCTGATCAAGCCAAGAACCGCGATGTGGCGCGGCAAGTGACGCGTCAGTCCTTCCGGGTCTAAGGCTTCTGGGCGTTCGGCGGTCATTCGCGCAGCCCCAAAATGTTATCCTACCAAACGAGGGTTCCTGGCGGTGCTTTGCCTTGGCCGCGCCTAAAATCGGCCTGGTAGCAAACTATCGCAGCCCTGCCTCGCAACCGATTGACCCGGATCAATGCGGCCGCCGCCATGGACGTATATTGGTCGCGTACAAGGAACCCGACCGCTGCCTTGGGTAGTTTTAACCCTCAGGAACCCACGCCGTCGCGCGCTAGGAACGTTGCATGGAAACGGCTCCGTTACGGGTTTTTGCGTTGGCCGCCAGCAAGGACTTGGGCGGCACCGTTGCTGCGGCTTTGGGTGAGTCGCTCGCCGCTCATGAAGAGCGCGAATTTGAGGACGGAGAACACAAAGCACGTCCGCTCGACGCGGTGAATGGCGCCGACGTCTTTGTCGTGCAGAGCCTGCATGGCGGGCCAGTGCAAAGCGCGAACGACAAGCTCTGCCGGCTATTGTTCTTCATTGGCGCAATTAAGGACGCCGGAGCCGCGCGTGTCACCGCGGTGACGCCGTATCTCTGCTACGCACGCAAAGACCGCCGCACCAAGCCAAATGACCCGGTGACAACCCGGTACATCGCCGGCATGTTCGAGAGCGTCGGTACCGACTGCGTAGTCACGCTCGAAGTTCACAACCCGGTTGCATTCGAGAACGCGTTCCGCTGCCGCACCGTCGCACTGACCGGCACGCCGCTGTTCGCCGACTACGTCAAGAAAGCCTTTTCCGGCGACAAGCTTGCCGTGATCTCGCCCGATGCCGGCGGCATGAAGCGCGCCGAATTGCTGCGCGAGGCCCTGGAAGCGGCCTTAGGCCGCCCCCTCGGCAAAGGACTGGCCGAAAAGCACCGCAGTGCAGGCGTGGTATCGGGCGATCTGTTCGTCGGCGACGTGGCGGGAACCACCGCGCTGATCGTCGACGACCTGATCAGCACCGGAAACACACTACTGCGCGCGGCCCATTCGGCGCGCAAGGTCGGCGCCAACCGCGTGATTGCCCTCGTCACGCATGGGCTGTTCATGCCAGGCGCAGCGGAAGTGATTGCCGATCCGTCGATCGACCAAGTGGTCGTCACCGATGCGGTCCCGGCCTTCCGCCTCGATAACCCCGCGAAAAACAAGAAGCTCGTGATCTTGCCCGCGGCCGCCCTACTCGCGGAAACGATACGGCGTCTGCACGAGGAACGCAGCCTTAGCGATCTCCTGGTTTTCTAAGAAACACCTCAAGCTTTCTTGCGCTTTTTTCGGCCAGCTTAAGGTAAGTGGCAGCAAGCCGCGGCCACTTTTCGGGCGTGCGCGGATGCTCTTCCAGAAGATGCGCGATCGCGAGCCGCGCGCGCAGCGTCGCACGATGACAGCGATAAAACGTGAACAACTCCTCGGCAGGACCGTCACGCAACATCCGTTTCATCCGGCGTTCGATAAAGGCCCCGACCCAAGCCGCACCGAGCCGCTCGCACTCGAGACTGAGATAGGCGACCTCATCAAACGGGTCGACCACCCGAAGCCGCGGGTTAAATTCGAGACAATCGATGATCCTGACCTTGTCCCCCAGCCAAATATGCTCGGGACGCAGGTCGCCGTGGCCCGAGACGATCCGGCGATGGCGAAGGCGGGCGACGATGAGGCCGCTGCGCCGGTCCAAAAACCGGCGCTGCGCATGATCGATACGCTGCACCAAGCCGGCGGGAATGCCGAAACGACGATCGAGCAGCAAGCGCCGGTTATAGGCAAGGCTCCGCCTCCAGTCGGCAAGATGGATCGCCGGAGAGAGAAAGACCGGGTTTGCCGCGTGATAAAATTGCGCGAGAACAGCCACAAGCCGGTCAAGCTGAGCAATTTCAACATGCGACTCGGCGATGCGGCGATCGAGCATGTCGCGCTCGTCGAGTCGTTGCATGAGCACGAGCCAATCGACCGGGGCTCCGGCTCCGCCGATCGCGAGACCATCGCCGGTATCCACCAGCGGCAAGACGTCGAGATAGATATCCGGCGCGAGCGCGCGATTGAGCCGCAGCTCGGCGCGGCAGGCGGCCTCGCGTCGCGCAAGCGTCGAAAAGTCGAGATAGGAAAAGCGGACCGGCTTCTTGAGCTTGTAGACCCGGTCGCCGGCCAGAAAGACCCATGACATATGGGTTTCCCGGCGAACGACCTCGCCCGGAGCAGGCCGGTACGCATCCGGCCGGCTCAAGAAGCTGATTTTAGCGTCGAGCGTTGGCCCGGCGTTGTTGGTCGAAAGTCCGTGCACGGGCCGCTCCACCTTGGCCGATAATTTAATGCGGCGCGGGCCGCCCCGGTTGATACTGATCAAACCATCGCCCCTCGTTTGCGGCTATATTTTCTACGTTTTTAGGGGGGAGCCAGTTCATGTGCGCCTCTGTCGCCACCCGCCCCCACACACGCCGAGCCAACGCGTTGGCCGCGCGTGAGGTGGTGATTGGCCCGCTTGGCCTCGCCGGCACCCTTCATCTTCCCGCCTCGGCGAGCGCCCTTGTGGTATTCGCCCATGGCAGCGGCTCCAGCCGGTTCAGCTCACGCAATATGGCGGTCGCCAATGCGCTGAACGCCCAAGGCATCGCGACATTGTTGTTCGACCTGCTCACGCCGGATGAAGAGCAAGAGCGCACCAATGTCTTCGATATCGCGCTGCTCGCCGAACGACTGATTGAGGTCGTCCATTGGGTCGACACCCAGGGGGAGCTTGCCCACCTGCCACTCGGCCTGTTCGGAGCCAGCACCGGAGCGGCGGCCGCGCTGGTCGCTGCGGCACAGATGGGCTCCCGCGTTGGCGCCGTGGTGTCACGTGGCGGCCGCCCCGATCTTGCGGATGTTGCGCTTGACCGCGTGACCGCACCGACGCTGCTGATTGTCGGTGGGCTCGATTACGGTGTGATCGAACTCAACGAGCAGGCCTTTGCGCAACTGAAGGCGCAGAAGGCGCTCGAGATCGTGCCGGACGCGACCCATCTATTTCCGGAACCGGGCACTCTTAATATTGTGATTGAGCATGCCGCGCGATGGTTCAAAACGCATCTCGGCTCGCATGTGCCCGTCAATGCCAGGTAGCTCGCGGAGCCCATGATGCCATTCATCGATCGCACGGACGCCGGCCGACAACTCGCAAAGGCGCTCGCACGTTACAAGGCTCAACGGCCGGTCGTGCTGGCCTTGCCGCGCGGCGGTGTGCCGGTCGCGGCGGAGGTCGCAACCGTACTCGACGCGCCGCTCGACCTGATCCTGGTGCGCAAGATTGGCGTGCCTTTTCAGCCAGAGCTCGCTATGGGCGCGGTCGTCGATGGCAGGGAGCCGGTGATCGTGCGTAATGAAGACGTGATCAGTCTCACTGGCGTGAGCGAGCAGGAATTTAACGCTACTTGCGACCAGCAGCTCGCCGAGATCGAACGGCGACGCAAACTCTACCTCGGCGATCGCCCGCATCCGCAAATCGCGGGTCGGACCGTGATTGTTGTCGACGATGGCATTGCGACCGGCGCAACAACCCGAGCGGCCTTACAGGCGACCCGCATGCGTAAGCCGAGCAAGCTTGTGCTGGCTATTCCGGTTGCACCGACCGCGACTTTGAAAGATTTGCGCGGCGAAGCCGACGACATCGTCTGCCTCGAAGACTACGAAGATTTTGGCGCAATCGGACTGTTCTATTCCGATTTCCGCCAGGTTTCTGACACGGAGGTGATCGAGATTCTGGCTCGCCACCAGATCAAGTCACAGGCCATTCCCGGCTGAGCGGGGCCGAGTAGCCAAATGAACCCGCTGACGAGCCCCCTGCTCACCGACCTCTATCAACTCAACATGATCCAGGCCTATCTGGACCATGGCGAGACCAAGACGGCGGTCTTCGAATTTTTCGTCCGTAAATTTCCGCCGCGCCGGGGATTCCTGATTGCCGCTGGCCTCCAACAGCTGATGGATTTTCTCGAGAACCTTCGCTTCTCGCCCGAAGAGATCGACTGGCTTGCTCGCACGCACCGGTTCGACAAGGGACTGCTCGACCACCTTGCCAGTTTTCGCTTCACCGGCGACGTCCACGCCATGCCGGAAGGCCGCGTGTTCTTCGCTAATGAGCCGATCGTGCGCGTCACCGCGCCAATGCCGCAGGCGCAGCTGGTTGAGACCAGGCTGATCAATATCGTGCATTTCCAAACGCTGATTGCGGCCAAGGCTGCGCGCATGGTGCTGGCGGCGCCCGGCAAGCTGCTGGTCGATTTCGGCCTGCGCCGTGCACACGGCGCCGAAGCCGGACTGATGGCCGCCCGCGCCAGCTACATCGCCGGCTTCGCGGGCACCGCGACGATGCTGGCCGAGGAGGAATTCGGCATTCCGACTTTCGGCACGCTGGCCCACTCCTTCATTGAGGCCTACGATAGCGAAAGCGCCGCCTTCGAATGCTTCGCGCGCTCGCGCCCGCAGAATCTCACGTTGCTCATCGACACCTACGACACCGAGGCGGCGGCGAGAAAAGTAGTTACGCTGGCGCCGCGGCTGGCGGCGCAAGGCATCAAGATCCGCGCTGTGCGGCTGGACAGCGGTGATCTCATCGCGTTGTCGAGAAGCGTGCGCCGTATCTTGGATGACGGCGGGCTTGCCGACGTGACGATCTTTGCCAGCGGCGGACTGGACGGGGATTACATCGCCGAAATCGTACAAGCCGGTGCGCCGATCGACGGCTTCGGCGTCGGCACCAGCCTGACAACCTCATCCGATGTTCCGGCGCTCGACTGCGTCTATAAACTCCAGGAATATGCCGGGCTGGCGCGGCGCAAACGCTCGGCCGGCAAGGCGACTTGGCCG
>Ga0209014_10002245_pt1 | contig 11253 bp, 10 predicted proteins | sample BarGraNGADG00212_FD_184491 | JGI IMG/M metagenome (GOLD analysis project Ga0209014, IMG submission 184491) | Arctic peat soil microbial communities from Barrow, Alaska - Barrow Graham LP Ref core NGADG0002-212 (SPAdes) (version 2) | ecosystem: Environmental > Terrestrial > Soil > Wetlands >... | reverse complement strand
GTAGGCGCGCAGCAGGCCGTTCGTGTTCTCGTTGGTCGGCCGCTGCCAGGGTGAGTGCGGGTCGCAGAAGTAGATGCTCGTCGAGCCGAGGGCCGCGGCGATCTCTGCGTGGCGGGCCATCTCGATGCCCTGGTCCCAGGTGAGGGTCCGCCGCAGGTGCGGCGGCAGGGCGGCCAGGGCGGTCACGACGGCGTCGCGCACGGTCGCCGAGTCGTGCCTGGTGCCGGGCAGGTGCCCCAGCAGCGTGAACCTCGTGGTGCGCTCGACGATGGTGACGATCGCCGAGGCGTCCGCGGAGTTCAACATCTGGCTGGACCCTGATGCCGCCCGGATCGTGGTCAACTGCGGTCGCCCGATCCGCATGATCCCCCTCGACGCGACGCATCGGGCGCTGGTCTCCGGCGAGGACTGCAAGGCCCTGCGCGCCCTGGGCACCCCCGCCGGAGAGGCTGCCGCGCGCTTCACCGAGAAGCGGATCGACGGCTACGACGCCACCCAGCCGATGCATCGCGCGGGCGCGGCGCCCGTCCACGACGCGCTGGCCGTGTGCGCGGTCATCGACCCGTCGGTGGTGACGACGCACTTCATCCCGGTGGACGTGGAGACCGGCGGCGAGCTGTCGGTGGGCCGCACCGTCTGCGACTTCCGGTTCCGGAGCCGCCGGCCCGCGAACGTGCACTTCGCGATGGACGCGGACGAGCCGAGGTTCGTGCGGATGCTGCTGGACATCCTCGGCCGGACGGCGTAGTTCCGGCGCAGCGGTAGCTCCGGGGCGGCGACCCGGGCGCGCGGAGCGACACCCGTCCTACGGGCCGAGGTGGTACCCCATCCGGCGCGGCAACTTCGCCACGAAGTCCGTGATCGGATCTGCCGAGCCCGTGGCATCGATCGCGTCGTCCCGCCGGACCGTGGCCGCGTTGACCAGGGCCGCGCCGAGGCTGCGGAACGGCTGGGGCGGGAAGTACCTTGGCTCCATGTCCACGATCGGCAGCCGGGTGGCCTCGTTCTCCATGCCCAGGGCCCGGGCGGCCATGACCTTCCCCATCAGGTGGGCGGGACCCACGCCGTTCCCCGTGTAGCCCAGCGCGTAGTGCACGTTGCCGCCGGGGAGCGTGCCGGCGAACGGGATGTGCGTGGAGACGACGTCGATGGGGCCGCCCCAGCGGCCCTCGATCGGCACGTCCCGGAAGCCCGGGAAGAAGCGGTGGATGGCGTCGATCGCGTGCTGCGTGCCCTGCTCGTCGTAATCGAAATGGGGGTCGATCCTGCCCGACCACGTCCCCCGCTCCCCACCGACGCCCAGCGCGATGCGGCCATCCGGGGTGGTGCGCAGGTAGCGCAGCGCGGAGCGGTAGTCGTAGATCGAGACGCCCGTCGTCCAGTTGATCTCCGCCAGGCGTTCAGGCGCGGGCGCCGTGATCGCCATGTACGACCCGCGAGGAACGATGCGCCTGCCGAAGCCCTTCCAGGTCCCGGCCCAGGCGTTGATCCCCAGGACGGCGTGGCCGGCCCGGACGACACCGCCAGGGGTGACGGCCTCGAGGCGGGTGCCGGGGTTCAGGCGCTGGACCGGCGTGTGCTCGTAGATCCGGACGCCGGCCTCCATGCAGACTCGTCGCAGGCCGCGCGCGAGGCGGGCCGGCTGGACGGTCCCGCCGTCGGCCACGAGGTGGCCGCCCTCGAACACCGGCGAGGTGCAGTAGCCGTCCAGGTCGGCCTTGGACAGGACGCGGTAGTGGTCCTCGATGCCGAGCTGGCGGGCGGTCTCGATGGGCTCCTCCCAGCCGCCGACCTGGGCGGGCGACGAGGCGACCCCGATGTACCCGTCCTGGCGGAACCAGGCGTCCACGCCATGCTCGTCCATCCAGGCTGCGAGTTCCCGGAGCGTCTGCACGCCGGCGTCAACGATCGCGAGCGCACCCGTCCGGCCGAACAGGTCCACCAGCGTCCCAACATGATCGTAGAAGCCGTTGATGAACCCCCCGTTCCGGCCGCTGGGGCCAAACCCGCACTCGTGCTGCTCCAGGACCACGACCTTCACGCCGGGGCGCGCCTGGACGAGGTGCCAGGCGGTCCACAGCCCCGTGTAGCCGCCGCCGACGATGACGACGTCCGCGGACGTGTCCCGGTCCAGGGCCGGGGCCGGGTCACCAGCGAACTCGGGATGGGCCAGGGCTTCCTTCAGCCACCAGCAGGTGCGGGCGATGTCGCTCATCGGGCGAGGGTAGGGCGGTCGGGGCCCGCGCGCGCGGTCGTTTCGGAGCGTGCGCCGGGCAGGGCGGACGGTCGCGGACACGAAACGACCCCGGGGCGACGCCCGGGGTCGGCAGGATGGTCCAGGTGATGGCGCGCCCGGCGGGACTCGAACCCACGACCCTCAGCTCCGCAAGCTGATGCTCTATCCACTGAGCTACGGGCGCACGATGTGCATTCTGGCGGAGAGGGAGGGATTCGAACCCTCGGTGGAGTTGCCCCCACGGCGGTTTAGCAAACCGCTGCACTAGACCTCTATGCGACCTCTCCGGGCAGCGCGGCGCATTCTAGCATCACGTTGCGCACGGCCGATCCGGTTGATCCGGCCCGGGAACGCCTACCGGCTCCCATCGGTTGACGCAGGATCCGCTTCGGGATACCGTCCGATGCACCGATGCACGACATCTATCTCTTTACCTGCCCGGCATGACCGACTCCGGAGTCTGAAGACCCGGAAACGGCGGGTCGTGCCGGGTGAGCAGAGGTCCCAGACCTCTGCTTTTTTGTTCCCCTGGCGTACCTCCCTCCTCCTGAAGGAACCCTGACGAGATGTTCGTGGTGATGCGCGCCGAGGCGACCGAGGCCGAGGTCAACGGCGTGAAGGGCCTGATCCTGGCCGAAGGGCTGACGCCGTTCGAGAATGCCGGTGCGGCTCGGACGGTGATCGCGGTCGTCGGTGAGATCGGGCGGCGGCGGGAGCAGTTGCGTTCGCGCCTCGAGGCGACGCCCGGCGTGGCGGCCGTGACGGCGATCTCCAAGCCATACAAGCTGGTCTCGCGTGAGTTCCACCCGGAGAACTCGGTCATCCGCGTGCTGGACACCGCGGTCGGCGACGGCTCGCTCACCGTCATGGCGGGTCCGTGCTCCGTGGAGAGCCGGGACCAGCTGATGGAGACCGTGGACTTCGTCACCACCCACGGCGCGAACGTGATCCGCGGCGGGGCGTTCAAGCCGCGCACCAGCCCATACAGCTTCCAGGGCCTGGGCGTGGAGGGCCTCCGCTACCTGGCCGAGGCTCGCGAGCGCACCGGCTGCCCCGTCATCACCGAGGTGATGGAGCCGAACCAGGTGGACATCGTGGCCGAGTACGCCGACATCCTGCAGATCGGCACCCGGAACATGCAGAACTTCTCGCTCCTGCTCGCGTGCGGGCGGGCGGGGCGCCCGGTCATGCTCAAGCGCGGGTTTGGCGCCACGATCGAGGAATGGCTGATGGCCGCGGAGTACATCGCCTCGGCGGGCAACAGCCAGATCATGCTCTGCGAGCGCGGCATCCGGACCTTCGAGACGTCCACGCGCAACACGCTGGACCTCACGGCGGTCCCGCTCGTGCACCATCTGACGCACCTGCCGGTGATCGTGGACCCGTCGCACGCCACGGGCAAGCGCTGGCTGGTCAAGCCCCTGGCCATCGGCAGCGTGGCGGTGGGCGCCGACGGGATCATGGTGGAGGTCCACCCGCGCCCCGACGAGGCGCTCTCCGACGCCGAGCAGCAGCTCGACTTCGACGGCTTCGAGTCGATGATGCACGCGATCACGGGTGTGCACGCCCACGTCCGCGACCTGCACGGCGACCTGAACGCGGCCGCCGCGGCCGAAGACGGCAGGGCCTGAGCGGCATGGCCATGGAGCCGGCGGGCACGCGGCCCGCGGACGGGCGCCCGGCACGCCCAGGCGCGGGTGAAGCCGACGTTCGCGCCCACCAAGGCGCGGACGAGGACGACGCGCTCGTCGTCAGGTCGGCCGCGCGGCTCCGGGGCCGGCCGTCGCTCCCCGGCGACAAGTCCATCTCCCACCGGGCCCTGCTCCTCGCGCTCCTGGCCGAGGGCGAGAGCCTGATCGGGGCCGCGGGCGACGGGGCGGACGTCCGGTCCACCGCGGGGATCGTCGCGGCGCTGGGTGCCGTCGTGGAGCGTCTCGCCGAGCGCGGAGGGCGCGTGGACTACCGCGTGGTCTCCCCGGGCGGGGCAGCGCTCCACGAGCCCGAGGGGATCCTGGACTGCGGGAACTCCGGGACCACGGCCCGGCTCGTGGCCGGGCTGCTTGCCGGACGTCCCCTGTTCGCGGTGCTGGACGGGGATGCGTCGCTCCGGCGCCGGCCGATGGGCCGCGTCGTGGAGCCGCTCGCCGCCATGGGCGCATCATTCGCCGGCCGTCACGGCGCCACGCTGCTGCCGCTGGCGATCACCGGGCGCGAGCGGCTGACCGCGATCACGTATGCCACGCCCGTGCCCAGCGCCCAGGTGAAGTCCGCGATCCTCCTGGCGGCCCTCGCCGCGGACGGCGAGACCGTGATCTCCGAGACGGTCGCGACGCGTGACCACACCGAGCGGATGCTGCGCACCCGCGGCGTCACCGTGACCGAGGCGACCGATACCGACGGCCGGCACGTGGTCCGCCTCGCCGGCCCCGCCACCGTGCGCGCGATCGAGGAGACCGTCCCGTCCGACCCATCGGGCGCCGCGTTCTGGTTGGTGGCCGCCGCGATCCACCCGGACGCCGAGCTCCATCTCGACGGGGTCAGCACGAACCGCACGAGGCGTGCCATCATCGACATCCTGCGGCGCATGGGCGCCGACATCGAGGAGCACGCTCGCCCGGCCCCCGGGGGGCAGGACGGCGAGCCCCTCGCAGACCTCGTGGTCCGGTCCAGCGACCTTCGGGCCGTCGACCTGTCCCCCACCGACGTGGCGGCAGCCATCGACGAGATCCCGATCCTCGCGCTCGCCGCGACCGCGGCAGTGGGCACGACGCGAATCCGGGGTGCCGGCGAGCTCCGCCACAAGGAGTCGGACCGGATCGCCGGGATCGCAGACGGCCTCACGGCCTTGGGCGCGCGGGTGCGCGTCACGGGCGACGACATCGAGATCGAGGGCGGCACGCGGCTCCGCGGCGCCGTCACCGAGACACTTGACGATCACCGGCTCGCGATGACGTTCGCCGTCGCGGGTCTTATCGCCGAGGGCGAGACCATCGTTCGCCGACCCGGGTCGGCGGCGATCTCGTACCCGGGCTTCTTCCGCGAACTCGAAGGGGTGCGAGCATGACGAAGCGCGTCGTCCTCATCGGCCATCCGGTCGCCCACTCGCTGTCCGGGGCGATGCAGCAGGCCGCCTTCGGCCACCTCGGCATCGACGCCCGCTACGAGCTCTGGGATCGCAGCCCGGCCGAGCTCGCCGAGGCGATCGCCGAGCTCCGGACCGAGGACTTCCTGGGCGCCAACATCACGATCCCCCACAAGGAGCGCGTGGTCCCTCACACGGACCGCCAGTCGGATGATGCCCACGTCACGGGCGCCGTCAACACCCTCACCCGGGAAGGCAAGAAGCTCGTCGGGCACAACACGGACGTGCCCGGCTTCAAGGTCGCCCTGGACAAGCTGGTCGGGAAGCAGAAGATGCCCCGCCACGCGGTGGTGCTGGGCGCCGGTGGCGGCTCGCGGGCCGTCGTCTACGGCCTGATCCGCGAGGGGTTCCAGCGGGTGGTCGTGTTCAACCGGCACCTGCATCGCGCCGAGAGCCTCGTCAAGCACTTCGCGCGGAGCTCCTCGCACATGGACCTGCGCGCCATGCCGTGGCACGAATCGATCATCGAGGCCGAGCTCTCCAAGGCGAAGGTGCTCGTCAACGCCACGTCGATCGGCCTGAACGAGGACGAGGCCCCGATCCCGGCCGAGATCCTCACGCCCGGCCTGCTGGTGCTCGACCTCATCTACTCGCCCACCCGCCTGCTCCGCGACGCCCAGGCCGCGGGCTGCGCCACCTCGGACGGCGAGCTGATGCTGCTCCACCAGGGCGCGGCCTCGTTCACGCTCTGGACGGGACAGCCGGCCCCCATCGACGTCATGCACGCCGCCCTCATCGAGGCGCGGGCGCACGGGATCACGTCGGCGGAGGGCGAGCCCGCCTCGCCCGAACCCGCCTCGGCTGAGCCTGCGTCGCCCGAGCCCGCCGGCGCCTGACGCCGGGCCAGGGACGGCAGGAGGGCGCGTGGACCGCTTCCGGTTCATCACGGCCGGCGAGAGCCACGGCCCCATGCTGGGCGCCGTGGTGGAGGGCGTCCCGGCCGGGCTGGCCCTGACCGAGGACGACCTCGCGGTCGATCTCGCGCGGCGCCAGCGCGGCTACGGCCGGGGTGCCCGCCAGGCCATCGAGCAGGATCGCGCGCGCATCCTCTCCGGTGTCCGCCACGGCCGAACCCTTGGCTCCCCGATCCTGCTCGAGGTCGCCAACAGGGACTGGGCGAACTGGACCCGTGTCATGCAGGTCGGACCGCTCTCCGACGAGGAGGCCGCGGAGCTGGCGGCGATGGCCGAAGATGGCAACAAGCGCGCCCGGCCGATCACCGCGGTCCGGCCCGGTCACGCGGACCTCGCGGGCGCCCTGAAGTACGGCTTCGACGACGTCCGCAACGTCCTCGAGCGCTCGTCCGCGCGCGAGACAGCCGCGCGGGTGGCCGCCGGCGGGGTCGCCCGCGTGTTCCTGCGCGAGCTGGGGATCGAGGTCTGGTCGTTCACCGCGGAGGTGGGCGGCGTGGCCATCGACCCGGGGCGCTGCATCCGCTCCCGGGACGAGGCCGATGCGTCGCCTCTCCGCTGCCCGGATCCCGAGGCCGAAGCGGCCATGATGGCGAGGATCGACGAGGCGCGGTCCGCGGGGGACACGGTCGGTGGCGTGTTCGAGGTGGTCGTCCACGGCGCCCCCATCGGCCTCGGCAGCTACGTCCACTGGGACCGGCGCCTGGACGCGGCCCTGGCGGCCGCGGTCATGGGCATCAACATCGTCAAGGGCGTGGAGCTCGGGCTGGGGTTCGAGCAGACGCGCCGGTTCGGATCGCAGGTCCACGACGTGATCGAGGGACGGCGACCGGACGGGACGTGGGTCCACCGCACGAACAACGCGGGCGGCCTCACGGGCGGTGTCACCAACGGCGAGCCGATCGTGGTCCGCGGTGCGGTGAAGCCCATCTCCACGCTGGCGCGGCCGCTCCCGACCGCGGACCTGCTGACCGGCGAGGCCCTGGACCGGGCCCACTACGAGCGCAGCGACATCTCGGTCGTGCCCGCGGCCGGTGTCATCGGCGAGGCGATGGTCATGCTCACCCTGGCCGCCTTCGTCCTGGACAAGACCGGGGGCGACTCGATGGCCGAGGTGGCCGGCAACCTTGCGCGCTACCGGGCCCGGATCGCCGGCACGCCCGACGAGGCCTGAGGCCCGCGATGGACCTCGTCCTGGTCGGCCTCCCGGGGAGCGGCAAGAGCGCGGTGGGTCGGCGGCTGGCGGCCCGTCACGAGGCGGCGTTCGTGGACCTGGACGTCGAGATCGAGGCCGCGGCCGGTATGACGATCCCCGAGATCTTCGAGGCCGAGGGCGAGGCCGGCTTCCGCCGGCGCGAACGGAGGGCGGTCGCCGCGCTCGGTCCGCCGGATCCGGGTCCGGGCCTGCGGCGCGTGATCTCGCCCGGTGGCGGCGCGATCCTCGACCCCTGCAACCGCTGGACGCTGTTCCGCGGCCGCGTCACGGCCTGGCTGGACGTCAGGCCGGAAGTGCTGGCGCAGCGCCTGCGCCGCTCCTCCAACGTGCGTCCGCTGGTCCACGGCGGGGACCCGCTCATGCGGATCCGGACGCTGGCGGCGGACCGCGAGCGTTTCTACGGGGCGGCGCAGCGCATCAACGGCGTGGCCGAGGTGGGCGGGGTGATCAAGGCGGTGGAGCGGCTCCTGGAGGCGGGTCCGGCGACGTCCACCACGCTCCTGCGCGCCTCCACGAAGATCGGCGATATCGTTGTCGGCGAGGGCATCGCCGCCGCGGCCATCGGCGCCACGCTCCTGCGGCTGAACGCCCGGCGCGCGGTGATCGTGTCCGAGCCCGGGGCCTGGGCGGCGTTCGGCGAGGGCGTGGCGACGGGCCTCCGGGACGACGGCTGGCCGGTCGAGGTCGTCATGCTGCCGGCAGGCGAGGCTGCCAAACGTCTTCCCGTGATCGAGGAGGCCGCCCGTGACCTTGTCCGGCGTCGGGTCGAGCGGCGGGATCCGCTGATCGCCATCGGCGGGGGCGCGCTGGGAGACCCGGCGGGGTTCCTGGCGGCGACGTACCTGCGCGGCGTGCCCTGGATCGGGGTGCCAACGACGCTCGTGGCCCAGGTCGACTCGTCCATCGGCGGCAAGACCGGCGTGGACCTGCCCGAGGGCAAGAACCTCCTGGGGGCGTTCCACCAGCCGGCGGCGGTGATCCTGGACGTGACCGCCCTGCGGACCCTCCCCGGGCGCCAGCTGCGCGCGGCGCTGGGCGAGATCGTCAAGATGGCGGCCCTGGGGGACGAGCCGCTGTTCGCCACGCTCGAGACGGACGCCGAGGCGATCGCCCGCGGGGACGCCGCAGCCTTCGCGAACGGTGCGGTCGCCGAGGTGGTGGAGCGGGCCGCCTGGGCGAAGGTCGAGGTGGTGACGGCCGACGAGCGCGAGCAGGGCGCGACCGGCGGGCGCATCACGCTGAACCTGGGCCACACGGTGGCGCATGCGCTCGAGGCCGCCGACGGGTACGAGACCTTGCTGCACGGCGAGGCAGTGGCCTACGGGCTGCGGGCCGCGGTGCGGATCGGGACCTCGCTCGGGGTGACGCCGCCGGCGCGCGCGGCACGGCTCGAGGGGCTGCTGGATCGCCTGGACCTCGGCCGGGCGCCGCTCCCCTACCCGCTCGACGCGGTGGTCGCGGCCACCGGGACCGACAAGAAGCACGCCGGCGGGCGGCTCCGCTGGGTGCTGCCGACCGGCGACGGGGTGGCGGTGCGCGACGACGTGCCGGCGGAGGCCGTCGAGGCGGCCGTGGCGCAGATCCTGGCCGGGGAACGGGCACAGGGGCGGGCCGGGGAGTCGGCAGCTGGGCCGACAGCTGGACCCGCCGGGACGAGAGGTCGCGGATGACGCGCGTGCTGGTCCTCCAGGGACCCAACCTCAACCTGCTCGGGACCCGCGAGCCAGCCATCTACGGGCGCGAGACGCTCGAGGAGATCCACGCCGGGATCGCGGCGCGCGCCGCGGAGCTGGGCCTGGACGTGGTCTTCTACCAGTCGAACCACGAGGGGGACCTCATCGACCGCCTCCAGGTGCGCGACTTCGACGTCGCGATCGTCAACGCCGCCGGGTACACCCACACGTCGGTCGCCCTGCGGGACGCGCTGCTGGCCATCGAGCGGCCGTTCTGGGAGGTCCACCTCTCGGACCCGTGGCAGCGTGACGCGTTCCGGCAGGTTAACTTCCTGCACGACATCGCGACCGCTTCGATCGTGGGCCAGGGCGCCCGCGGATACCACCTGGCGCTCGAGGCGATCGCCGCGCGGTTCGGGGGCGCGGCGTGACACGACCGGGCGGCGCGGCGTGACACGACAGGGCGGCGCGGGCGGAAAGGGCGGCCGAAAGGGCGGCGGGGAGAGCGGCTCGCGGCCGTCCCAGCTGGACCGTGAGCTGGCGGCGCTGGAACTCGCCCGGACCCGGGACCGGATCGACGAGCTGGACCGGCGGATCGTGGAGCTGCTCAACGAGCGGGCGGCCCTGGGCCGGATCGCCGGACGGGCGAAGCGCCTGGCGGGTCGCCGCGCGATCAAGGATCCGGAGCGCGAGCGCGAGGTGCTGCTCCGGGTGGCGATGGCCAACCCGGGACCCCTGGCGCAGACGGACCTGCTGTCGATCTACCGGCGGATCGTGTCCGCCACGCGGGGGCTGGAGTCGCGCGACCGGGACCATGACGGACGAACCGGGAGCTGAGGGCGGCGAGCTCCTCGTCCCGGATGTGACCGGGGCCGCCCGACCCGATCCACAGGTGCTGCCTTCCGGGCCCGTGACGCGGTTTGCGCCGGCGCCGACGGGGTTGCTCCACCTCGGCCACCTCGTCAACGCGCTGTACACGTGGGGGATCGCGCGGACGACGGGCGGCCGGGTGATCCTGCGCATCGAGGATCACGATCGGCAGCGGTGCCGCCCGGAGTTCGAGGCGGCGCTCCTCGAGGACCTCGAACGGCTTGGCCTCGTCCCGGACGAGCCCCCGATCGCGGCGTTCCGGGCGGGCGCCACGCCGTTTCGCCAGTCGTCGTCCGGGCAGGCCTACACGGACGCGCTGGAGCGGCTGCGCGAGGCCGGGCTCGTGTACGCGTGCGCCTGCTCGCGGGCGACCTTCGCGGGCTACGAGGTGGACCGCGGGCGACCATGGCGCGGGATCGGGTGCCCGGCAGGGTGCCGGTCGCTCGCGCTGCCCGAGGACGGGGCGACGGGACTCCGGGTCGCCGTGGGGGCGGGCTCGGAGCGCTGGGTGGACCTCCTGGCCGGGCCGCTGGCCGAGGAGCCGGCGTCGGGCGGCGACCTGCTGGTCCGCGACCGGGTCGGGAACTGGACGTATGCGTTCTGCGTGGTCGTCGACGACATGCGGAACGATGTCGACCTTGTCATCCGCGGCCGGGACCTCCTGCACTCGACCCCGGTACAGCTGCGGCTCGCGCGCCTCCTCGGCCGGGAGACGGCGCCGCTGTTCCTGCACCACCCGCTGGTCCGCCTGGCAACCGGCCGCAAGCTGTCCAAGGCGGACGGCGATACGGCCGTGCGTTCCCTGCTGGATGCCGGCGCAACTCCCGCCGCGCTGTTCGGACGGGCGGCGCGCCTGGCCGGATTGCTGGCGGACGAGACGCCGATCGATCCGGAGGACCTGGCTCGGCTGTTCCCCTGTTGACGCCTGGCCTCAACCCGGCGGTGCCGGCATCAGCTTGGTACCCCGGGTCCAGGCGGGGCCCTCGAAGAGCTCAGGACGGTGGGTCAGCACGAGGAGCGTGCGTCCCTGCGTGGAGGCGGGCAGGTCCGCCACAAAGGCGCGGGCGGCGGCCTCGTCCAGGTGCTCGGTCGGCTCGTCCAGGATCAGCACCCGGACATCTGCGAGCAGCGCACGGGCAAGGGCGAGGCGCTGGCGCTGGCCACCAGACAGGCGGGCCCCGTGCTCCCCGACCGCGGTGTCGAGG
>Ga0209014_10002241_pt1 | contig 11271 bp, 9 predicted proteins | sample BarGraNGADG00212_FD_184491 | JGI IMG/M metagenome (GOLD analysis project Ga0209014, IMG submission 184491) | Arctic peat soil microbial communities from Barrow, Alaska - Barrow Graham LP Ref core NGADG0002-212 (SPAdes) (version 2) | ecosystem: Environmental > Terrestrial > Soil > Wetlands > Peat... | reverse complement strand
CGGCGTCGACGAAGGCGAAGAGTCGCTCGTGCCGGTCGTGACGGTCTACTACTACGACGAATGGGACTTCCGGGCGCAGGACTACAAGCCGCGCTGGTGCGCCGTGAAGGAATCGAAGCTCGAACAGGGCGACGACAATTTCTACGAGACCACGCTCCGGGAGCATGCCGGGCTCGTCGCCCAGACCCGAAAGCAGTTCGAGCTGATGAAGCCCGAGCTCTTCCGAAAACTGAAGCGCCTTCCCGAGGGCGAAGACTTCGACCTCGACGCGGCGATCGAGTGGATGATCGAGAATCGCGCGGGCGTTCACCCGAACGAGAAGATCTACTGGCGCCGCAACAAGATCGAACGAGACGTCGCGGTCGCCTTCCTGATCGACATGTCCGCGAGTACGGACGAAGAGATCAACAAACGCGAGAAGAAGTACGACGACGACGACTTCGATGACGATCCACGGAAGTACCTGAGCTGGTGGGTCTCGAAGCGCCGCCAGGAGCTAACCAGTCCGCCCAAGCGAATCATCGACCTCGAGAAAGAGTCGACGGTCCTGCTCATGACAGCGCTGGAGACGATCGGCGACCAGTACGGGATCTACGGATTCAGCGGCTACGGGCGTGACAACGTCGAGTTCTTCGTCATCAAGGACTTCGACGAGGACCTCAACGTTCGCATCAAGAAGCGCCTCGACAAGATCAGGCCGATCCGTTCGACGCGCATGGGCCCGGCGATTCGCCATGCGACGCACAAGCTGCAAATGACAGATGCGAAGGTGAAGATCCTCTTCCTCCTCAGCGACGGGCGGCCGCAGGACCACGGCTATGGTCGCGACCGCACGGAAAAGGACTACGCGATCCACGACACCAGGCAGGCGTTGAATGAGGCCAAGCGCGAGGGCATCACGCCGTTCGCGCTCACTGTGGACCGCGCCGGGCACGACTACCTGAAAACGATGTGCGAAGACATGGGCTACGAGGTTGTCGCGGACATCGAGCAGCTTCCGAGCCGTTTGCCCACGCTGTACCGGCGGCTCACGGAGTAGCGCGACTGTGGGAACGTTGAAGGTTACTTACGACGATGTCGGGGACATTCTCTATCTCGATACGGTAGCCCCGTACGAAGGCCAGGTTACGCGGCCCGTCGGTGAGGGAGTCATCGTTCGTTGTCATCCCAAATCCGGCGCGGTTGAGAACGTAGAAGTGTGGGCGTTCATGTCGCGTGCCGGGGGCGAGCACGGCCTCGATCTCCCGATCCTTGCGAGGCTGGCGACAGCCCGTCTGCCGATCGGTACATCCTGACTCATGCGCCTGATCTTCATCCGTCACGGGCAGTCGGAAGGGAACGCCGCCGGGATCATCCAGGGGCATAGCGACTTTGCGTTGACCGATCTGGGGCGCATCCAGGCGAACGCGACTGCCGAGAAGCTGGCGAGAGAGAAGATCGACCGGATCGCGACGAGTCCCCTCCTGCGCGCAGTCCAGACCGCTGAGACGGTCGCTTCAGCGCTTGCGCTTCCCGTTGAGTCAGACCCGGCGTTGCGCGAATACGACATGGGCGAAGCGAGCGGCCTCACCGGTCCGGAACTCCGGCAGCGGTTCCCCCACGTACTCGAAGCGTATTCACGGGGGGAAAGAGCGACATTCCCGGGCGAGGAAGGTCGTGACAAGTTCGCGGTTCGCATCGGGGCCTTCCTGGAGCGCGTGCGCGAATCGGACGAGACCGTGGTCGCCGTGGCGCATGGTGGCGTCATCTCGGCGGTCTGCTACGAGATCCTTGGCATCGATACCCGGCGGCGGGGGATGTTCCAGGTGGCGAACTGCTCGATCACCGAGTTCGTGACGGACCGCAGCGGGCGGCTCATGCTCGCCCGCCATAACGACACATGTCACCTCGAAGGAATCCTGACCGAGGCAGACCGGGGATAAGCCACGGGCTGCGGTCGTGGGGAGCGGTTGCACGATGAGCCTGCCATCGGGGGCCGGGTCGAAGGGGCCCTGGGGCGAACAGCCGGCGCTCAGCGACGGCGTTGTCGACATCGCTCCGTTCGACGTCCGCCACGTCTCCACGATAGTTGGCTGGGATTGCGATCCGGAGGTGCAGCGCTGGTTCGACTGGTCGCAGACTCGTGCCGCCGGCTTCGACTACGAAGCGAACGCGCGAAGCACCGTTGAGAAGAAGTGGGCCGCGTGGGCATCGGGCGAGGAAATGGTCTTCGTCATCGCCGATCACCGAAACGGTGAGGGAGCGGGGTGGTGCGCCATGCACCCGAAGGGCCAGGGGCGGGGAGAGATCTCGTACGGGTTGCTACCGGGCTATCGCGGGCGAGGGTTCGCAAGCCGCGGGGTCATGCTGCTCTCAGGCTTCGCGTTCGAGGTACTCGGGTTTCGGCGGCTGGAATTGCGAGTCGACGCTAACAACGCCCAGTCGCGAGCGCTTGCCGTGCGGTGCCGGTTCGTAGAGGAGGGGATCATGCGGAGCTACGGCGAGTATGAGCGGTATGAGCCGCTCCTCGGGCAGCGATTCGACATGGTTCTCTACGCACGACTCAACGATGGCCGGAGCCGGCCATCGTGAGTCTGCTGAGGCGAGGCTAGCTCTTGGCGGCTTCCCGGTGCTGCTGTTCGATGATCTGGTTGGCGATCATGCGGGCGTGCGGGAAGGGCTTCCAGCCCTCCGGGGTGTTGTAGTAGCGTCCGCCCGCCTGGTACTCGTCGGGCTCACGATCGCCGTATTCGACGTCGATGCCGTTGACGCGAATGCTTGGCGAACCAAGGAACTTCTTCTCGCGCGCTTCTTCAGAGTCACCGATTTCGGTGTAGACAACTTCAACCGATGGATCGGTGGCTTCGAGCGCTGCTTTCAGTGCTTCTTCAGCCTTGGCGCTGCGCCCGGTGGCCTTTGAGTAGAGGAATTCGATCTTCATTATGGTCGGTCACTCCTTGGTGGGATGGTTGGGGCTGCCGCGTAGTTTCGCCAGCCATTCGGCGACCGATGCTTCGTAGCCCAGTTTTCCCGGTTGGTAATAATGTGGTGAGCCTAGCGTTTCCGGCAAGTAGGTCGCATCGCGGGCGAAATGGTCGGGTTCGTTATGTGCATAGCGATATCCCTGGCCGTAGCCGAACTGACGCATCAGTCCCGTTGCCGCGTTCCTCAGGTGGAGTGGCACCGGCAGGTGCGACGTGCGCTTCGCGTCCTCCAGGGCGGCCGTGTAGGCGGTGTAGGCGGAATTGCTCTTGGGCGCCGTCGCCAGGTAGACGCAGCATTCTGCGAGAGGAAGGTAGCCTTCGGGCATGCCGATGAAGTGCACGGCCTGCTGGGTGGCGACGGCGAGCGTCAGCGCCTGTGGGTCAGCCATGCCGATATCCTCCGCGGCCAGGAGGACCATCCGTCGCACGATGAAGAGCGGCTCTTCACCGGCTTCGATCATGCGGGCCAGCCAGTAGAGGGAGGCGTCCGGGTCGGAGCCCCGCACCGACTTGATGAACGCCGAGATGATGTCGAAATGGAAATCGGCCTGCTTGTCGTGGTAGGGGCGGCGATCCTGGAGCGCCTGGCGGATGGCCTCGACACCGATGACCGGGTCGCCATCGGCGTGGCTGCTCTCGGCGGCGATCTCGAGGGCGGTGAGAGCAGCGCGGGCGTCCCCGTTTCCCCCTTCAACCAGCGCGGCCATGGCTTCGGGGGCGATCGACAGGCCAAGCCGTCCGAGACCGCGCTCGGTGTCGCCCATGGCGGCTGTTACGATCGCGGCGAGGTCGGCGTCGCCCAGTGAGGAGAGGCGAATGACGCGGACGCGGCTGAGGAGCGGGGCAACCACCTCGAATGAGGGGTTCTCCGTCGTCGCGCCGATCAGGGTGACGGTGCCGTCCTCGACGTAGGGGAGGATGACGTCCTGCTGCGCCTTGTTGAAGCGGTGAATCTCGTCGATGAAGAGGACCGTGCGGCGACCGGCGCCGCGTCGTGCTTTTGCCTCGGCTACGACCTTGCGCAGGTCAGCGACGCCCGACGAAACGGCAGAGATGGCGACGAAGTCGGCCTTGACCTGCTTTGCGGCGAGGCCCGCCAGGGTCGTCTTCCCGCACCCGGGCGGCCCCCAGAGGATGAACGAGGGCAGGTTTCCGCGCGTGATTGCTCCTCTGAGCATCGAACCCTGCCCTGCCGCGGCCGACTGGCCGATGAATTCATCGAGTGTTCGCGGGCGCATCCGGGCGGCAAGAGGGGCGTCGTCTGGCACGGTCTCTTCTTCCGACGGGAACCCTGGCTGAAAGGAAGTCATCTCTCAGCCCGCCAGGACGGCGACGGTGACGCCGTCGCCCCCTTCGTTAGGCGGGGCCGATTCGAAGCGGCGCACCAAAGGGTGCCCCGTGAGCGCCTCGCGGATTGCCGCCCGCAGGGCGCCCGTGCCCTTGCCGTGGATTATTCGGACAAAGGGCAGGCCCGCCCGGAACGCGTCGTCGAGGTAGGTCTCGAAGCGGAGCAGGGCCTCTTCGGCGCGCTGTCCCCGCAGGTCCAGTTCGATTGAGACCGTGGGACCCGCCGGGACGGTGATTCGCACCGAGGGGGTGGCGTTCTCAACCCGATCGATTCGATCGACCGAGACCTTCATGCGCAGCGAGCCGAACTGGACCTCGATGCGCCCGTCCTCACCGACGCTGCTGAGCGCCTCTCCGAGCTGGGGGATGTCGCGGACGTGGACAGTGTCGCCGGCGGTAACCTCGCGGACAGTCTCCGTGATGACGGCTTCGCGGCGGGCGGGTTTGGCACGGGCCTTGAGGCGCCCGAGGTTGGCGTCGAGTTCCTTCAGCGTCTCGTCCGCCGATTTCCGCTCCGTGTCCACGATGACCGACCGGCGGCGGAGCTGGTCGAGCTCCCGGCGCATGCCGGCGAGCGCGTCCTCCCCCTCGCGATGGGCGGCTTCGAGGATAGCGGAGCGTTCCTGTTCGATGCGGTCGCGTCGCTCGGCGAGCGCGAGGCGGAGCTCCTCGGCCTCTTTGCGGGCGAGCTCCTCGCGCGTCCGCGCGGTGGTCGCGGCGACGCGCTCGTCACGAATCTCCGCGAGGAGGAGCTCGAGTTCAAAGTGCTCGGGCGAGAGCTGTTCCTCGGCCCGTGCCACGACCTCCCGGCTCAACCCCAGTCGTTGGGCGATGGCGAGGGCGTTCGACTGGCCGGGGAGGCCAATCGTCAGGTGGTAGGTGGGGCTGAGGGTTTCGAGGTCGAACTCCACCGAGGCGTTCCGCAAGCGGGGATCGTTGTGGGCGAACGCCTTGAGTTCCCCGTGGTGGGTGGTTGCGACGATGGTGCAGCCACGTTCGAGGAGCGTTTCGAGGATCGCCCTGGCGAGTGCTGCTCCTTCGGTGGGGTCGGTGCCGGCGCCCAACTCGTCGAGGAGAACAAGGGTCTGCGGCTCAGCCTTTCCGAGGATCGCGATGACGTTTCGCATGTGCGAAGAGAAGGTCGAGAGTGACTGCTCGATCGACTGTTCGTCCCCGATGTCGGCGTACATACGGGGGAAGACGACCATCCGGCTGCCCTCGTCGCAGGGTACGGGGAGACCGGCCTGGGCCATGAGGGTGAGGAGTCCCAGCGTCTTGAGCGCGACCGTCTTGCCACCCGTGTTGGGGCCGGTGATCAGGACCCCCTGGAAGGCGCCGCCAATCTGGAAGTCGGTGGGGACAACGTCCCCGTGAAGCAGCGGATGGCGCCCGCGGACGATATTCGTCTCGCCGCTGTCACCCAGCCAGCTCGTGGAATCGCCTGCCGGTGGGAGTTCGGCCTTCAGGCGGCGGCCGAGCCGCACCTTCGCGTTTACGAGGTCGAGCTTCGCCAGGGCGAGCAGGGTTGACGCGGCCTCGGCTTCGCGATCGCCCACCAGCGCGCTGAGCTTCTGGAGGACGCGGTGGACCTCGCGCTGCTCGGCTAGCTGGAGTTCCCGGACCTGGTTTCCCGCCTCGACGACACCCAGGGGTTCGACGAAGACGGTAGCGCCGCTGGAGGAGACATCATGGACGATGCCGGCGAGCTGGCCGCGGTAGTCAGCCTTGAGGGGAATGACCTTCCGGCCGTTCCGTTCGGTGAGGAGGCCTTCCTGGGCAATGCCGCGGCGGACGGCGTCGGCCAGGGCTGCGTGGGCCCGTTGCTCGAGGCGGCTCTCGGCGGCGTGGAGTTCACGGCGAGTGTTGGCGAGCGTTTCGCTCGCGGAGTCGGCGACCTCGCCACGGGAGGTGATGGCTTCGTCCACGGCGTCGCTGAGGCGGCGGAAGTCCGCGATCCCATCGCAGATCATGGCGAGGTGGGGGATGCGATCGCGCAGCTTCTCGACTACCTGCCGGGCGCGCCAGGCGGTCCTCAGTGTCTGGGCAGTGTCAACGAGGTCGGGCGGGTCGAGCGCCTGGCCAATCGCGGCGCCCCTGATCTGGGGGCGAATGTCCTTCGCCCCGCCGAAGGGCAAATCGATGCCCAGGCGGTCGAGGATTTTGAGCTCGGCGGTCTCGGCCTGGAGTTCGATTACGTCTGCAAGGTCTTGCTCAGGACGTACCTGCATGGCAAGCTCGCGCCCGACGCTAAAGGCGGTCTCCGACGCGAGCAACGCCAGCACCTTGTCGAACTCCAACACCCTGAGCGTGTGGTCATCCACCCGACAAGGGTAGTGCTGCGAGCGGCGCCGAGGCCAGCCGGTTGCGATTCGCGGTTCCCTGACTGGTCGGCATATGCTGAGGGTTATACGACCCGACTAGAGATGTATTGATGTTCTCGAAAGTCCTGGTGGCCAACCGTGGAGAGATTGCGCTCCGGATCGTGCGCGCGCTCCGCGATCTGAATATCACGTCCGTAGCTGTCTACTCGGATGTCGACCGGATGTCACAGCACGTTCGGTATGCCGACGAAGCCCATTTCATCGGGGCGGCCGACGCTCGTGAGAGTTACCTCAACGGCGAGCGAATCCTTGCTGTTGCGAAGGCCTGCGGCGCCGACGCCATCCACCCCGGCTATGGGTTTCTCGCGGAAAACGCGGAGTTCGCCGAGGCCTGCGAGGCCGCCGGGATGACGTTCATTGGGCCGTACCCCCGGTCGATCCGGGCCCTCGGCGACAAGATTGCGGCGCGGAAGATGGCGGCGGCGCAGGGAATCCCCGTTGTGCCCGGCAGCGAAGAGGTCCACTCCGTTGAGGAAGCCATAGCGGCTGCGCGACTGGTGGGCTTCCCGGTGATGATCAAAGCTGCGGCGGGCGGCGGCGGGCGAGGCATCCGCCTTGTTCATGACGAAGCGTCACTTGCCGGGGCGGCCTCTGCGGCGATACAGGAAGCCCAGGCTGCCTTCGCGAACCCCGCCATTTACGTTGAGAAGAACCTCCAGCACGTACGGCACATCGAGGTCCAGATCATCGGTGACCGCTTCGGGAACATCGTCCCGGTCGGGGAGCGCGAGTGCAGCATCCAGCGCCGCCACCAGAAGCTCATCGAAGAGTGCCCGAGCGTCGTCGTGACGCCGGCACTTCGCCGGGCCCTGGGACGAGCCGCCGTGAAGATTGCGCGTGCGGCCGACTACCACAGCCTCGGGACCGTTGAATTTCTCCTCGATGAGGAGGGGAACTGGTACTTCCTGGAGATGAACACTCGCCTCCAGGTCGAGCACCCTGTGACCGAGATTGCGACAGGGACCGACCTCGTGAAGGACCAGATCCTCGTGGCGGCGGGCGAAGAGCTCGCGTACGACGAGGTCGAGCTGCTCACCCGAGGGTGGGCGATCGAGTGCCGGATCGTGGCGGAGGACCCGTTCAACAACTTCCTGCCGTCAGTTGGACGGATCGTGCTCGCGCGGGAGCCGGCAGGCCCCGGGATCCGGGTGGAAAGCGCGCTCTACGACGGGATCGAAGTGACGCCTTATTACGACTCACTCCTGGCGAAAGTCACTGCCTGGGGACGCGATCGCGAAGGGGCCCGGTCCCGGATGAAGCGGGCACTGGCGGAGTTCCGGCTCGTCGGCGTCGCGACGAATATCCCGTATCTTCAGCAGATCCTCGACCTGCCGGACTTCATCGAGGGCAACCTGGATACCGACTTCCTGGACCGGCACGCGGTCGTCGCGGAAGAGCCACTCGCCCAGCAGGAAGAAGCTGCGGAGATTGCGGCGCTCCTGTTTGTCACCGGGGCTTCGGTGGCCGAACCACTCGCCGCATCGGCCGCCCAGGCGACGAACGGGCATTCGACGGGCAACGGAAAAGCGTGGCGGGCTGCGATGGCGGGGAGCATTACTGGCCGGGGGATGGGACGTTGGCCGAAAAGTATCTAATCCGCTTCAATCACGACGATGCCGCATTCGAGATGCGGAAAGATGGCGATCGCACGTTCGTCCGCCGGGAAGACGCCGAAGAGTGGAAAGATGTCAGCCTGGAACGGGTCGGCGATTCGGGCCTCTATGTTCTGATGGTCGACAACCATCCGATGGAGCTCTACCTCGAACGGCGGCGCGGCGGCGCGATCGTCACCGTAGGCAGGCACCAGTTCAACTGCGATGTCGAGCGCTGGCGGCCGGAGCCGCGGAGGTCGATGTCAGGAAACCACGCAAGTGGGCTGATTACGATCACTGCGCCGATGACCGGTTCCCTGGTCGAAGTGCGCTGCGCGGTCGGCGATGAACTGGCAGCCGGGCAAGTGGCGCTGATCATCGAGTCCATGAAGATGAACAACGAGTTGCGTTCGCTCGGGGCCGGGATCGTGGAATCCGTGGCAGTCGTGCCGGGTCAGCGCGTCCAGGCGGGCGAGGTGCTCGTGTCGATCCGGGCGTCGGGTGCCCGCGACAACGCGTCATAATCGCGTCTGGGCCTATTGACCCCCCCTCTCTGGTTGCTTACGGTGGCTTTCGGCCGTGCTAGACGGGGAGCCAGCGGTGCCCTGTAGCCCGCAATCCGCTATAGCGGGGTTGAATCCCTGCTCGAGGGCTGGCTCTTCAGGGACTGTCCTTGTCAGCCGGTGTTGACGATCTGGTCCTGCGCGGCGAGGTGCCGTGAACCTGGTCAGGTGCGGAAGCAAGCAGCCATAAGCGGAATGCTTCGGGTGCCGCAGGTCAACCGGGTCTGAACCGGCAGGCGTGGGAGAAGCCTGGAGGGTTCGTTCGGAGGCAGGTGCACGGCCTGCTTCATCGATTATCAGTGTCCCACCCCCCGGGACGCCGACCATCGTGTGAGGAGTGACCTTGGCACAGGCCATTCGGACGCCCCGTTTTCGGGGGCGCCCGGTCGCTGACGCCCCTCGGGGTTTCCGCCCGGAGGCAGCTCCCCACCCTCAGCATTTCAGGGGGCGGCAGCACGCTGCGACCATCCTGGTGGTGGTCCTCCTGGCTGTCGTAGGCTTCCAGGTGTTCCCCCGACACGAGGTGACCGTTCTCAGTAACGGCCAGGCGATACGCGTCGCGGCGACCTTCAATCCTCGAAACGAGGGACTGGCCGCGGCCGACGTCACGCTCGGTCCAGGTGACCTCGTCCTCTATGGAACCGGCGGACGGCATGCGAGCGTCGCGGTACAGCGCGCCCGTGCCGTATCGGTCGAGGTTGATGGCCAGGTCATGGATGTGCGGACGCAGGCCACCACCGTCGGCGGGGCGCTCGCCGAGGCAGGGGTAACGCTCCAGCCGTCCGACCGAGTGCTGCTAAATGGGCAGGCTGCCACCCCACGAGGACCGCTCGCCAGCACGTCCCTGGTGTACAGCGGCAATGCTGTGCCCTTCGGGGTTCCCTCCGGGTCCGCGGGGGATCCCGCGGCCGGCTCCTCCCGCCTCACCGTGGTGCGCGCTCGTCCGGTCACGGTCATGGTCGATACCCAGCGGGTCGACACGATGTCGTCGGCCGACACGGTCAACGGACTGCTTTCCGAAATGGGGATCACCGTCCGAGAAGTCGATCTCGTGCAGCCGTCACTGACCACATCGCTGACCGCCGGTATGACCGTGCGGCTCGCGCCAGCCCGCAGCGTGAACCTGAAGCTCGATGGCAAGGACCAGACGCTGTACACGCAGGCCCAGACCGTGGCAGACATCCTACGCATCCTTGGCGTTGACCCGGGCCCGGATGAAATCCTCTCCCTTCCGAGGAACACACCGGTCTCGAACGGAATGGACCTGACGATTGGGCTCAATCACACGTTCACCGAGGAAGTCCAGGAGCAGGTGACGCCGGACACGGTCTACGACACGGACAGCACGCTTGCGGCAGGCACCATTCGCGTCGTCCCGGGTGTGCCTGGTGTCCGGGTCATCAATTACAGCGTGACGACGAAGAACGGTGTCGAGACGAGCCGCACCGTCGTCAGCAATGACATCGTCCAGGCGCCCGTGGCGGCCCACCAGGTCACCGGGACGAGGCCCGCGCCCGCGAAGCCGACGCTCGACGCCCCGGACTACACGGGCACGTACTCCCGAAAGATCTCGATGAAAGTGACCTGGTACAACGCCAGCCAGGGCGGGAAGGCGCGATCTGACCCGGGGTATGGCATTACGGCTACCGGCGTCCGCGTGGACTACGGCGTATGCGCCGTCGACCCGAACGTCATCCCGCTGGGCAGCTGGATCTATGTGCCGCGCTACGGGAAATGCCTCGCGGCCGACACCGGCGGCGCCATCAAGGGCAACATCATCGACCTTGGCTTCCCGGAGTCAGCCGGGGGCCAGCCATGGTATACGCAGACGCTCGACATCTACGTACTCGACTGAGGTCCTCGACTGGAGCCGCGCCACGCACCTACGATCGTAGGCGTGCCTCCTGCCCAACGGACTGCCCCACGGCCGCGAAAAGCGCTCGGCCAGCACTTTCTGCGCGACTCCGGCGTTCTCGCGGACATCGTCTCTGCGCTCCGTGTGCCAGAGGGCGGCGTCGTTGTTGAGATTGGGGCCGGCACCGGCCAGCTGACCGAAGTGCTGCTCGATGCCGGGCATACGGTCATTGCGGTCGAGGTCGAGGAACGAATGATTCCCCACCTCAGCCGGCGGTTCGAAGGGAACCCCCGCCTGACAATCGTTTGCGGCGACGCGCGAGATATCGAACTTGGGGAGATCCTGCCGCCGGACCGACTGTTCTCCGTCGCCGGCAATCTGCCCTATTTCGCGGCCAATCCCATCATTCGTCACCTGCTGGAAGGCAGCCCGAAACCGACGGAGATGGTGGTGATGGTGCAGCGGGAAGTCGCGCGCGAGCTGGCGGCGAAGCCCGGCCACGCCTCGCTGCTGACCATCTCGGTGCAGGTGTACGCCGACGTTGAGATGCTGTTTGATGTGCCCCCCGAC
>Ga0209014_10002239_pt1 | contig 11273 bp, 14 predicted proteins | sample BarGraNGADG00212_FD_184491 | JGI IMG/M metagenome (GOLD analysis project Ga0209014, IMG submission 184491) | Arctic peat soil microbial communities from Barrow, Alaska - Barrow Graham LP Ref core NGADG0002-212 (SPAdes) (version 2) | ecosystem: Environmental > Terrestrial > Soil > Wetlands >... | reverse complement strand
GCCTTCTTGAGACCGTTCATGAACGCGCTGTACGTCATCTCGTGCTGATGTGCGGCGGCGTTGATGCGCAGGATCCACAGTTTGCGGAACTCGCGCTTCTTGTTCTTGCGATCGCGATAGGCGTAGACCCAGCCGCGCTCGACGGTTTCCTTGGCTGCCTTCCAGAGCTTGCTGCGGCCGCCGAAGTTTCCGCGGGCGGCCTTCATGATCTGCTTCTTGCGCTTCAGTCGCGCGACATTCGATCGTACGCGTGGCATTGGTCAGTTCTCCTTAGGCCTGAAGCAGGCGCTTGATGCGCTTCGCATCGCCAACGGTCTTCACCGTCGTGGGACGGCGGAGCTGGCGCTTCCGCTTCGAGGTCTTCTTGGTAAGAATGTGGCTCTTGTAAGCCTTCATCCGGCGCACTTTCCCCTTCGACGTGACGGAGAAACGCTTCTTCGCGCCCTTGTGGGTCTTCATTTTCGGCATATCGGATCTCGTCTATTTCGGCGTTAGGATCATCGTCAGGGCCTTCCCTTCGAGTCGCGCGTCCGTCTCGATCTTCGAGACGTCGGCCAGCGCCACGGCAACCCTCGCCACCACCGCGCGTCCGAGCTCCGGATGGGCGATCTGCCGCCCGCGGAACATCAGCGTGACCTTCACCTTGTTTCCGTCCTGGAGGAACTCGCGCGCATGGCGCGTTTTCGTGTCGAAGTCGTGCACTTCGATTCCGGGCCGGTACTTCACTTCCTTCAGCAGGATGACGTGCTGCTTCTTCTTGGCCTGCCGAGCCTGCTTTGCCATCTCGAACTTGTACTTCCCGTAGTCCATGATCCGGACGACGGGCGGTCGCGCGAGCGGCGCGACTTCGACCAGATCGAACCCTTGCTCCACAGCCGCTGCCATTGCGGCATCCACTTCCATGATTCCGAGCTGAGCCCCGTCCGCTGCGATTACCCGAACCGGGCTGATGCGGATCTGCCGGTTGACGCGCGGCGGCCGCTTTGTGGTGTCCTGAATGTCTGTCTTCCTCCGTGACGGAAAAGAAAATCGCGGACCCTCTCTTGAGAGTCCGCGATGCGAGGACCACACGCCGTGAAATTGCTCACGCGTGAGATCATTGCGGCGAACTCCTGCAGCACAACCGACCGGTAATCAGGTCGGAGGCCAGAGGGTGGATCGAGCAAGCCAGGCTCGATCTCTTGTCTACGATGTCCCAGAAACGTAAGTGGCTCAGGGGGTTAGGTCAAGCCCGTACGCCTTCCCGTCATGGCGCACACGACCCCACGCCACACTCGCGTCGTGCTCGAACACCATCAGCCACTTCTCGTCCTCGGCCCGCTTGAACAGCGCCCGCTTCGACTCGAGCGTCCGCAGCGGTTCCACGTCGTACCCCATGATCCAGGGCAGCGGCAGATGATGCGCGGTCGGGCACACATCGCCGAGAAAACAGGCGATCTCCGACCCGCCATCGACGACCACCGACTGGTGGTACGGCACGTGACCCGGCGTGAGCATCACCGAGATCCCCGGCACGATCTCACGCTCGCCCTCTATGAGGTCGAACCGGCCGGCCTCGAAGATCGGGTCCCAGTTCCGCACGAAGTAGCTCGCGCCCGTGCGTTCGTTGGTGTGCGTCGCCCAGTGGTGCTCGCCCTTCTGCACCACGTATCGCGCGTTGGGAAACGACGCGCGCACTACGCCGGCCGAGTCGATGTACGTGTCGCCGCCGGCGTGGTCGAAGTGCAGGTGCGTGTTGATCACGAGCGTCACATCCGACACGCGATGACCGGCCGCGACGATCGCGTCTTCGAGCGCGGTGCGGACGGCACCGTCGTCGTTCGTGCCGCTCGCGTCGCTCGCGCTCGCGCCGCCATTCTCGAGCGCGTAGATGTCGTGGAACTTCGCGTTCTCCTTGTTGCCCGCGCCGGTATCGATGAGAACGAGCCCGACGTCGTGTTCGACCAACAGGCATCGCATCCCCATCGGAATCCGATTGCGCTCGTCCGCCGCGATCCGGCGTTCCCACAGCGGCTTCGGCACCACGCCGAACATCGCGCCGCCGTCGAGCTTCTGCCCGCCCGCTTGCAGCGCGTGGACGGTGAAGCGGCCGATCTTTCGCGATTGGTGGAGCGGGAGCGGAGGGGTCACGTCGGTCTCTCTGAGTTATGTACGTCGGTTGGTCCGAAACGGCGTAATCGGTAGTTGGTCGTTGGTCATTGGTGATTGGCCATGCTTCTCTGCCAAATACCAACGACCAATGACCAATGACTGTTTACCCGCCGTCAATCGTCTACGCCCCCTCGCGCCCATCGGAACCACGCGGTAGCGCAGTTCGCTTCGCCCTCGCCCTGCTCGTCCTTCGCGACAGCACCTCGCCGAGCGCTTCCCACGTGTACAGTCCACTCCGTTCGGCGTCCTTCAACAATCCGACCAGCACGTGCGCCGTCGCGCGAGCATCGCCCATCGCCCTGTGCCGACCGTCGATCGACACCCCGTAGTGATTCGCCACCGCGTCGAGATTCCGTCGTGGCAGATGCGACAGGAATCGCCGCGCGAGCCGTACCGTGCAGAGTTGCTCGCTCGTGAGCGAATCCAGCGGCGTACTCGTGACGCGACGGTACTCAGCCGAAAGAAAGTTCCAGTCGAATCGCGCGTTGTGCGCCACGAACACGCGTCCCACCATGTGCTGCGCCAGTTCGCCCGCGATCTCGCCGAACGGCGGCGCGTTCCTCACCATCGCGTCGTCGATTCCCGTGAGATGCGTGATGAACGGCGGGATCGGCCGCCCCGGATTCACGAGCGACGAGAACGCCTCGCGCACCACGCCTCCCTTCACGAACACCGCGGCCACCTCGGTCACGCGATCTCCCGCCCACGCGCTGATCCCCGTCGTCTCGACATCCACCACGAGGAAGGAGACCTCTGCGAACGGCGTGCCGGATGCGGAGGGGGTGTGATCGACCATTTCTCAAAGTTAGCGAACTCCAACGAAACAACGGCAGGAGCTTACCACGGATTTCCGTGATTGGATCGGATACTGCAACTGAAACCGCCACTGCCCTTGTCGATCTGTCTTGTCCAGCATTACCTTGTGAAATCATTCACAAGCCCGCTTTGCCTTGAAACGAATCGCAGAATCCACCGTCCGGCGACTCTCGGCCTACCTCCGGTTCCTGGAGGAGTTCGAAGCGCAGGGGCACCAGACGATCTCGAGCGGCGAGCTCGCCGCCCAAGGCGGGGCGACCTCCGCGCAGGTACGGAAGGATCTCTCATTCTTCGGCTCGTTCGGCAAGCGCGGCCTCGGCTATTCCGTGAGTGCGCTGTCGAGCAGCCTGCGCGAAATCCTGGGGCTCGGCCGGCAGTGGAATGTGGTCATCGTCGGAGCGGGCAAGATCGGGGCGGCACTCGCGCAGTACGAAGGGTTCCGGGCACGGGGGTTCAACGTCGTCGGGGTGTACGACGAGGATCCGGCTCGCGTCGGGGGCACGCTGGATGGTGTCGTGGTCAGAGATCAGCGTGAGCTCGAGGCCGACATCGCGCGACTCAAGCCGCACATCGCGCTCATAGCGGTTCCGGCGGAGGCGGCGCAGGCGCTGGTGGACCGGGTTGTTCGGTCCGGGATTCGCGCGATCCTGAACTTTGCGCCAACGCCGTTGACGGTGCCGGAGAAGGTGACGCTGCGGTCGGTCAACATGGCGCTTGAACTGGAGATTCTTTCGTACGCTTTGGTGAACGCGGACGACTGACGGTCAACGACCAATGACCAAATACCGATTACCCGCTTTTAGACCGAAGCCGTTCGCGCGCGCAGCAGCCGAGCGAAATCGAGAGGAGTGAGCACCTCCGGCCGCGCAGTCGGCTCGATCTCCGCGCGCTCGAGAATCTCCGCCGCCTCCACCGCCCCGAGCCCCCACAACTCCCGCACCACCCGCTGCATCTGCTTCCGCCTGAAGCCGAACGCGCCGACGACCATCGCGCGAAACGGCGCTTCTTCGTCTGCGGATACGAGTGGATCGGCGCGTGGAGTAATTCGCAGAACGGCGCTCTCCACTTTCGGCGGCGGAGTGAACGCCCCTGCCGCAACCTTGAATACCAGCTCCGCAGAGGCCAGGGCCTGCAGGTTCGCGCTCAGCGCGCCGTAATTCTCGCTCGCCGGTGCGGCCACCACCCGCTCAGCCACTTCACGCTGCACGAGATACACCGCGCGCGCCGCCCTCGGGAACTCGAGCGCGTGGAAGAGGATCGGTGTCGTGATATTGTAGGGCACATTCCCCGCCACGAGGTACGGCCCGCCCGCGGCCTCGCCCAGGTTCACGTCGAGGACATCGTTCTCGATGACCGTCACGCGCTCGTCGCCCGCGTACTTTTCGCGCAGGAGCTTCGCGAGATCGCGGTCGATTTCTATCGCGACCACGCGTTTCGCCCTCGACACGAGCTGCTCCGTGAGCGCGCCGCGCCCGGGCCCGATTTCCACCACGGTGTCGGCCTTCGTGATCGCGAGGACGTCCGCGATCCGGCCGAGAATCCGCGGGTCCGTCAGGAAGTGCTGGCCGAGCCACTTCCTCGGCTTGGGATAACTCAAGGTTGGTTCAAGGTTGGTTCAAGGTTGGTTCATGGTTGGTTTACGAGCGCAGCACGACCAGCGCCTGATCGTCCTCCGGTGTCACGCGCCCCATGTGGCCTTCGACGAGCGCGAACACCCCGTCGACCACGCGCTGCGGCGCTTCGGCGCGGCGGGCCTTCACCACGTCGAGCACGCGCGCCTCGCCGAGCACGCGGCCGCGATCGTCGCGCGCGTCGCTGACGCCGTCCGTGAAGAGCACGAGCAGATCCGATCCGCGATGCCACGCGCGGCGCGACCCGCGCGGTTCCTCCGTGCCAAGCCCGAGCGGTGGGTCGGTGGCGGTGAGACGTTCGGCCGTGCCGTCGGCCGCGACCACGAAGGCGTGCGGATGCCCCGTGTTCGCATAGCGCAGCTCACCGCGCTCCGGATCGATCACCACGTAGCAGAGCGACAGGAACATCTCGGTCTGCTTGAGTTCGTCGGAGAGCGAGGCGAGGAGTGAGGTGACGGTTCGTGCGGGATCGTCGCTGTTCTGCGCGTGGATCGCCATCGCGCTCATCGTGAGCGCCATGATGAGCGCGGCCTGGTAGCCGTGACTCGACACGTCGCCGATGAGCACGCCGGTGCGTCCCTGCCCGAGCTTGAACAGGTGGTAGAAGTCTCCTCCGACGGAAAGCGCCGGCTCCACGCGCGCGGCGCACGTCGCGTCGGGTGCGACCACATTCGGCGACGGCAGCAGCCGCATCTGCAGCTCGTGCGCGAGCTGCATCTCGTGCGCGAGCCGCTCGGTCGCGACCGACGCCTTCACGAGATGGTCGATCTGGATCGCCGTTCCGATCTGCGTCGCGATGGCGGCGACGAGCTTCTGGTCGCCCGCCGTGAAGCGCTCGCTCGCGCGGCGGTCCGAGAGCGTCACCACGCCGAGCGGAACGCCGCCCGTTGGCGACGTCCACATGATGGGCACCGAGAGCATCGCGCCCGTTCTCACCGGCGCCTCGAGCGGCGACTCGAGCTCGCCTTCCGGCACGAGCAGCGGGCGCTGCGTGCGGAATACGCGCGCCGCGACGCTCGATTCATCGTCGATCGCGATCGGCTTCATCTTCGCGGCGTCGGCGCCGAGCACGGCGACCGGCCGCAGCAAGCCGCTGCTCGCCTCGTGCACGAAGATCGCCGCCCGCTTCGCGCCGACCGTCTCCGAGATCTCGTTGAGGATCGTGCGCGCCGCGTCGTCGAGATTGACCGTGCGCCCGAGGATCTCGCCGATCGAGTAGAGGAGGTTGATTTCCTCCCAGCTCTCGGAGAGCTGCTGCGCGGCCAGCTTCGCTTCGCGCACGGCGATGTCGAGCTCGCTCACGATGCCGGTCCCGGGCCGCTACGCGCGGTGAAGGATGAGCCGGACAACGTTTCCGCCGTCGCTGAAGCGTTCCACGTGGTCCATCAGCCGGCGCATGAGGAACAGTCCGCGGCCGTCCTCGCGCAGGAGGTTCTCCGGCGTCGTCGGATCCTCGGTGCACGCCTCGAGATCGAACCCGGTCCCCTCGTCGCGCACCTCGAGCACCAGCCGGCTCGAGTCCACGTCGGCGCGCACGTGCACCGAGCGCGCCGCATCGTCGTGATTGCCGCGCAGGATGGCGTTCGAAAGCGCTTCGGTGAGCGCGACGGGAACGTTCAGCGCGAGATGGCGACGCGGGTAGCTGTGCGCCGCACAGCGCAGCACCACCTGCTCGACGATCGCTTCTATGTATTGGACGTCGCTGGGAATGCGGACGTCGAGCTGCCGTTGTTCGGCCGGCGTGACCCTCGGAGTCATGCTGGCCTAGAAATTCTCGAGGGCGCGCTCGCGGGTCTCTGAAATCTGGAAGAGAGTGTCCAGCTTCGTGAGTTCGAACAATGTCTGGAGGTCGTCGTTGAGGTTCGCCAAGCGCAGGTCGCCGCCCATCTCGCGCATCTTCTTCGCGAGCGACACGAGCACGCCGAGCCCGGAGCTGTCGATGTAGCCGGTGCGGGCGAAATCGACGAGCACTTTCCGCGTCCCCTTGTCGAGCTCGTCGAGGATCTTCTGCTTGAGCTCCTGGCGGTTGCCCACGATCAGCTGACCTTCGACTTCGACGATGCAGACGTCGCCGCGGGTGGTTACGGAAAAGCTCATGGGGCCTGATCTCCGGACGTGTGGAAGCGCGCCGACTGCAATAGTGTGAGTGCAGCTACGTGAAAGATGGCGTCGGTATCGGCGCCGCGCGAGAGATCGGACACGGGCATCGCGAGTCCTTGTAGAATTGGGCCAATTGCTTTGGCGTGTCCCAGGCGTTCCGTGAGCTTGTACGCGATGTTCCCGGCGTCGAGGTTCGGGAAGACGAGCACGTTCGCCCGGCCGGCCACGGTGCTTCCCGGCGCCTTTCGCGCGGCGACGTCGGCGATGAGCGCGGCGTCGGCCTGCATCTCGCCGTCCACCGCGAGGTTCGGGGCACGCTGCTTCAGGAGCGCCACGGCCGCCTGTACCGTCGCGATCGATCCGCCGTCGCCGCCGCTGCCCCGTGTGCTGTAGGAAAGCAGGACGATCCGCGGCTCGTCGCCGACGATCTGCCGCCTCGCCGCCGCCGCCGCCATCGCGATATCGGCGAGTTGCTCGGCGGTAGGGGACGGAACAACTGAACAGTCGGTGAAAGTCAGCACTTCGCCGTCAGACGTCAGACGGGAGCTGTCAGCTGTCGGGCTGGTTCGAAAGGGCGGCACACACATATAGAACGCGCTCGAGACCGTGCGAATCCCCTTTGCGGGCCCGATCAGCCAGAGCGCGAAGTGCATCAGCTCGCGCGTGGTGCGCACGGCCCCGCCGACCGAGGCATCGGCCGCCCCGGTCTTCACGAGCCAGGTCGCGAACGCGAGCGGATCGTGCGAGAGTTTCGCCGCCTCGCCCGCCGTCATCCCGTGTTTCTCGCGCGATTGCAGCAGCGCGGCGGCCAATGCCTCGGCGCGAGGATCGTTCGACGGGTCCACACACTCGAGTCCGCTCTTCCGCGCTTTCGAGCTTCCGGCTTCATCCGCCCGATCGATCACGAGAATCGGAGTCGCGACCCCTTCTTTCTCGAGCCGCACCGCCGCGTCGAGCACCCGTTGATCGCCGGCTTCACCGAACGCGACGCGCGCGTCGAGCTTCGACGCACGCGTGCAAACGCCGGAGAGGAAACTCATTTCTTCGGGAACTTCTTGAGCAGGGCCGACTCGACGGACGGGTGCACCAGGCTCGAGACGTCACCGTTGAACCGCGCCACCTCGCGCACGAGGCTCGAACTGATGTACGTCGTGTCGAGCGACGGAACCATGAACACCGTTTCCATTTCCGGCGCCAGGTGCCGGTTCATCAGCGCCATCTGGTATTCGTACTCGAAATCGCTCGCCGCGCGCAGGCCGCGGATGATCATGAGCACGCCGATCTGCTTCGCAAAGTCCACCGTGAGGCCCTGAAAGTGCTGCACATCCACGCGCGGATCGCTGTTCACGGCGGAGCGAATGAGATCCATCCGCTCTTCGGGCGTGAACAACGTCTGTTTCGAAGGGTTCGACGCGACCGCCACCACGAGCCGATCGACGAACGACAGGCTGCGGCGGATGAGGTCGGAGTGCCCATTCGTGATGGGATCGAAGCTTCCGGCGTACAGCGCGACTCGTAGCATGATGTATTTGGATGTCGTTCAGGTTCGGTAGATCGTGATGGACGTATCACCGTAACGGCGCGTATCGCCGCCGGCGGGGAGAGTTTCGGACGACTCGTGCTCCACTCCGAAGATCGCTGCGAACGGACGCTTCAGCCAGAGATCGGCAAGTTGTACCGCCATGTTCTTCCTGTAAGGCGGGTCGGCGAACGCAACGTCGTATGGCTCCCCCTCACCCGTCGCCCGTAAATGCCCCTCCCCCGTCGCCCGTCGCGCTTTCGTGAGAAAGCCTGGCGCGTCTTCGCGGTGCAGTGTGCTGCGCCCGCCCGCGCCCAGCTTCTTGATGTTCTCCTGCAATACGCGGAAGGTGCGCGGATCGTTCTCCACGAAATCCACGGAGCTTGCGCCGCGCGACAGCGCCTCGAGCCCGAGCGCACCGCTTCCCGCGAACAGGTCCAGCACGCGCGCATCCGGCAGGCTCGTGTGCACCATACTCATCCACGCCTCGCGCACGCTGTCGAGCGTGGGCCGCACGGAATCGCCCATTGGCACCGAGATCCGACGTCCGCGCCACTCGCCCGCGATGATCCTCATCGAAAATCCACGAGGCCAAGCTGGAGTGTGGACCGTCCGCGGAACTCGTTGCGCTCGAGTTTGTATGCGATGTCCACACTCGCGCCTGCACGCAGCTCCGCGCTTCTCTCCGAAAGGCCCCACCCCACCGTCTCGATCGCACCCTGCGGCGCCTCCACGGCGAACTTCACGCCGTTTGCGCCGATCTTCGTCGCGTTCGACGCCAGGCGCACATCCCTCGCCACGAACAACGGCCCCGGATTCCCGACGCCGAACGGCTCCAGGTGCCGGAGGAGCTTCTCGAGATCCTCGGTCGCCTCCGCAAGCGGCAGCTCGAGGTCGACACGAAGCTCGCGAACGAGATCGTCAGGCTTCAACCGGTCGAGCGCGACCTGGTTGAACCGCGCGGCGAACTCATCGACGCGCGCGGCCTCGACGGTGAGCCCGGCCGCCGCGCGGTGCCCGCCGTGCTTCACGAGCAGGTCGCCGCACGCCGCGAGCGCCGCGTGCAGGTCGAACGCGGGAATCGAGCGCCCCGAGCCTTTCCCCACTCCGTCCTGCAGCGCGATCAGGAACGTGGGCCGCGACGTCTGCTCCACCACGCGCGAGGCCACGATGCCGATCACTCCCGAATGCCACGACGGGTCCGCGAGCACGATCCCGAAGGTCGCGTCGAGGTCGAGCCGTTCCACACGGCGCATGGCCTCATCGAGAATGCGGCGGTCCATCTCCTGCCGCTCGCGATTGAGTTCCTCGCAGACGCGCGCAAGCCCGAGCGCCTCGTCGTCGCGATCGGCGAGGAGGAGCTCAACGCCGCGGATCGCGCGATCGAGCCGTCCGAGCGCGTTGAGCCTCGGCGCGAGGATGAATCCCACGCGGCCCGCCGTGATCTCCTTCCCCTCCAACCCGGCGCTGCGCACGAGCGCGCGAATCCCCGCGCACTTCGAGTCGGCGAGCAGTGCGAGACCGCGGCGGACGAACACGCGGTTCTCGCCGCGCAGCGGCGCCACATCGGCCACCGTCGCGAGGGCCACGAGATCCAGCATGTTGAGCACCACGTTCTCGTTGCCGCCCAGCGCGCGGGTCAGTTCGAGCGCGAGCTTGAAGGCCACGCCTACGGCCGCGAGATCCTTGTCCGGCGATTCGTCGTCGTGCCGCCGCGGATTGATCACCGCGAACGCGTGTGGCAACGGCCCGCCCGGCAAGTGGTGGTCGGTGATGATCAGGTCGATCCCCGCCGCGCGAAGGTCATCGGCGGCGGCGTGGGCCGTGGTGCCGCAGTCGCATGTGAGCACCACTCGAGCGCCTGCCGCCTTCGCCGCCGCCACACCCGCGGGCCCGAGATCGTAGCCGTCCGTCCGGCGGTCCGGAATGAACGGCACCGCCGTTCCGCCGAGCGCGCGGATGGCGCGGGTCATCAACGTGGTCGAGCACATGCCGTCCACGTCGTAGTCGCCGTGGACCAGGATCGTCTCATGCGACCCGATCGCATCCGAAAGCCGTTCGACCGCTCGCGGAAGGTCCTTCAGGAGTGTCGGATGGTGGAGCTGGTCAAGCTGGGGGCGGAGGAACTGCTTGGCCCGCGCCGAATCGTCGAATCCGCGGACGAGGAGCAGGCGGCCAAGCGGCAGCGGCAATGCGAGAGCGTCCGCCAGTGAGCGCGCCGCGCCGTCGTCAGTGCGAGGCGCGGATGTCCAGCGACTCGGTGTCCGTTTCACCCCGGGAAGTACATCAGGACGCCGCACCCCTCGCACAAATCGATGGCGCCCGTGTTGTTCATCACGTGGCGCCGCTGCATCGGAATGGCCGTGTCGCAGTTGCCGCACGACATGCCGCTCATCGCGAATACCGCCTCGGTGCGTTTCTTGCCCCCGCGAATACGATCGTATTTCGAGCGAAGGCCCTCGGGAACGAGCGTGGCGGCCGTCGCGCGCTTCGCCTTTGCGTCCGCGAGTTCTCCGTCGATCGCCACGCGTTCCGACGCGACTTCGGAGCGGGCGGCTTCCTGCTCCGCCTCGACGCCGGCGAGCTCGTTGTGCTGTCCCGCAAGCACGCCGCGCAGTTCCTCGAGCCGGCGGTTGATCGCCAGCAAGTCGCTCTCCTCTCCGGCGACGATCTTCCGGGCCTGCTCCATCTGCGCGACGGCCGCCGTGGCCTGCTTCATGGTCTTTACGGCATCCATCTGAGCCTGGTTCCGCTCGATCAGCAGCTTGTGCTCCGCGAGCTTGTCACGCAGCCACGCCTGCTTCTTCTCTTCCGCGGCGACGGCCGTGGACGTGCGCGCGATGGCGTCGAGCGTGCGTTGCTTTCGCTGATCGAGCAGGAGGATCCGCGGTTCGAGCGCCGCCAGCCGCTCCTGGAGCCCGTGTATGACCACGTCATCAGCCTGCAACGCCAGCAATGATTCTAGATCAGTCGACAAGTAGCCTCCTTAGGTAATGAATGCAATGTAGTTGGTTTGCGTTAACAAGCGGTGAGGTGTGAGGGGCGTGAGTGGGGAG
>Ga0209014_10002237_pt1 | contig 11276 bp, 10 predicted proteins | sample BarGraNGADG00212_FD_184491 | JGI IMG/M metagenome (GOLD analysis project Ga0209014, IMG submission 184491) | Arctic peat soil microbial communities from Barrow, Alaska - Barrow Graham LP Ref core NGADG0002-212 (SPAdes) (version 2) | ecosystem: Environmental > Terrestrial > Soil > Wetlands >... | reverse complement strand
AACATCGATCGTCCGGGAAAGCCAAGCAAGTGGGTGACACTCAGAGCCTGCCGCGTTCTCAAGGCTGTCGCCGTGTCGGGGGAAGTGGTGGTCGCCAGAGCTTCCCCGACCCCTTAGGCTCACGGGATGTCGATCCTCAGACCTTTTGAAGTCGCTTACGTGTGGCTGCATCGGTTCGCGTACGTCCAGACGGACGGCAGGATCGGTCATGGCATGACCATGGTGCCGACGCTCCTGCTGCGCACCAAGGGCCGGCGGACCCGGCGGACCCGCATAAACGTGCTCGTCTACGCCGTCGATGGCGACGCCCACGTTCTGGTTGCGTCCAACTTTGGCAAGGAGCAGTCGCCGGGCTGGTTCTTCAACCTGTGTGCGGAGCCGAAAGTCGAGATCCAGGTGCGCCGAACACGGGAGGCGATGGTCGCGCGCCTGGTGCATGCGGGCGAGTCGGATTACGAACGCCTCTGGATGCTGGTCAACGGCAACAACCATCGCCGCTACGCGAGCTACCAGGCAAAGACGACGCGATCGATCCCGATCGTTGTCCTCCAGCCGGCCTGATCGGCTCGAAGGGGCGCGGCTACCGCAGAACGGGACTCGTGGCAGACTCCCGAGGGGCGAGAGTGCCCGCCGTCGGGGTGCACACGGCTCTCCAGAAAGCTAACCGCCTCAGTTATGGTTCAGCTATGACCGTCGCACAAGGCGTCCGAAGCGTGGCCGTGGCCCTCCGCGGTCCGGCCCTGGCGCGCTGGCTTCGAGTCGTCGGCCCGGCGTGGATCGTGATGCTGGCCGACGTGGACGCGCCCAGCGTCGTGACCGCAGGCAAGGCTGGGACAGAGTCCGGCTACGCCCTGCTGCTGCCGCTGTTCGCCCTGGTGCCCGTTCTGTTTCTGGTGCAGGAGATGACCGCCAGGCTGGCGCTGGTCACGGGCCGGGGGCATGCCGAGCTTATTCGGGTCCGCTATGGATCGGCCTGGGCGGGCGTCGCGGTGGCCGGCATGGCCGTCATCAATTTCGTGGCCTACGTGGCCGAGTTCGCGGGTATCGCGCTCGGTGCGGCGATCATTGGGATCTCGGCGCCGGTGGCAATCGTCGCCGCGCTCGCCATCCACGCCTCGATGGTGCTCACCCGGAGCTACGTCTGGTTCGAGCGACTGGCGCTGGTTCTCTCGCTGGCCCTGTTCAGCTTCGTAGTTCTGGCGATTGCGGGACATCCGGATCCGGCCCGCATTGCGAGCGGCCTAAACCCGCTCTCAGCCCACCCCGCGGGTTACTTCTCGCTCGCGGTGGCGATGGTCGGCGCCTCGATCATGCCGTGGATGATCTTCTACCAGCAGTCGGCAAGCGTAGACAAGAAGCTCAGTCGCGAAGACCTCCGCGGTTCCCGCGTGGAGACGCTCCTTGGTGCCTTCGCCAGCCAGGCGCTGATGGCCGCGATAGTGATCGCCGCCGCGGTGGCGATGGAGGGCGCGGCCTCGACTCGTGCCCTGCCGGCGAACCTGGCCGATCTCCCGGAGGGCCTGGCTCGCCTGGCCAACGGCGACGCCGGCTGGCTGATAGCCATCGGGCTCATCGGCTCGGGCTTGCTCGCGCTGATCGTCGTTTCGCTATCGGCCGCCTGGGGCATCGGGGAGTTGATGGGCTGGCCGCACAGCCTTGACCTGAAGCCGAGCGAAGCCCACAAGTTCTACGCGGTCTACCTGGCCGAGGTTCTGCCCGCCGCGTTGGTCGTCCTCGTGTCGACCGATCTGGTCCGAATAGCCGTGGGTGCGATGGTCTTCAACGTCGTGGTGCTCGCGCTGCCGCTGGCGTTCCTGGTGCGGCTCACGAGCGATCGCGAACTGCTGGGCGACCTTGCGAATTCCCGGCGCCACACCGTGCTGCTCTGGGCCCTGACTGCCGGACTGCTCGTGTGCGGTGCGATCGGTACGGTCGGCTTCTTCTCGTAGGTAGTGGCCGGCTGGCGTCTAGCGCGACTTGACGAAGTCGATCAACGCCGGCAGGTAGCTGTGGGCCAGGCAGACGACCGTGTCGGCTCCGCCGTAGTAGATCGTCAGACGGCCGGTCGGCCCGTCCAGCAGGGCGGCGCAAGGGAACACTACGTTCGGGACGTCGCCGATCTGCTCATACGAGACCTGCGGCGAGAGCAAGTAGTCGTGGCTGCGGGCAACAACCTTCCACGGCTCGTCCAGGTCCAGCAGCGCGGCGCCCATCGAGTAGACGAAGCCGTTGCAGGATGTCAGGACGCCGTGGTAGATGAGCAGCCAGCCCTCCGGGGTTTCGATCGGAGTGGGTCCGGCGCCGATCTTCGTGGATTCCCAGGTCCACTCTCGCGTGCCCATGACGCGGCGGTGGCGGCCCCAGTGGGCCATGTCGAAGCTCTCCGAGACGTAGATGTCGCCGAATGGCGTATGGCCGTTGTCGCTCGGCCGCGAAAGCATCAGGTAGCGCCCGTCAACCCGCCGCGGGAACAGGACGCCGTTGCGATTGAATGGCAGAAACGCGTTGTCGAGCTGGTGGAAAGTCTCAAAATCGTGGGTATAGCCGACGCCGATCGTTGGGCCGTGGTAGCCGTTGCACCAGGTCACGTAGTAGCGGTCTTCCAGCCATGTGACGCGCGGGTCGTAGGCGTGCTCGAAGCTCTCCTGGATCTCGCCGATTCGGGCATCGGTGGCCACCCACCTGATCGTCTCCGGCTCGATCGCCCAGTTGATGCCGTCGGCGCTGCGGCCGGCGTGGAGGTTCATCTCTCTCGTCGTGTCGTCGACGCGGAAGACGCCCGCGAAGCCGTCGAGGTACGGAACGACGGCCGAGTTGAAGATGCTGTTTGACCGCTCCAGATGGTCGCGCGGAATGATCGGGTTGCGGCTCGACCGCCATACCACTGCCTCGGAATCGGCCGGCCGGTCCTCCCAGGGAATGTTGGGTAGGGCGCCGGCCGGGGCAGAGACCAGGGCGGTTTGGTTAGTTCCGTTCGCGGACTGCATCTGGGCCCTTTCGTTCAAACCGGTTGAGATTCGGCGCTGAAGAAGTGAGTGGCGAAGTTGCTAGGGGACGGCGCATCAATCTGACGGACCGAGAGGCGCTCTACGAGTCGGGGCCGCACCAGGGTCTGCGTGACGCAATCCTGGCCGAGTTCCAGCCGATGCGCGAGGAGGGTGACGGCGATCCGGCCCATGCCGACCTTGTCGACGGCCATAGTGGTCAATGCGGGCGAGACGAACCCGGCCAGGTCGATGTCGTCGAAGCCGACGACCGAAACGCGGTCGGGGATGGAGATGCCGGCCTGCCGCGCGGCCTGCATGAGGGCGACGGCCACCGCATCGTTGGCGCAGAAGACAGCGGTGATCTCCCGATGCGTTTGCAAGTATTCGACGCCCACGATCGCGGCGGCCTCAGGCGGCCAATAGGGCGTGTCGATAAGCCGTGGAGCCAACCCCGACTCGGCGATGACCTGCTCGTAGCCTCTCCGCCTCTGCAGGATGCTCGGGAAGGCATCTGGCGACGTGCCGAGGATGGCAATCTCCCGATGACCTCGCCCGACGAGATGCTCCACAGCCGTCCGCGCCCCGCCGATGTTGTCGGTCGCGACCGAGTCGAACGCGTCGTCCTCCGAGTATGCGTCTACCAGCACCGCTGGGGGCGCGGCCCGAAGAATCTCCGCCGTCGCCTGGGAAAGGTGCGCACCGACGACGATCAACCCGTCGCAGGTCCGGTCGGTCACGATGCGCGGAACCTCGATGGGGTAGTAGTTCTGATCCACAGGCATCGTCGCCAGCATCAGGTCCATGCGGTGAGTTCGACAACTCTCCTCGATCCCGGCCATGACCGGGGCGTAGAAGCGATTCGCCTCGGGAGAGTCGCCGTGAACGGCCTTGATCACGAGCCCGATGGTCATAGGCTTCTGACGCTTGCGCGAGACGCCGGCCGAGGGGCGGTAGCCAAGGCCGCGGGCGGCTTCTAGGACGCGCTCGCGAGTCGCATCCGAAACGCCCCGTTCGCCTCGTAGAGCGAGAGACACCGCCGCGGACGAGCAGCCGACCGCTAGGGCAACGTCTGCCAGCGTGGCAGGCCTGCGGCCCGTGCGCATATTCACGCGGTCCTCCTACTAGTACTGAAGTAAAGGGCATTCTATCGGCACTTCAAGTGACGGTCAACGCCAGAGCGCAGCCATTCTGCCTCCGATGTGCCCATTGTGACCTTGTATCGCGGCTGAATCCGACGCCGAGGAGCCACTCGTGCTCCCTTCGCGCCAGACGACAACTAAAAGCTCCAGCCGTTTCTTCACTTGACACGTTACTAGACGTTGGTCTAGTGTCGTCCAGCGGTGGCGGCGTCCCGTCACACGACCGAACAAGAGAGCAGTAACCGGTATCGACGACCGTGCAGCCACTCGTCTATTCCCGATGGTCCCTCTCCTCATCGTGGGGCCGTCGGGGATAGGACAACGTTACCTCGGCGCCGGTGTTCCGGGCCAATCTCGGACGAGGGCTATGGCTCCCTGGCCGGGTGGCCAGGGGAAGCAGGCGCTCCGGGACTAGTCGTGGGAGGTGTCAAGCGCCCGACGACCATTCGCGATTTGGTGCCACGGCGGTGGAACGCTTCCCCCGGGGAGGAGGGAGCAGTCGGCTGCGGAAGAGATCCTGATGTCAAGCCCAATGATGAAGCGACCATCGTCGCATGCCGCGATGCCCTTCAGGCGGGGCTGCTCGCAGACGGTGGCGACTTTTCAACAACAGGTCACCGAGGAGGAACCACGACAGTGCTAAAGCGACTATCCGCAATGTTGGCGGTCATGCTTCTGAGCAGTGCGGCCCTTGCTTGCGGCGGCAGCACCACCAGCCCGTCAACCAGCGCCACCGGGACTACCGGGGCGTCTGCCACGGCGACCGCCAGTGCGGCGCCTTCGGCCATCTCCGGGGACATCACCGTCCTGACGAACCGGACCGACATCGTCCACACGGTCTTCGAGGCCAAGTACCTCCCGCTCTTCAACGCGCTCTATCCGAACATCAAGGTCACCTTCCAGGGCCTCACGGACTACGAGGGTGACGTCAAGATCCGGATGAACACCACCGACTACGGCGACGTTCTCCTGATCCCGAACGCGATCAAGCCCGACCAGCTGGCGTCCTACTTCACGCCTCTCGGCACCGTAGCCGACCTTGGCAAGACGTACCGGCTCGTCACCGAGCAGTCGTTCGGCGGAACGACATACGGCCTCCCGATCACGGTCAATGCCAACGGCATCGTCTACAACAAGAAGGTCTGGACAGCCGCAGGCATCACGACCCTGCCCAAGACCCCGGATGAGTTCCTCACCGACCTCCAGACGATCAAGACCGCGAACGCCAGCACGGCCAAGTGGGTTTCCCCGTACTACACGAATTACCACGCCGGCTGGCCGACCACCCAGTGGCAGTCCAACCGCGGCGAAATCACCGGCAATGCCGACTTCGACAACAGCCTGTACAAGACGGACGCGCCTTGGGCGGCCGGCACTGACGAGTACGTTATCTACAAGCTCCTGTACGACATCGTCAACAAGGGGCTTTCAGAGCGTGACCCAACCACCACGGACTGGGAGTCCTCAAAGGGCCTCCTCGCCAATGGCAAGATCGCTGCCATGGCGCTCGGCTCCTGGGCGATCTCCCAGATGCAGGACGCGGCCGTGACGGCCGGCGGCGTTGCAGCCGACATCGGCTACATGCCGTTCCCGAGCCAGGTCAACGGCAAGTTCTACTCGAACATCGGCGGCGACTACAAGATCGCCATCAACAAGAACTCCCCGAACCAGGCCGCTGCGCGCGCATGGCTCGACTGGTTCGAGAATAGCTCGAACTACGCCTACGACCAGGGCGGCGTCTCGCCGCTCCTCACCGGCAAGAACCCCACACAGCTCGCCGACTTCACTGCCGCGGATGTCCAGTACATCCAGCAGACCCCGGCGACGGCTGGCAATCAGACCTGGCTGGGCGCCATCCAGGACAGCGCCAAGATCCAGCTGTTCGACACGGCATGGCCGCAGAAGATCATCGACTCGGCTCGTGGTGCCGATAAGACGACTCTCGATGCGATCTTCGCGGATCTGAATACCAGGTGGGCGGCGGCACGCGCCGCTGTCAAGGCCCCCAACGCCTAAGCACTTGAGTTGAGCCATTGGATGACGGCCGGGCCTCGCGGCCCGGCCGTCATCTACCAGGTGATTGGATGGGTAAGTTGCCACGGCGGACTGATGCCGGCATGGAACCTGTCGGCCAAGCGGTAATCATCGATCTGCCTTCGCCCAGCTCGCTGAAGGTCGAGGAACGGGGCCGCTCCAAGCGTTATCGCTCCGTTACCCCGTATCTGTTCCTCTTGATCCCAGTGACGCTGCTCGCTGTGCTCACCTACGTGCCAATGGTGGAGACGTTCTTTCTCAGCTTTACCAGGTGGGACGGATTCGGCCAGACGCCGCTGACGTTCATCGGTCTGCAGAACTACATCGACTTCGTCACGAGACCTGAGTATTACGGGGTTCTGTTCGTCAGCGTGTACTACCTCGTTGGCGCCTTCGTCCAACTCGCGATTGCGCTCTACCTCGCGACGCTGCTGAGCTCCTCAACCAGGTTCAGGAACCTGTTCAAGGGGATCATCTTCTTCCCCTACCTGCTGAACGGCGTCGCCATCACTTTCATCTTCATGTTCTTCTTCCGACCGGAGGGTGTGCTCGATTCGTTCCTCGGCATCTTCGGTGCCAACCCCGCCAACAACCCGCTGTGGTTGGGCGATCGGAGCCTGATCAACATCTCCCTGGCGTTCGTCTCGGTCTGGCGCTACATGGGACTCAACTTCGTCCTGTTCCTGGGCGCGATCCAGTCCATACCTCCAGAGACGGTCGAGGCCGCGCAGATGGATGGGGCGAACAAGTGGCAGGAGATGCGCTACATAATCATGCCGGGCATCCGCCCTATCCTCGGGCTCAGCTTGATCCTGGCGATAGCCGGCTCCCTGTCCGTTTTTGAGATCCCGTACATCATGGGGGACGGGGCAAACGGAAGCATGACCTTCGTCATCCAGACGGTCGACACTGCATTCAAGTACAAGCTGTACGGCCTCGCAACGGCGATGGCTGCCATGCTGTTGGTGATGATCCTTCTGGTCACTTGGGTGCAACGGCGAATCATTCGTGACGACCCAGTGGAGCTGATCTGATGACCGCCATGGACGAACCCTCCGGCTCGGTGTTTCGGGATGAGGCCGAGTCGAAGAGTCAGGCCTCGCTCCCACCTAAGGCTCTACCCAAAGCGAAGCACCGCCGGAGGAGGCGCTGGCCCGGTCCCAAGGGGGCCCTGTTTGCGACCTTGAAGTACGGGTCGCTGCTGCTTGTCTGTTTGGTGATCATTCTCCCGATCACCGGGACCTTGATGACCGCGTTCAAGACGCACAAGGAGTATTTCGACAGCAACCCGATGGACCCGCCGGCCAACTGGCTGAACTTCGATAACTTCTTCACGGCCTGGAACAGCGGCAACATGTTCTCGGGCTTCGTCAACACCGCGATCATCCTCGCCATCTCCCTGGTGGGCACCATAATCATCGGCACGATGGCGGCGTACGCGATTGATCGTTTTTCCTTCAGGGGAAAGAGGTTCGTCGTGTTCCTCTTCCTCCTCGCCGCAATCGTGCCGTCCGTGACGCAGAACGTGGCGACTTTCCAGGTCGTCCACTTCCTGGGCATATACAACACCAGGCTTTCGGCGATTGCCCTGTACATTGGCACGGACATCATCGCGATTTACATCTTCGTCCAGTTCATGCGGACAATTCCGGTGTCTCTGGACGAGGTGGCATTGCTAGACGGGGCCTCGCACTGGTGGATCTATCGGCATATCGCGTTTCCGCTTATGAAACCGGCGATCGTGACGGTGCTGATCATCAAGGGCGTCGCCATCTACAACGAGTTCTACATCCCATTTCTGTACATGCCCAATCCAGACTTGAACGTTGTCTCGACATCCCTGTTCTCGTTCAACGGCTACTTTGGAGCTCGTTGGGAAGTCATCGCGGCCGGCGTCATCATCACTATGATCCCGACGCTCATCCTATTCCTTGGTCTGCAGCGGTACATCTACAGCGGTTTGACCCGCGGCACGACCCGCTGATCTTCGTACACGACCACGCCAGAGCACCCTCCGCCGTTGCAACCCCGGCAGAGGGTGCTTGGCTGTATCCGTCAGCCCAGGCCCGGAATGGGGAGAGGTCTAGGGCAGCCGCGATTGGATCATGAGCTCGAGGAGATCGACGTCCACGTCGTAGCCTTGGCGAGTCTCGATTCGAGCGCCGGAGCGACCGTGTCCGATGATCCCGAACGGACCCTCGAAGTTCCACATGGCATAGCCCCAACCAAACTCGCGCCAGAGGCTGAAGACATCCGCGAGCCACCTGAGAGCGTCCGCGTTGGGCGTTTTGTTGTAACAGCCGAACTCGCCGATGTGGATCCGCCTGCCCATCCGCTCCACTTCCAGCCACGGTTGGTAGAAGGCGCGTATCTCATCCTTCCCCCAGCGCTTGCCTTCATATAGCACGCCTGGGTAGCGGGGCGCGTCGCCCTCCTTCCAGCCCTGCCACCACTCGGCGCCCCAATGCGAGATCGGGTACGGCGTGTAGCCGCGTCCGGAGTGAGTCACGTCCAGGTCGGCAAGTTCCGGCATGGCCAGGTTGCCGCCGTCGAGACCATCGATGGTGATCGGCCGGGATGAATCGATGGCTCGAATGGAGGCCACGGTTCGGCGGATTAGCACCTCGTGACTCGCGCGGGTGAACCCATGCAAGCCGATGGCCGGAGGCTCGTTGATGAGATCGAAGCTCAGGTCATCCGCCGAGAATTCGCGATAACGCGTCGCAAACAGCTGCCACAAATACACAAACGCATCCTGGGCTTCGCTGTCAATCCAAAGATTGTGTATCTCCGAGGCGTCGGGCGTGATGCAGTATCCAGGAGCGTGGTGGAGATTCAGCGAAACATGAATGCCGCGTCGTTGGCATGCGCGAAGGTGCCCATCAAGAGACGCGAGGACCGACTCCTCCGGATGGAAGTAGTCGAAACCAACGGTCCATGCTCGATAGTCCGTGGGAATACGGACGAAATTGAAGCCGTAGTTGACCATGAAATCGAGGGCGCGCTCATCCACCGGTCTCGGCCGCTCTCCCTTTCGACCAAGCATCCACTGAAAGTTGAATCCGTAGTACGTCATTCGGCACCAGCACATATATGCAATGGCCGCGAGAAGCGGGGCGGCCGCATTGTTGGCAACCATACTCGAATCCGAACTGCGCCGCGTTCCGGTCATGGTCGCAGATCGATCGCGACTCGCGGCCGCCAGGGCAGGCTCGAGCGGGCGGACGAACCCACCTGACGCGCCACCGGTGCGACCGTGCACGCGGCTCTTGCGCCGGCAGCCTGGGCAGGAGACACTACCGGTAGCTAGACGACCGCTGGACCGGAGGCGGGAACCGGCTCGTCAGCCCAGAGTCGCTGCCGGTGCGTTCCCAACGGCGCGGCTGCGAAGGGCCGGAGACGCCATGGATCGCAAGCGAGTTGTGATCATGGGGGCCGCGGGTCGCGACTTCCATGACTTCAACGTGGTCTACCGAAACGACCCCAGCGTGGAGGTCGTGGCCTTCACCGCCGCGACGCAGATCCCCGGCATCGCCGGGCGGCGCTACCCACCGCAACTGGCGGGCTCCCTGTATCCGGAAGGCATTCCGATCGTCGCCGAGGTCGAGCTGGAGCGTCTGCTGGCCGAGCAGTCGATCGACCTGGTCGTCTTCGCCTACAGCGACGTCGCGCACGAGCATGTCATGCACACGGCCAGCCGCGCGCTCGCCGGCGGCGCTGATTTCGAGCTCCTCGGGCCGACCCGGACGATGCTACCGAGCACGCGACCCGTGGTGGCCACTGGTGCCACTCGGACGGGCGCCGGCAAGAGCCAGACGACGCGCTACCTGGCCGGCCTCCTGGAGAGCCAGGGGCTGCGGGTCGTGGTCTGCCGCCACCCCATGCCCTACGGCGACCTCGTGGCTCAACGGGTCCAGCGCTACGCCACGTACGCCGACCTGGACCGCTACGAGACGACCATCGAGGAGCGCGAGGAGTACGAGCCACATCTCGACGCCGGTCGCGTGCTGTATGCCGGCGTGGACTACGAGGCGATCCTGCGTCAGGCCGAAGCCGAGGCGGACGTCGTCCTTTGGGACGGCGGCAACAACGACTTTCCGTTCTTCCAGCCGGATCTGTTCGTGGTCGTCGCCGATCCGCTGAGGGCCGGCCATGAGCTCCACTACCACCCCGGCGAGATCAACTTCCGCATGGCCGACGTCATCGTGATCAACAAGGTGGACTCCGCTACCTCCGCCCAGATTGGCGAGGTCCAAGCCCATGCCGCGGCCGCAAATCCGCACGCTCCGGTGATTCTTGCCCGTTCGGCGCTGACCCTCGTGGGCGGCGAGATCGCGGGCAAGCAAGTGGCCGTCGTTGAGGACGGGCCCACGCTGACGCACGGCGGCATGACCTTCGGAGCGGGTATCGTGGCGGCGCGTCGCTTTGGGGCTGCCGGGCTGGTGGACCCCGTTCCGTTCGCGGTCGGGCAGCTCGCCGAGACGCTGGCCCGCTATCCCGCCCTGGAGCGCCTCATTCCGGCAATGGGCTACGGCAGCGGGCAGATGCGCGAGCTCGCGGACACGCTCAACGCCATGCCGGCCGACCTCGTGCTCTCCGCTACGCCGATCGACCTTACGCGTATCCTGAACCTCGACAAGCCGGTCGTGCGGGTTCGATACGAGCTGGAAGAGCTTGCCTCCGAAGCGTTGGAAGGGCGGCCTCAGCCAAGCCTGACCGACCTGCTGGCACCTATCGTAGATAGAGCGCGGGCTGCCTCCCACGGGGCACCAGCCCGCTAGCTGCGGAGGCCCCGATGACTCGACACCTCCTGACCCTGGATTCCCTGGGAGCGGAAGGGATTCGCCACACCCTCGAGATGGCTGCCCATATCAAAGGGCGCCACGGCATGACCGGCGAGACTCTGGCGGGCGGCCGCGTGGGGCTCATCTTCGACAAGCCCTCTACTCGGACGCGGGTCAGTTTCGAGGCGGCGATCTGGGGCCTGGGCATGCTGCCGATCGCGCTGCGCTCGGATGAGCTGCAGCTGGGTCGCGGCGAGACGATCGCCGACACGGCGCGGGTTCTGTCCCGTTACCTCTCGGCGCTCGTGGTCCGTACCTTCGAGCAGGCCAAG
>Ga0209014_10002235_pt1 | contig 11281 bp, 10 predicted proteins | sample BarGraNGADG00212_FD_184491 | JGI IMG/M metagenome (GOLD analysis project Ga0209014, IMG submission 184491) | Arctic peat soil microbial communities from Barrow, Alaska - Barrow Graham LP Ref core NGADG0002-212 (SPAdes) (version 2) | ecosystem: Environmental > Terrestrial > Soil > Wetlands >... | reverse complement strand
CCCAGGATCATGCTTAACGCCCGGTAGGCGGCGAGGAGTTCCTGCTCCGGGAGCGCCAGCGCGGCCTCCAGCCCGTTGCAGATCCGCGCCAGGAGCAGCTCCCGCCGGACCGTCTTCCCCAACTCTCGGCGAAGGCTCGTCGCAAGGTCGCGAAGCTCCGGGTTGAGGGTGGGATCACCGTTGACATTCACGCCGATACCGGGAAACGCGATCGCGCCGTCGCTGGTCAACTCCGCGTCGATCAACATGCCTGACAGCTTCCGCTCGCCAACCCAGATGTCATTCGGCCACTTGATCCGCGCATCGACCCCCTCATGTGCACATGCGTCCGCCACGGCAAGGGGTACCGCGACCGGCAACCGCCGGTGCACATCCAGCGGCAGCCGCAAAACCATCGTGAAGTAGAGGTTCTCGCCCGGCGGGCTGAAGAAGCTTCGCCCCCTTCGCCCGCGCCCGGCCGTTTGCTCCTCAGCGAGCACCATCGTCCCGTGCGGCCCGCCTTCGTCGGCCTCGCGGCGCGCCAAGATCATCGTGGTATCAGTCTGTGGCCGGTAGACGAGGAAGCGGCCAATCGCCCGTGTGGTGAGCGCTGCCTGGAAGTCGGTGGCAGAAAATACCGGTTGCTGGGTCATAGTTTTGGAGGCAAAAAAAGGGCCGGGCTGTATGCCCGGCCCGTGTTCGCAGCTAAGACCGGAGTCTTAGGAGGAGGCCACCTCCAGCGCTAAGGTCCGGCCGTAACTACGACTGTGATCGTCCATGCGCACCACCTCCTTCTTAGTAACGAAAGTTAGCAAATCGCCAGATCGAAAGCAACAAACTGGTCGGCCTTCTTTCCAGTCTTCCTTCCGTGAAACGCGCTACCCGGGGTATGCTGGCTCCTGCGCGTTTACGCACGGCGACGTCCGGCTCGTTTCGACGGGTCAAATCTCTACGTCGCACTGTTGGAGGCTACCCTGGTCACGCCCGTCAGCATGAAGCAGCTGCTGGAAGCCGGAGTTCATTTCGGCCACCAGACCCGCCGTTGGAACCCGAAGATGCGACAGTTCATCTTCACCGAGCGCAACGGCATTCACATCATCGACCTGCAGCAGACAGTCACTCGTCTCGATGAGGCCATCAACTTCGTCCGTGACGTTGTTGCCGGCAACGGCGCCGTTCTCATCATCGGCACGAAGAAGCAGGCTCGCGAAACCGTCGAGATGGAAGCCGTGAAAGCCGGCCTCCCCTTCGTGAACAACCGTTGGCTCGGTGGCACGCTGACCAACTTCCGCACCATCCAGAGCCGGATTAAGCACCTCGCCAGCCTCGAAACTTCGATGGCCCGCGGCGACTTCTCCCGTATGACCAAGAAAGAGCAACTCGACATCTCGAACGAGATCGAGCGCCTCAATCACTACTTCGGTGGCATCAAGAGCATGGACCGGCTTCCCGCCGCCGTCTTCATCATCGATACGGTGAAGGAAGCCATCGCGGTTGCCGAATGCACCCGCCTCGGGATTCCGATCGTTTCTCTCGTTGATACGAACTGCGACCCGGACCCGATCGCCTACCCGATTCCGAGCAACGACGACGCGATCCGCGCGATCAAGCTCATCCTCAGCAAGGTTGCCGACGGCGCCATCGAAGGCCGCGCCTCTCGCGAGGCAGGAGCCGGTGCCGGTGTCCGCACGGACGACCTGGCCCGCCTGGCCGAAGCCGCCGAACGCGGCGTTGCCAGCGGGTCGTACTCAGCTTCACCGGACGAAGTCCAGGAAGTCGCGAGCGAAGCCTCAGTGACCGTGATCTCAGCAGAAGTCCAGGCCGCGTCAGCCGCGGCACAGGAGTAGTAGCCCCGGTGGAAATCACAACAGCAATGGTGAAAGAACTCCGTGACGCGACGGGAGCGGGCGTCATGGATGCCAAGCGCGCCCTCGACGAAGCGAAGGGCGATATGAAGGCTGCCTCCGCAATCCTGCGCGAGAAGGGCGTCGCAATGGCCGCGAAGCGCGCCGATCGCGAGACGAAGAACGGCGTCATCGATAGCTACATCCACGCCGGCGGCCGCATCGGCGTCCTCGTCGAACTCAACTGCGAGACCGACTTCGTCGCCAACACCGACGACTTCCGCACCCTCGCCCGGAACATCGCCATGCAGGTCGCCGCGATGAACCCGGCCGTGGTCGCGCCCGAGAACCGGCCGCCCGAACTCGAAGGTTCGGACGCCGAGGTCTGCCTCCTCGCACAGCCGTACATCCGCGATTCCTCCCAGACGATTGCCGACCTGGTGAAGGAAGTCATCGCCAAGACCGGGGAGAACGTCCGGGTAAGCCGGTTCACCCGGTTCGAACTGGGTCGCTAACGCCGATAGGAAAGGAATAGCCAGTGGCGGGTCGCTATCAACGGGCGCTCGTGAAACTCAGCGGGGAAGCCCTCATGGGCGACCGCCCGTTCGGTATCGACTCGTCCAGCCTGACAAATTTCGCCCGGCAGATCGTTCACGCGATTGACGACGGGATCCAGGTTGCCGTCACCGTTGGTGGCGGCAACTTCTGGCGCGGCGCAACGGTCGCTGAAACGGGTATGGACCGCGCGACCGCCGACTACGCCGGCATGCTGGCGACGCTCATGAACGCCCTTGCCCTCCAGGATGCGATCGAGAAGGCCGGCGGCGTGGTGCGAACCCAGACCGCCCTCCCCATCTCGCAGGTCGCGGAGCCCTATATCCGTCGCCGCGCGATTCGCCACCTCGAAAAGGGCCGGGTGGTCATCTTCGCGGCGGGTACGGGCAGTCCCTTCATGACCAGCGATACCGCGGCCGCCCTGCGCTCGATTGAGGTCGATTGCGAAGCACTGCTGATGGCCAAGAGCGGCGTCGACGGCGTCTACGACGCCGACCCGGCCAAGGTCCCGACCGCAAAACGCTTCGAACACGTCACCTATATGGAGGCCATTCAGCGCCGCCTCCAGGTGATGGACAGCACCGCGCTGAGTCTCTGCATGGAGAACCAGCTCCCGATTGTCGTCTTCGACGTCCGGGCCGATGACAGCGTCTACCGCGCCCTTCGCGGCGAAGACTTCGGCACCGTCATCTCGGCCGACCCCGGTGTCGAACCAGTCCGCAGCCTGTAGCTCGAGGTTACTTCCATGGCAGACCCCGATGAGTTGATATTCGACGCCGAAGAACGGATGGACGGCGCCGTCGATGCGCTCAAACGCGAGCTCAATGGCATCCGGACCGGCCGTGCCCACCCAAGTCTCATCGAACACCTCGCCGTCGACTACTACGGTGCCAATACCCCCCTGAAGCAGCTTGGGACGATCAACGCCCCCGAACCCCGCCTGCTGACCATCCAGGTCTGGGACCGTGGCGCCATCAAGGCCGTCGAGAAGGCCATCCAGTCCTCCGACCTCGGCCTGAACCCTAACATCGACGGACAGCTCATCCGCCTCCCGATCCCCCCTCTGACCGAGCAGCGCCGCAAGGACATGGTCAAAATGGTCCACACGAAATCAGAGGACGCGCGCGTCGCCGTACGAAACGTGCGCCGCCACATTCACGACGAGCTTCGCCGGGCCGAGAAGGACGGAGGCGTCTCCGAAGACGACCTCAAGCACTACGAAGAGGAGCTTCAGAAGCTCACCGACCAGCACATCGCCCTGATCGATGTTGAGGGGAGGAAGAAGGAGACGGAACTCCTTGAGGTCTAAGGCGAGCGCTACCCCGGCCGACCCGCCGGTACAACCAGCCGAACACCTTGGCGACCCGATCTCTCCCGTCTCCGGGGGGCGAGTCCCCCGCCACGTCGCCATCATCATGGATGGCAACGGGCGCTGGGCGAAGGAGCGTGGACTCCCCCGCGTCGCCGGCCACCGTGCCGGCACCGAAAACATCCGCCGCATCGTCGAACGCTTCGCTGACCACGGCGTCCAGCACGTCACCCTCTACGCCTTCAGCACCGAAAACTGGAACCGGCCCCGCCGCGAGGTCGATGCCCTGATCCGCCTGCTCGGCCACTTCATCAGACGGGAACTCGCGAGTTTCCAGGAGAACAACGTCCGCCTTCGCTTCCTCGGCCACATCGAAACCCTGCCCCCCTCGCTCCAGAAGCAGGTTACCGACGCCATCGCCGACACCAGCGGCAACACACGTCTCACCCTCAGTATCTGCTTCAGCTACGGCGGGCGAGACGACATTCTCATGGCCGTCCGCGACATCATCCGCGACGGTGTCCCCGCCGACTTTGTCACCGAAGAGACGATTACGGCGCACCTCGCTACCCGTGGCACACCGGATCCCGACCTTCTCATTCGCACCGCCGGCGACCAGCGCATTTCGAACTTCCTGCTCTGGCAGTGCGCCTACGCCGAGATGTATTTCACCAACACCTACTGGCCGGACTTCGGTCGCGAAGACATCGACATGGCCCTCGCCGAATACGGCCGCCGCATGCGGAAATTTGGCTCCCTCCTCCCTGAAGACATCGAAGCGCTGCGTGCGCCGTGACTGAGCCATCGGGGCAAGGTCACGACCTCGGCACCTTCGGACTCCTGCTCGAACTATTCCCGCATCCCCACCTCTCGAACCTCGCCCTCCGGCTCATCACCGCGATTGTTGGGCTGCCGCTGATATTCCTCGTTGTCTGGGTGGGTGGCTTTCCCTTCGCCATCATCATGGCCGCCGTCGCATTCCTGGCGGCAACCGAATTCGTCCATGGCTGGTTGCTGACGTCGCTCCCCATTCCGACCGCGCTCCGTCACGCACCTCTCTACGCGATCGTCCCGGCCGTCGTTGTCGGCGCCCACCTCGATCCGGGGTACCTCTGGCTCGGAGTCGGCTTTGCCGCGCTCTTCGCCTTCCTTGGCTATACCCCGACGAACGCCTTCGGCCCCCGGAAGCCGTTCCGCGTCCTCTCCTGGTGCGTCGTTTACATCGGCATCCTGGGCTCAACCTTCGTGCTGGTCCGCGACGTACCGGACGGCCGCGAATGGGTCGCGCTGGCCATCCTTTCGACATTCGCGGTCGATACCGGTGCATTCGCCGTCGGCAAGGCAATCGGGCGCCACAAGATGGCCCCGCGCATTAGCCCCGGGAAAACGTGGGAAGGCGCGGTTGGCGGCTACGTCGCCGGCGTCGCCGCCTGCTTCGGGCTGAACGTCCTCTTCGACACCGGCGTCCCGGCCACCACCCTCATGCACCTCGCCTTCGCTCTGCCGGTTTTCGCCCAGGCAGGCGACCTCTTCGAAAGCGCGCTGAAGCGCAGGATGGGCGTTAAAGACGCCTCCGGCCTGCTGCCCGGGCACGGCGGCTTCCTCGACCGCCTTGACTCACTCTTGTTTGTCATGCCCCTTGTTTACCTGTTCGTGCGGCTCCGCGTCCTCTAATTGGCGGTCAGAACGGACCGGGCGGGCGAACTATTGCTGATGCTGATTGCCGGGAACTGAGCGCGACTGGTGGATGTCACCAATTCAGGCATTCCGGCCACATCTGTCAGGGATTCACCTGATCTGGAAAAGCGAGCTGCAGGCAGACAATTCCGGCAGCTAAACACGTGGACAACAGGTGAACACTCGATGACCTCCCCCCAGGCAATTGCGCATTTGACGCTCCTTCGACCTGTTGAAAACACGTCCGCCGCTGAAACGACTGTCGAGCGGAGGCCAGTCCCATTCCTCAAGGAACGGCGTGAGACGCAGCGCAAGGTCAACTGCCAGAGCACGCTCCACAAGCGGCTGGCCCTCCTGGGAGTACTCGCGCCAGAAGCCCCACTTTCCTTCGTCCTGGTGAAGCTCTTCGGGCTCGAGGCGATGGACGCAGATACGACCGATGAGGTCACCTCGGCGATCTCCGGGCGGATCCTCAACCTCACGCGCGCCACCGACATCGTCGGTCGCTACGCTCCCGACAGCTTCGGCGTGGCCCTTCAGGGCACCGGCGCCACTGCGGCCAGCGCGATAGCGGCCCGTCTCCAGTTCCACCTCAGCCAGCTCGCCGAGACGCTATCGTCAGTCTCCGTGATGGTCTCGGTAGCGACCGGCCGTGGCTTCAACGCACGCACGCTCCCCGGAGCGGCCCTCGACTCGCTCCTCGACTGCGGCTAAGCGCATGCAGCGATGAGAGGTTCAGTTCGCGGGCGAAGGCGGGCCTGAGGCGGCGCTTCTCGGCACCAACTTGGCGATGGTTTGCACCGCCCGCTGGTACAGCGAAGGCAGGACTGCGAGAGGAACCCCCAGGCCTGATGCGTACCCGCCAACGCGGTCCCAGTCGCCACTCTCGTAGCTCTCCACCAGGGCAAGCGTCGTGCCGAGGTCTCCACCACGGCTGACCAGAGCGGCCGCGATATCGTCACTGACCGCCAGTTGGCGGATCACATCATCCATCGACTGTCCGAGCATCAAGTCAAGATTCGAAAGCAGCCCACACAAAGCGTAGCGGCCGGACAAGTCCCCGTGGCCGACGATTGGGGCAAGGTCCTCACATAACCTGGATCTAACCAGGCTCTCGATGATTACGTGTTCCGGCATGTCGCTGCACAGCCCGGCGAGGACGACGAGACGAGCCGCTCGCCGAGTATCGTCTTGACCAAAGAGAACGAGCGCGGCGCGCAACGAGTCGACCTTTCTTCGCTGGGCTGCACGTGCGGAGTTCGCATATGCGAGGACCCGGTAGGAAAGGGTGGGATCCAATCGGACGACATCTTCCAACTCATCAGTGGATACTTCTGCTCGACTTACCACCTCCAGCAAGCGGGCGTGGACAGGTGACAAACCGGGGAGTGGCTTCTGAGCCACGCCAAAGGGCCGCCCGAGGGCGAACCCCTGGAAGTAATCGAACCCCAACTCCAGCAGCAAAGTCATTTCCTCTGCCGTTTCCACTTTTTCCGCGAGGACCATCGCGCCGGCTTGCCTTGAAGCCACGACGAGATCCTTCCATGACCGGGGCGCCGCCTCGCGCACATCCACCTTCACAATATCGATGACGCCCGCAAAGGCGCCGATACGATCGCTGGCAACAACATCGTCGAGAGCTACCCTGAACCCCTGGCTCCGCAGCCGTCGGCACTCTGCCAGAATGGCTTCAGACGGAGGCACATCCTCCAACACCTCGATGACGAAATTCTCAGGGGGCGAGAGCATCTCCGCGGTGCCGTCCAGGAGAAGTTTCTCCGTGAAGTTAATGCAGGCTGGGACCATCCCGGTGAGATCGTTCAGCCCTCCCGGTAAGACCGCTTCAGCGATGATCCTCGATGTCGCATAGTCGCCTCCCGCACTGCCCGCGCCTTCCCAGACACCGCGAAACAGAAGTTCGTATGCAACGAGTTCGCGGCTCCGTCCTACGATGGGCTGCCGGGCCGCAAAGATAGCGGAATTCCCATCCGCCGCGCTCATGCCGCACCCATCATGATCCATCCAACCGGCAAGTAAAACCGAGAATAATGGTACAGGTTTCGCAAACGTCCTGCTCTCTTCGCCGCCGCGCCGACCCCGTGATGGCGGCAGGGCCTATCTGCGGAATTACCTGAGGCCGATCTGCTGCGGGGGCCCGCTGAAAGGCGGTCGCGGCCCACCCAAAAGCCGGGGGGAGGCTTCGACCTACTGGTCCGCCACGAGGTGGCCTGCGTGATCGCCGAGATCGAGCACGACCGCCACTTCCTTGCAGTTGGTGAAGAACGAGCAGCGGACACACTCGCCCCAGACCTTCTGCGGGAACTCCATCACATTGGCAATCCGGAAGCCCTGCTTCTCGAAGAACCCCGGGCGATAGGTCAGGGCGAATACGCGCTCGAGCCCAAAGGACCGCGCATCCTCGATGCATGCCGCGACAATCGCCGCCCCGGTCCCCTTCGAGTGGACGTCTTCGGCAACCGCGAGTGAGCGGATCTCCGCAAGGTCGTTCCCCATGATGTGCAGCGAGCCACACCCGACGAGCCGCTCGTCGATCCGGACAACTTTGAAGTCACGGATCGCTTCGTAGATTTCGCCGATTGGGCGGTGGAGCATGTCGCCCCGGTCGGCCCAGGATGTCACAAGTGCGTGGATGGCTTCAGCGTCGGCGACGCGCGCCGATTCAATGCGGGTCAAGAGAGGACTCCTCAAAACTGATGCGCAGTCCGGCGAGCGGACCCGGTCAGCGGGCCCGGCGCGCAGGGGCGACGTGCGCATCGTCGCCCCGGGATCCTCCCCTAAATGAACCCTGCCATGTGAAATTCAGTCTACGTCACCGCATCGCTCCCCGAACAGCGCCCGCCTCCCTTCTCCCTGGTGTACCCTTTCGGCCGACCGGTGGCTCCAGCGACCGGAGCCGAGGGGTAATTGATGCGGATTTCAGTGATCGGCCAGGCAGCCTTCGGCGAAGCGGCCTTCAAACGGCTCATCGCCGACGGCGTCGAAATCACGGCGGTCAGCGCGCCCGAACCACGTGATCCGTCCCGCGCCGATGCTCTCTGGCAGGCCGCCGCCGCCACTGGCGTCCCAACCGTTGACACGGTTGCTCTAAAGAAGGCCCCCGGCCAGGCCCGGTGGAAAGAAATCTGCGGCGACCTCACCGTCATGGTCTTTGTGACGGAGATCCTCCCCGCCGACGTCCTTCGCATGCCCGCCCTCGGGACCATCCAGTATCACCCCAGCCTGCTCCCCATCCACCGTGGCTCGTCCGCCATGAACTGGGCGATCATCGGCGGTGAGGCCGAGACTGGGCTGACCATCTTCTGGCCCGACCGCGGCGTCGACACCGGCCCCATCCTCCTCCAGGAACGCTGCCCGATCGGTCCGCAGGACACCGTCGGCTCGATCTACTTCGACCGCCTCTTTCCGATGGGCGTCGACGCCATCGCGAAATCGGTCGGACTCGTCGCGGCCGGGAACGCCCCCCGGACCGAGCAGGACCATGCCCTCGCAACCTACGAACCCCCCTGCAGCGATGAGCACGCCCAGGTCCGCTGGTACGAGCCCGCGGACCGCGTTTCCGCCCTCATCCGCGGCTGCAACCCCCAGCCGGGTGCCTGGACGACCTACGTCGGTGAGAAGCTCCGTATCTTCGACTGCCGCCTCACGGGCGAACAGGAACCGGGGATGCCGGGACGCGTGCTCCGCGTGGACGACGACGGCTTCGATGTCCGCCTCAATGGCGGAGTCCTGCGGGTCTCTCGCGTTCAGGCAGCGGGCCAGCGCAAGGGCAGCGCGGGTGAATGGGCCCGGCTGGTCGGTCTCAAGGAAGGCTTCCGCTTCGCGTGATTCTTCCGAGCCCCGGTCAGTTCCAAACGGCTCCTAACCCGCCCTCCGCATAGCATTACGCCATGTCTTCGGGCGCCGGAGGATCCCTCCCCGAAACGGCAACCGCTCCCAACCCGGATGGAGGATGGGTGCACTTCGCCGCGCTCCTGAAGCGAGCGCTCTGGCGCTGGCAGGTCGGCCTCGCCGCCATCCTCCTCGTCGGGGGTGCCTTCCGGTTCCACGGCCTCGGCTGGGACCAGCCGGCAGGCGCCCCCGGACCGCTCCAGATGCACCCCGACGAGCGCTTCCTCTCCCTCGTCTCGGCGGCCATGGAGTGGCCGAAGAGCATCGGCGCCTACTTCGACACCGCGAAAAGCACGCTCAACCCGTACAACGACCCCGCCACGCACTCGTATGTCTATGGCACGTTCCCGCTCTTCCTCGCTCGCGCGGTGAGCAGCCTGGCCGGGGGCGCCACGTACGACACTACCGTCGTCTGGGGGCGCCGCCTCACCGCTTTCACCGACACCGCGACCATCGCGGTCGTCTTCGCGCTCGGCCGCGTGCTCTTCAGCCGCCGGGTCGGCCTCCTTGCGGCGAGCTTTTACGCCCTTGCCGTCCTCCCGACCCAGCTCGCTCACTTCTGGACGATGGACCCTTATGTCACCTTCTTCGGCGCCCTGACCCTGCTCCTGTCTGCCCTGCTCGTCACCGCTGAGACATCGAAGTCCCAGGTCTTGCTCACGCTCGGCCTCGGAATTGCTGTCGGACTGGGACTCGCCAGCAAAGTGACCGCCTGGCCGCTCGCCCTGGGCCCTGCCTTCGTGGTCGCAGCCCGCATCGCGATGCGCGATTTCCCCCGGCTGGGCCTCCGCTGGCGCGATCGAAATCTAACGGCGGGCAGCTGGGAAACGGATGTCCTGGTCTTCCTCGGCACCGGGCTCCTCGCCTTCGCTGTGTTCCGCGTCGCACAGCCCTACGCCTTCGCCGGGCCGCACTTCTGGGACATCGCCATCAACTCTCGCTGGCTCAGCGACATGACACGCGAAATCGACTTCCAGAACGGTAACGCGGATTTCCCGCCCTTCATCCAGTTCGCCGGTCGCACGCCGATTCTTCGGCCACTCGAAGAGATCACTCTCTGGGGCCTTGGCCCACCCCTCAGCATTGCCGGGTGGCTGTCCGCAGCCATTGCGACGGTTCTCGTCTTCCGGCGCCGCCAGCTTGCGTTCGCCCTCCCACTCATCTACCTGGCGGCAATCTTCGGATTCCAGGGCCCGCGATTCGTGGCATTCATGCGCTACTTCGAACCGCTCTACCCGGTCCTCTGCCTGTTTGCGGCGTGGGGATGCGTCTCGGTCCTTCACCACGCAACGACGTTCCGCTTCCGCCGGGTCACGATTCCACGCCGCGTCGCTCGCGTCGCCGCCATGGCGACCGTAGCCGTGGTCGTCGGAGCGACCGCATGGTGGGCCTGCGCCTTCCAGTCGATCTACTTCGGCACGCATACGCGCATTGAGGCGAGCCAGTGGATCTACTCGAACGTCCCGGACGGCGCCTCCATCTCATACGAACTCTGGGACGACGCCGTCCCCTACATCCTGCCCCATGACCAGAACGCCCTCTACCGCAGCGTCGAAACCACGCCCTACGACCCCGATTCGACCAACAAGATCCACGCCCTCGTTTACGGCGTTCCGGGCGATGAGCTCCACGCTGGCCTCGATCACGTCGACTACATCGCCATCACCTCGAACCGTGTCAGCGAGTCGGTGAAGCGGCTCCCGGCCAAGTACCCGGCCACGATTCGCTACTACCAACTCCTCGACAGTGGTCAGCTCGGATTCCAGCTCGTCGCGACCTTCCAGACCGACTCCACCTTCCTCGGCATCTCCATCAACGACCAGTCCGCCGAGGAATCATTCACCGTCTACGACCACCCCGAGGTACGCATCTATAAGAAGACCGCAAACTGGAACGCCGACGCAGCCTTCGCGCTCCTCGAAGACGCCCACCCTGAACGTGCTACCTACCTGCTGCCCCGGCAGGGCGGCACGAATGGGCTCGAACTTACGCCGGGCGCAGCCGCAAC
>Ga0209014_10002233_pt1 | contig 11284 bp, 11 predicted proteins | sample BarGraNGADG00212_FD_184491 | JGI IMG/M metagenome (GOLD analysis project Ga0209014, IMG submission 184491) | Arctic peat soil microbial communities from Barrow, Alaska - Barrow Graham LP Ref core NGADG0002-212 (SPAdes) (version 2) | ecosystem: Environmental > Terrestrial > Soil > Wetlands >... | reverse complement strand
CCGGCCACCCGGCCGCTATCAACGCCCCGCCCCACGCCAGCGACTCCCACCCCGAGCCGTAGAACGCCCAGACCACGAACACCAGCGCGACGCCCGTGCACACCAACAGCGCCACCGAGCGCGGCACGCGCCCGTCGCGCATGAAGCGCGCCACGGCGATGGAGCAGAACAGGTAGAGCACGAGGTTGGTGGCCGTCGCGATGAGAATGGCGAAGTTGTACGCCGATACACCCGACTTGGTGTACGCCATCAGCGTCAGCAGCGACGTCACGACTGCGCCAAGCACGATGCTCTGCGCCGGCGCTCCCGCCGCGTTGCGCTTGCCGAACCAGGGTGGGAGCGTCCCCGCATCGGCCATCGCCATTGGCACCTCGCCGCTGATGAGCAACCAGCCGTTGAGGCATCCAAAGCAGCTGACCACCGCGCAGACGGCCACGAAGCCGCCGGCGATGTCGCCCCACGAAACCGCGATGAAATCGGAGACCGGCGCCTTGGACGACGCCACGACATCCGCGGGCAACATCAGCGCCACGGCACAAGTGGCGATGATGCTGACAACCGCGCTCAGCCCCGTGCCGGCCATCGTGGCGCGCGGAACGTTCTTCTCTGAATTCTCCACCGCGTCGGCCGGCATGGCGGCGCTCTCCAAGCCAAGCATCGCGAACAGCGTGAGCCCCACGGCGCCAGTTGCCCCGGCAAAAGTGAATGACCCGGCGTGCACGGGCGGGAGCAACGCGCCGCCGCTGACAGCAAGCCGCCAGACTGCGAGCCCGATGACGGCCACGAACGGCAGCAGCTTCACGATCGACGTCACCAGCTGCAGGCCACCCGCAGTACGCAGGCCGCGCCGGTTGATCCACGCCAGAATCCAGATGACGCCGAGCGCCACCACCGGCGACGCGGCCGGCGTGGCCGCGAGCCCCGGGACGAGGCGCGTGAGGTAGCTGATGCCGGCAATCGTTATGCCGGCATTCGCCGCCCACACCGACACGAGGTATCCCCACGCACCAAGGAACGCCGCGCCCTCGCCGAGCCCCAGGCGCATGAAACCGAAGCTCCCGCCCGCCGCCGGCAGGTGCCGCGACAACTCGGCGAAGACCCAGGCCAGGCACAGTGCGCCGACGAACGTGATGACCCACGCCGACACTGCGTTCCAGCCGAAAGCGGCGAGGCCGGCCGGCAGCATGAAGATGGCCGACCCGATGATGTTGCCCACGACGAGCGCCGTGGCCAGCCAGAACCCGAACTTGCGGCGCGGCACGGTCTCGCGTTCGGGACGGTCAGGGGGCATGGCGAGAATATACGGGACGCCGGTCGCTTTGCGAACGAGCACCCTTTTTGCCAATGCGGGGATCGTGGGGTATCGTCCGGTTGTCCGTTTGCGCTGACATCCGCCGCCACGACCATGCCCGCTGACAGGACCCACTGGATCGCTTTCACGCGTGAGGTCTCGCCGCACATCGCGCAGTGCGAACTCACGCACCTCGCGCGCATGCCGATCGACTTCGAGACTGCTCGCAGGCAGCATCACGCGTACGAACAGCTGCTGGAGTCACTTGGGTGCGAGGTTCGTCGTGTGGCGTCCGCACCCGATCATCCCGATGCCGTGTTTATCGAGGACACCGCGGTTGTCTTTGACGAGATCGCGGTGATCACCAGGCCCGGCGCCGAGTCGCGCCGCGCCGAAACGTCGTCAGTCGAGGCAGTGTTGACCGCTTTGCGTCCCATCGTGCGGATTGAGGCACCGGGCACGCTCGACGGCGGCGACGTGCTGGCCGTGGCACGCAGCGTCTACGTGGGACGCACCGGACGCACAAACAGTGAGGGCATCGAGCAGCTGCGCGCAGCGCTCGCGCCATGCGGCTACGCCGTGCACGGCATCGATGTCACCGGATGCCTGCACCTGAAGACGGCTGTCACCGCCGTGGACGACGCCACGGTGCTGCTGAATCCCGGGTTCGTGAGAACGGCGATGTTCGCACGCTACCGCGTGGTGGAGGTCGATCCGTCAGAGCCGATGGCCGCCAACGTGCTGCGCATCGGCAACCAACTGGTGTATGGCGCGTCGTATCCACGCACGCGGGCGCGGCTGGAGCGCCTCGACTGCACGCTGCACACCGTGGATGCCTCGGAGCTGGCGAAGGCTGAGGGGGCGGTGACGTGCTGCAGCCTGGTGGTACGGGGCTGACGGGTGACGAGGTGGGGCGCGAGAGTCGCGTCCTCGCCGGGAATGGCGTCCTACCGCTGCTTGTGCATCATCCACTGCGGCAGCCAGATGCCGAACCCCATCTCGGTCATCGGGTGCGCGATGAAGTGCCCCTGCGCCGCCTCGCAGCCCAGTTGCGCCAGCAGGTCCCAGTCGGGACGCTGCGTAACGCCAACAGCGACCGTCGACAACTTGAGGTTGCGGGCAATGGCGAGGCCTGCCTCGACGACGGCGCGCTTGCTGGGAGCTTCTGAACACCCGTCTACAAACGCGCCGTCGAGCTTCAGCTCGTTGAAGGGAATCTCGAGAATCTCCTTCACCGCCGAATGCTTGCCGGTGAAGTGGTCCAGCGCCAGGCGAAAACCCTTGATGCGGAGCCGGGCGGCGATGTCGACCATCATGGCCAAGTTGTCGGGCAGGGTTGCCTCCGCCACCTCGATCGTGACGCGGCCGGGAAGCAGGTTGTGTTCCAGCGCCACCGCCTCGAGGACGTCGGGAAGTTCGAGGTTGCTGAACGCCAACGGCGACAGGTTGATCGCCACGCCAATGTCACGGCTATCCGAGTGCCACCTTGCGCAGGTGGTGATGGCCTGCTGGAAGGTGAGCGTGGTGAGTTGCGCCAGGAGGGCCGGTGAACGCTCGGCCATTGGCACGATCACGTCATCGCTCAGAAGTCCGTGACGCGGGTGCATCCAGCGGACCGTCGCCTCGGCGCCGACGCACTCTCCGGACCACATGTGGATCTTCGGCTGGTAGTAGACCTCCACATCGCCCCTGGCCAGCGCATCACCGAGTTCGATCTCGGTGAACTCGAGGCTTGCCGCTCCCTTCGGCTTGATCACCTCGGTCGTCCGCTTCAGGATCTGCTCCAGCTTCTCGACGTTGAGCGGCTTGGAGACCGCACCGACGAGGTTCAGCCCGCGCAGGGTGGCGAGCAACCCGGCACTTTCGATGACGCGCTCGTCCTCGATGCTGAGGATGGCCACGGCACACTGCAGTCCCATGCTGGCGAGCATCCGGATGGTCTCGATGCCATCCTTGCCGGGCATCCGTAAGTCGACGAGGATCAGGTCGAACTTTGCGCCCCGCTCGGTGACGGCCTGCAGCGCCTGATGGCTGCTGCTGGCTTCGACCACCTGCTCGATGCCGAGGGAACCAAGCACACCACGCACCCACTGGCGCGCGACCTGCTGGTCGTCGATGACGAGGACGTTGAGCGTCGAGTAATCTGCTGCCATGGGATGGGGCTCCGCGCGTCGCCGCGCTCAGCGTGCCGCGACGGGCGCGGCGGGGTAGAGGGTTGCATGAATTTTGCCGACAAGTTCGTTCATTGTGAACGGCTTGCCGATGATTTCATAACCGTGGCGCGCCGCGTCGTCCGGTGACAGTGCCTGCTCGCCGAATCCGGATGAGATGAGGACGCGCATGCCGGGACGCGCCCTCCGAAGCCGTTCGGCCAGTTCCGGACCCTCGGCGTCGGGAAGCTCGACGTCGGCCAGCAGCAGGTCGATGGGGCCGGGGTGAGCGGCGACGGCCTGCAGTGCCTCGCCTCCGCCGCTGGTGGCAATCACGGCGAAGCCGGCCTCCCCGAGGCCGGTCACCAGCGCGCGCCTCAACTGCTCGTGGTCCTCGACAATCAGGATCGTCGGCGCCCGCACACCGGGAGCGGCAGCCGGCATCGCTCCAGTCGCGGCGGCCTTCGCCGGCACGCGGGGCAGGTGAATGATGAACGTCGATCCCTTGCCGGGTGCACTCTCGAAGGCGACGTCGCCGTGCAGCTGGGCAACCATCGTGCGCACGGCCGACAGCCCCACGCCCGTTCCCTTGTCAGCCGTCTTGGTCGTGAAGATCGGATCGAAGAGCCGCGCCTGCGTGGCCTCATCCATGCCGACACCGGTGTCGGTCACCGTCAGGGTCACATAGCCGCCGGGTGCGAGGCCGCCCGCAGGGACACGGCCCGCCGGGAAACTCGTGTTGGCGGTCTCGATGGTAAGCAGGCCTCCGGAGGGCATCGCGTCAACGGCGTTCGTGATGAGGTTCATCAGGATCTGCTCGATCTGACCCGGGTCGGCCAGCGTCAAGCCAAGCTCCTCGGCCAGCACGAGATCGTGCGCGACATTCGCCGGCAGCATGCGGCCGAGCACTCCGCCAATCGTGCGCACCAGCAGGTTCACGTCGACCGGGCCAACGGTGCCGATGTTGCGCCGGCTCAGGGTCAACAGTTGTCGCGACAAGTGCCCCGCGGCCTCGGCGGCCGACCGTATCTCGCCCAGCCGTGCCGTGCGCTTGGCGACATCAGATGAATCGCGCAGCAGCAGGTCACTGTATCCCTGGATGACCGAAAGCAGGTTGTTGAAGTCGTGGGCAATGATGTTGGCCAGCAGGCCGACGGACTCCAACTTCTGTGACTGCAGGAACTGCCGGCCCAGCGTTATCGCGTCGGTGACGTCGGTGCAGATGCAGCATGCGCCGAGCAGTTCCCGGGTGTCGGAGTGAACGGGATAGATGGTCGCACGCCAATGCCGGGAGGCCACGTCGCCGGCCGGAACTGGCGGCGCCAGCAATACCTCGAGCGACGATTTTCCACCCTGAAGGACCTCGCGCAGCTGATCCTCGATGGTCGGGCGGTCCGAGGGAAGCACCGTCGCAAGTGATTGCCCGGCGTGACTCCCGGCATCCAGCCCGCTCAGCGCGGCAAAGGCCTCGTTGACCCAGAGCACGCGCAGGTCCGTATCGACCAACGCGATGCCGAGCGGCGAGTCTCGCAGGGCCGCATGGCTGAACGCCCTATCCCGTTCTTGTGCGTCTGCAGAGGACACTCCGATCACCCGTCCTGGATCAGGCAGTGGCGGGGGGCGACAAATGCGATCGTCAACGAGGAACTGTTAGGTATTGTAACCCATCCGGCGCGGACGAGACAAGGACCAATGGCCCCTGTGACCCGTACGCATCCTTGCAAGTCACTCAGCCGCGTCCGATGTTGCGGAGGTTGGTGATCAGCTATCTTACACCTGTCCGTACCGAAACATTGAGTCGTGTTTGACGCAGGGAGACCCGGTGGCACGCATTCTCTTGGTCGACGATGAAGATATCGTACTCCGGCTGTTCGAGACCGTGCTCGAGCTGGATCACCACGACGTGACGACGGCCAGTAACGGCAACGGCGCGCTCGCGGCCATTGCCAGCCGGAACTTCGATCTTGTCATCACCGATCTTGTGATGCCCGACAAGGAAGGGATCGAGACGATCGTCGAGATGCGGAAGCTGAAACCGAACCTGCCGATCATCGCGATGTCCGGCGGCGGCCGCGGAAATGCCGCCGACTACCTGGACATGGCCGCCAAGCTCGGCGCCAGGAAGACGTTGGCCAAGCCGTTCTCGGCGCAGACACTGCTCGATGCCGTAAAGGACGTGCTGCAGCCCTAGGCCGGTGCGCCAAGCACCCTGCCCGGCGCGGCATGAAGAACACGCTGCACGGTGGCGAGCAGCACATCCAGCTTGATCGGCTTTTCCAGGAAGGTGACGACCGACACCGGCGTTCCCTGCCATTCGATCACGCTCTGCACGTAGCCCGACATGTAGATGACCCTCAGGTCGGAACTGATCTTCGCGATCTGGTCGATCATGCGCATGCCGGTCATCACCGGCATGATCACGTCGGCGAGAATCACATCGGGTCGCTCGGCAGGGGAGGCGTCGGCGAAGCGCTGTATGGCTTCGCGCGCATCACCCGTGTCCCACAGTTTGTGTCCGTCCTCGAGCAGCATTTGCTTCAGCAGGCTGCGCAGCGCACCATCGTCATCGACGATCCATATCCTGGCTGAAACCGGTTGCGCGTCTGTCGCCTCGCCTGGCGCCACGCCCGGCGGCTCGCCCTCCGGCAGCGACAGGCTCGGCAGGGCCGCGGTCGTGGGCACTCGTTCGGGAGCGGCAACGCACACCATGTCCCTGCCCCCGTTCTTGGCCTGGTACAGTGCGCGGTCGGCCTCGCCGAGGAGCACCTCATACGATCCCATTCCCTTCTGGTAGTGCGCGATGCCGGCGCTGACGGTCTGGACGCCCCACCGCAACTTCCAGTCGCGCATCTCATTCAGCACGCGCTGGGCAAAGACGATGGCGGCGCCCGTCTGGGTATCCCGCAGCACCGACACGAACTCCTCGCCACCGAAGCGCCCCGACAGATTCTCCTTGCGGGTGTTCGCCGCAAGGATCCTCGCGAAGACCTGGAGTGTCATGTCGCCCGACGCATGGCCCTGCTGGTCGTTCACCTGCTTGAAGTGATCGAGGTCGAACATGACGACCGCCAGGCCCCTGCCCCGCTCGGCCGCCGCGAATTCCCGCTCCAGCGCATCCTCGACGTGCCGCCGGTTCGGCAGGCCGGTGAGCCGGTCGATCAACGCCAGTTCCTCCGCTTTCCGGCGCTCCCGCAGAAGCACCTCGGCAAGAGTGGCGATGCCGATCGACACGAAGAGGTACGCCGCAACGATCGCCATCAGCATCGTCCAGTTCGGTTCGGCTATCTCGAACGCGACCACGCTGATTTGCGTGGCGGTGATCACCGCCATTCCGCCGGCCAGGGCGACCGCCACGCCTTGCAGACCGCGGTAGTAGGAAAGCAGGAAGGCCGGAATGAGCGCCGTCAGCCAGATGAGCATCCCGCCGCCGCTGCTCGTCCAGTCGGGAAACGAGTAGACGGTTACGACCGGTATCACCAGCGCGGCGACCGAAATGGCGAGCGCACGGGGTGGAACGGACGGACCCTTCTGGAAGCGACGCATCTCAGGCATCCGGGCCGTTGTCGCGAGACCACTGCGCCATCCACTCCGTGAGGGCATCCTCACTCATGGGCCGGGCGAAGAAGAAGCCCTGGATGACGTCACAGTCCAGCGTTGCCAAGACATTCAGGTCTTCCTGATTCTGCACGCCTTCTGCCACGGATGTCATGTTCAGGGTGCGGGCAAGGGCGATGCTCGCTTCAACGACGGAACGCTTGAGTGTCGATTTCGCACAGCCATCGACGAATTCGCGATCAATCTTGATCTCGGTGAACGGCGCCTTCTTCAGTTGCGCGAGCCCCGACTCTCCCATGCCGAAGTCGTCCACCGACAAGTTGAAGCCCTTGAGATGGAGGCGCATCGCCACGTCGCCGAGACGCACGATGTTGCGGGCAATCTCCGTTTCGGTGATCTCGAGCGTGACGGATTTCGTGGGAATGGCGGCGGCGGCGGCCATTGCTCCGACTCGCTCAGGCAGGTCGAGTGTTTCGAACGCGCGTACCGAGAGATTGATTGCCACGTTCAGCGCCTGGCCGTTGCGCCGCGATCGGCCGGCAAAGGCGATCGCCCGGGACAGCGAGAACTCGGTAAGGAGCGCCGAGTGGTCATCGGACCGTTCCAGCGCCGGCATGAACGCCGACGGCTGGAACATGCCGAGCGTCGGGTGTATCCAGCGTATGAGGGCTTCCACGCCGGCAAGGCGCCGGGAACGCAACGCGATCTTCGGCTGATAGAACAGCTGGAGTTCGCCCCGCTGGAAGGCATCGCCAATTTCGGCTTCCGGGGCGGAGGCGTCCTCCAGGGGCACAGCGGGCTTCGCCTGCACCACGAGTTGCAGGATGGGCGCCAGGTGCTCCGAGGTCACGGGCTTCTGGATGGTGCCGAGCATGCGCAGCCCCTGCTGGCTGGCCAGCGTACCGGCAATCTCGATGACGCGCTCCTGCTCGACGCTCATGATCACCACCGCCGCATCGACGCCGAGCGCGGCAAAGGAGCGGATCACCTCGATGCCATCGCGCTCCGGCATGTGGAGATCGCAGAGGATGAGGTCGAAGTGCGCGCCCGGCGCGTTGACCAGGGTCAGCGCGCCGCGCCCACTGCCCGCTTCGGTGATGTCACGGACGCCAAGGTCGCGCAGTACGTCGCACACCGCCGTGCGCACGTGCGGTTGATCATCGATGACGAGTACGCGCACGGCGTGCATCAACGTTCCTGCATGCCCGCGACGATTTCCTCTCCTGCCGGGCGGACTGACCGCTTCTCCGCGAGCGCGTCGATTTCCCCAACGGACGCGGGCCCGGCCGGCAGCCACTCGTCACGGAATCGACAGTCGTCGCGCATCGCTGATCTCCTGAAGACGCTCCGCTGATCGCACCTGGACAGGGATTCCGGGAACGGTCAGCGGAGGGGTGCATCTGACAACTGATCAGGAGGGCGAAGGAGCCGCAGCCACGCAACCCACTATTGATCGTAATGAAATTCCGGCTGGTGCAACAGCAATTGCATCGGGACTTCCCTGATCCTGACAATCGTTTCAGGGGCGGATGGTCGGATCAGCCGCCTTCCGCCGTTTCTGCCGCCTGGTCGTGACCTCGATCTCGATCTTCATGCGCGGGTCCGACAACCCGGCCACGATCATCGTGGCTGCCGGCCGGATATCGCCAAGATAGCGCTGGAGCACGGGCCAGCACTTGAGGAAATCGTCACGCTCGGGCAGGATGTAGCGCACACGCACCACGTCGGTCAGCCGGCAGCGCGTGTCGGCCAGCGCACGCTCGATGTTCCTGAAACACTGGTCGGCCTGCGCCGCCACGTCGGCGGCGATGGCCATGGTGCTGTAGTCGAAGCCAGTGGTCCCCGAGACGAAGACCCACCGCCCTTCGACCACGGCCCGCGAGTAGCCGATGTCCCGTTCGAAGGTCGAACCTGATGAGATGAGTTTTCGGGTCATCAGTCACTCACCCCGTCACGGCCGCGTACGGTCATCATCGTGCCCTGCAGCACGGCGACCACGACTTCGCCGTCTTCCTGAACCGCCCGCAGTTCGCCGTGGCAGACGGTGAGCGTCCGGCCGGACTTGATGACGCGTCCCATCGCCACAAAGCGATTGCCGGTGGCCGGCGCCAGCAGGTTGACCTTGAACTCGACGCTCATCACCCCGGCGCCGGGTTCCATGAGCGACAGTGCGGCGTAGCCACAGGCGCTGTCCACCACGGAAACCGCGACGCCGGCATGCAGGAAGCCGTGCTGTTGTGTCAGGGCCTCGCTGAACGGCAGCGCGATGAGCACTTCACCGGGCTTCACCTGTTCGAGTGTCGCGCCCAGGGTGGCCATAAACCGCTGGCGGGCAAAGCTGTCCCGTACACGCTGCTCGAAGCCGGGATCCCGAACCGGGTGATTCATGCTGACGCCCTCGGTGTGGCACCTATGCGTTGTCGGCGGATACTGTTTCCAGCGCTGGTCGCTTGGCCGTCCTGCCGTCGCCCGACGAGATGCCGCGCGCGTGCCGCCAGAGCCATGGGATGAAATGTTCGCGCGTCCAGCGAAACTCGCCAGTGATGCGCGTCATGAGGGATGATGCGGGCTCCGACGGCAGTGGTTCGGCCCACCAGGCATCGTGGCCGGGCAGTCCCAGCGCGTGGGCCAGGGCCGCCGCGATGCGGCGATGCCCCTCGCTGTTCGCATGCAGGCGGTCGTCGCTCCACAGGCGCATGTCCGACGTCACGGGAGATCGCGCGAGGTCCACGCAGAGCGCCCCCGTGCGCGCACATGTCTCGCGCACCAGCTCATTCAGGACCAGCAGCCGATCGCGCATGAGGCGTGCCATCGGCACCACGGCGCTGAGGTCTGGCATGGTGATGGTCAGCACGGTCGCCCCGGCCGATACGCACGCCGTCTGCATGAGTTCGATGTCCCTGGCGACTGCCGCCACGTTGCACGCACGGCGTACCACGTCGTTGACACCCGTGAAGACGGTCACGAGGTCGGGGTGCATTGCCAGCGCCGGTGCGAGCTGCTGCTTGCGAATGTCGCGCGTCTTGCGCCCGCGCACGGCGAGATTGGCGTAGAGGAGCGGCGCGGACTGGGCGTCGGCCACGTGCATCGCCAGCCGGTTGGCCCAGCCTCGGTAGCCACCACGGCCATCGGGATCGTTCAGCCCCTCGGTGGAGCTGTCACCGATGGCGACGTAGCGGGCGTATGTGCGGGGGGCTTGGGCATTCATGCTCGCGCAGGTCCGGTTGACTTCATGCATCCGCGCCGAGTGTCTCGTAGTATCCGACGATGCGACGGTGCGCGCCCTGGCGCGTGTAGACGTCGGGACGGCGCGACTCGATGACGCCGGCAATGACCGCCGCCACTTCCTCGGCGGTCTGCGACTCGGGAAACGTGCGCGAATCGGGGCCGCCGTGCCGCGCGTTCCGGCCGAAGTCGGTCGCCACCACCCCCGGCGACACCAGCGAGTACTGAATGCCGGGGTGCTTCTCCTGCACTTCGGTGCGGAAGTTGCTGGTGAGGGAGTTCAGGTAGTGCTTGGCTGCGCTGTAGGCCGAGCGAATGCCGGCGAAGGGAACGCGGCCCAGCATCGACGATACGTTGATCACATGACCCGCACCGCGCGCCGCGAAGTGCGGGAGCGTCTCCTGCATGCCGTAGAGTGCCGACTTGACGTTGATGCGCATCATCTCGTCAATGTCGTCGTCCGTGAGTTGCGAGGGCAGGCGCGTGATGCCCTGTCCCGCGTTGTTCACCCAGACGTCGACGTGGCCGAACTTTCCGAGCGCCGCGGCCAGGACGCGTTGGACCTCCTCCCGTCGCGTCATGTCGCCGACGACCGGCAGGGCGCGGTCGCCGCACCGCGCCGCCACGGCGCGCAGCGCCTCGGGGCGGCGCGCCACGAGCACCAGGGACGCACCTCTCGCGGCGAGCAGCTCGGCGAGGGCGGCGCCAATGCCGCCACTGGCGCCGGTGATGACCACGACTTTCTCATTCATTTGATGCACCCAGTTATCCAGCGGACGAGTCGGGATGCCTGACGCATCCGTGGTTCCGGCGGCCGGCACCCATGCGGCAATTATAGCCGGATTGGAGCGACCGTGCGGTCAGCGCGGCGCAGCACCCGGCGTTGCCCGTGCCGCCGCCAGGAATGTGCCCTGTTCCGTGGGATGGCTTCCGTCATTCTGCCAGAGAGGAATTTCCGGATGCTCCACCACCACGATGGCCCATGCGTCGCCGACGGGTGCCACGGGCGCATGCAGTTCCGCCCCGATGGCCCGGTACGCCTGCGTGATCTGAGCCTGCATGG
>Ga0209014_10002231_pt1 | contig 11287 bp, 10 predicted proteins | sample BarGraNGADG00212_FD_184491 | JGI IMG/M metagenome (GOLD analysis project Ga0209014, IMG submission 184491) | Arctic peat soil microbial communities from Barrow, Alaska - Barrow Graham LP Ref core NGADG0002-212 (SPAdes) (version 2) | ecosystem: Environmental > Terrestrial > Soil > Wetlands >... | reverse complement strand
GACCCCGAACCGTTTGTCCTCCCGTGATCCCGAACCGTTTGTCCTCCCGTGATCCCGAACCGTTTGTCCTCCCGTGACCCCGAACCGTTTGTCCTCCCGTGACCCCGAACCGTTTGTCCTCCCGTGATCCCGAACCGTTTGTCCTCCCGTGATCCCGAACCGTTTGTCCTCCCGTGATCCCGAACCGTTTGTCCTCCCGTGTCAGCTCCCTCCCCCATCCCGTCATCAACAGTCGATGTTGGCGCCCATGGCGACCATCTCGCGCTGTTGATCAGCGAAAATTCGGTATTGACAGCGCTAACTTAGCGACGCTAAGTTAGCGCTGTTCCGCACAGCTCGTTCGCGTTCCGCCGAAGTCCCGGGCCGCTGTTGGGCCACTGGACACGCCTGACCCACCTGACCGCCGCCACGCCAACGGAGTCCGCCATGCTCACTCGCCTTGCCGCGCTCGGTATCCGCGCTCCTCGACGGGTCCTCGCGGTCGCGGGCCTGCTTCTCGTCGCCGCCGCGCTGTACGGCGGCCAGGCCGCATCGCATCTCGCCTCCGGCGGCTTCTACGACCCCCACGCCGCGTCGTGGCAGGCGCGCAACGCCCTCGAGTCCACATTCAAGGCGGGGGATCCGAACCTCGTGCTGGAAGTGTCCAGCCCCGCCGGCGTCGACAGCCCGACGGCACGCTCCGCCGGCCTGGCGATCGTCGCGGACCTGCGGAGTCAGAAGTACGCCAGCCAGGTGACGTCGTACTGGACGGCGCCGGCGGCCGTGGTCGTCGCACGCGTCATCGGCGACGACAACTCCGCACCGAAGCGCGCCGCCGCGATCTTCTCGCCCCTCGTCGGCACGCACGACGGGGTAACCGTCAAGCAGGGCGGCATCGTCGCCACCATCCGCACGGTGAACGACCTCACCAAGTCCGACCTCACCAAGTCCGAGATGATCGCGATCCCGCTGACCGTGCTCGCGTTGGTCTGGGTGTTCGGCAGCTTCATCGCCGCGCTGCTGCCGCTGGCGGTCGGACTGTGTTCGATCATCGGGACGATGGCCATCCTGCGCCTGCTGTCCGCCATCACCGACGTCTCGGTCTACTCCCTCAACATGACGACGGCGATGGGGCTGGCCCTGGCCATCGACTACAGCCTGTTCGTCGTGAGCCGCTACCGCGAAGAGGTGCGCGCGGGCGCCACCACGGACGACGCCATCCACACCACGATGCGGACGGCCGGCCGCACGGTCCTCTTCTCGGCCCTGACGGTCGGACTGTCTCTGGCTGCGATGCTCGTGTTCCCCGTGTACTTCTTGCGTTCGTTCGCCTACGCCGGAATCGCGGTGGTCGCACTGGCCACGGTCGCCGCCCTGCTCCTGCTGCCGGCACTTCTCAAGGTGCTCGGCTCGCGCGTCGACGCCCTCGACATGCGCGCACTCGTTCGCCGCCTGTCACGACGGCCCGCACCGGCGCCGAAGACGGTCGAGGAGAGCTTCTGGTACCGCCTGGCAGCCGGCGTGATGCGTCGCGCACTGCCCGTCGCGCTACTGGTCACCGCGGTCCTGGTCGGACTCGGATTGCCGTTCCTCCACGCCGGGTTCGGCTACCCCGACGACCACGTCGTGCCGAAGTCCGAGGCCGTCCATCAGGTCGGCGACGACCTCAGGACGGACTTCACCACCAACGCCGGATCGACGATCAGCATCGTGGCGAAGGACATCTCGTCAGCGCCGACCCAACTCGACCCGTACGCGTCGAACCTGTCGCGCGTCACCGGCGTCACGTCGGTCACCTCGGCAAGCGGCAGGTACGTCGACGGACGCAGGGTCGCGCCAGGAGTCGGGTCCATGCGCGTGGGAGACGCCACCTATCTCGACCTGCAGACCGGTGCGGACGCGCAGTCCAGTCGCGCCAAGCAGGAGCTCGCCGCCCTGCGCGAGGTGCCCTCGCCCTGGAAGGTGCAGTTCACCGGTCAGACCGCGATAAACCAGGACAGCCTGCACTCGTTGGCGGTCACGATGCCGATCGCGATCGTGCTCATCGCGCTCGCGACGTTCATCGTCCTGTTCCTCTTCACCGGAAGCGTCGTGCTGCCCATCAAGGCGCTGATCCTCAACACCCTGTCGCTGTCGGCCACGTTCGGCGCGATGGTGTGGGTGTTCCAAGAGGGTCACTTCGGGTCGCTGTTCCCGGACCTCACGACGACCGGGTACCTCGTCCCCACGATGCCGCCGCTCATGTTCTGCGTCGCCTTCGGCCTGTCCATGGACTACGAGGTGTTCCTGCTGTCGCGCATCCGTGAGTCGTGGCTGGAGTCCGGACGCACCTCCGCCGACAACACGCGGGCGGTGGCGCTGGGCCTCGGACGCACCGGACGCATCGTCACCGCCGCCGCTGTGCTGATGGCCATCGTGTTCGCCGCCATCGCCAACGCGCGCGTCTCGTTCATGATGTTGTTCGGTTCTGGGCTTACGCTCGCGGTACTCATGGACGCGACGGTGGTGAGAGGGATCCTTGTGCCTGCTTTCATGCGGCTCGCCGGTCGATGGAACTGGTGGGCGCCGAAGCCCCTGATGCGACTGCATGCACGCTTCGGTCTTTCCGACGTCCCGCAGCGGTCCCCCGTCGTGGTGAAGGAACCGGTCCGCGTATGACTGCTGTCGCACGCACACCGCGCCGGCGGCGCGCCCAGCGCGGAAGCGGCGAGCAGCTCCGGGCCGAGATCATCGCCGCGGCTCGCGAGTTGCTCGCCGCGGCCGCGAACGCAGACGACGTGTCGATTCGCGCGGTCGCCGACGCGGTCGGAGTGACCTCTCCGTCGATCTACCTGCACTTCGCCGACAAGAACGAGTTGCTAGGTGCAGTGGTCTCCGAGGTGTTCAGCGAGCTCGACGCGGCGATGCTCGCGGCGGGCGCCGACGCCGACGGCCCGTTCGAACGCCTGCGTGCCTTCGGGCTCGCCTACGTCGTGTTCGCCGTCGCTCACCCGGAGCAGTACCGCATCGCGACGATGGATCCGTGTCCGCAGCCGGACGTCGACGAAGTGCTCGCCAGCTCGGCCTTCGAGAACTTCAACGCCACGGTCATGGAGTGCATGCAGGCCGGGATCTTCGCCGACGGCGACCCTCTGCCGATCACGCTCGATCTGTGGGCCGCGGCGCACGGAATCGCGTCGTTGATGATCGCCAAGCCGTTCCTTCCCTGGGGCGACGTCAAGACCACCGCTGATCGCGCTCTCTGCGCCGCCGCACTCGGTCACGCGGCGCGTGCTCTGGTCGGTGACGGCGATGTGACGGCCAAGCAGTTGACCGAATGGCTGGCCGAACAGCATCGCCCCTCTCGCTCCCGGAAACGCTGACCCAGGTGCGACTGCCGCTGCTGCCGCGCGAGCTGCACACCACCGACCGTCCGAGTTCGACCGCTCAGTGGACGACACTCGGACGTGCCCTGGAGCTCGACCGGCCCGCCCGGCAGCGCATCGTCACCGACGTCTACGCCCCGACGTTCCTGAGTACCGCCGCCCGGGCCGTCCTGCTGCCGCTTCGCGTCGCGAGCCCGATCGTTCGCCTGGCCGAACGGGCTGAACTGGCCGGGCTGGCCGCGTTCGGCCTGTGCCGCCACCGCTTCATCGACGAACACCTGCTCGCCGCGCTACCGGGGGGCATCGAGCAGCTGCTCATCCTCGGCGCCGGCTACGACAGCAGGGCATACCGATTCACCGACGATCTCGCCGGGCGCCCCGTGCACGAGGTCGACCTCGCGCCGCTGTCCCGGCGCAAGGCGGCCATCGTCGCAGCCCATCCGGAGCTGTTCGGGCATGCGACGATCCGGCGGGTCGAGATCGATTTTCGGCGCGACTCGCTCGCGGACCGACTGCTGGCAAGCGGGTTCGCGGCAGGCGCCGCCACGTTCGTGGCGTGGGAAGGCGTGAGCATGTATCTCGGCCACGCCGCGGTCAGCAGCACCCTCGACACCCTCAACGAGGTGTGCGGCCCGGGCTCGGTCATCGCGATGGACTTCTGGCACCCGGTACCCGGCGGCAGTCCGCTGCATCACATCCGTCGCCTCGGCGCACGGGCAATCTCCCTCGTCGGCGAACCGGTCACCTTCGGGGTCTCACCGGAGCAGGCGGGCGAGTTCCTCGATCTGCACGGTTTCGCGGCGTTCGACCTCGTACGGTCACGCGAACTCGCCGACCGCTACGCAACCGACGGACGGCACTGCGAGGAGTCGGTGTACGTCGTCGCCGCCGCCCGGCGCTAGGCCGCAGTCCACCCGTGATCAACAGCGCAGTTCGGTCGACCCAGCAGCCGTTTGCTGCTGTTGATCAAGGAGTGGGGTCCGGGTCGAGTGGGGTCGTGGGCGCCGGATCGGCCTGCGGGGCCTCGATCACCTGGAAGCGGTCCTCGAACTTCGTCGACAGGACGACGGTCGTGCGGGTACGGGCAACGCCGGGCATCGCGTTCACAGCCCGGATCGCGGCCTCGAGCCCGGCGACGTCGGGCACGCGAACCTTGACGACGAACGTCTCCTCGCCGGCCACGAACCAGCAGTGCTCGACAGCGGGCAGTGCGGCGAGCTGGTCGGCGACCGCGTCGGTGTCGGCGTCGTCGGTGATGAACACGCCCACCAGCGCGTTCATGGCGTAACCGAGCGCTTCGGGTGCCACAGCCGCGTGATAGCCGGTGATGACGCCCGAGGCTTCGAGCTTCGCGACTCGCTCGTGCGCCGCGGGCGCGCTCAGTCCTACCACGCGCGCGAGCTCGGCGTAGGTGGCGCGGGCATTGGCACGAAGCGCGTCGAGCAGCTGGCGGTCGACAGAGTCCACCCCCGAAGTCGACCGGAGCGCTCGGCTACTCGTCAAGCTGACGGGCCCCGCCGAGGTCGCCGGTCCACCGCACGATCAGGTCGTGTTCGACTCCGAGGGCATCGAGCACCTTGCCTGCGACGAAGTCGACGAGCTGTTGGACCGTCCGGGGCGCGCTGTAGAAGCCCGGGCTTGCCGGCAGTACGACCGCCCCCGCATCGTGCAACGCGAGCATGTGCTGCAGCGTCGCGCGTGTGTACGGCGCCTCCCTCGGGACGATGACGAATGGCCGGCGTTCCTTCAGGGTCACGTCCGCCGCGCGCTGCAACAGGTCCTTGGACAGCCCGATCGCGATTCCGGCCACCGCCGCGGTCGACGCCGGGACCACGACCATCCCGCGAGTCGGATACGACCCACTTGCCGGTCCGGCCGCGAGGTTGCCAGCTGCCCAGTAACGCACCTCGTCGTCGATGTCGCGCCCCAGCCAGGCCTGCAGGTCTTCGCGCCAGTGCGCATCGCGAAAGGACACACCCGTCTCGTCCATCATCGTCAGCCGGGCGGCGCGCGAGACCACGACATCGACGGGATGTCCGGCATCGAGCAGGCCGGCCAGCACCGCACGCGCGTACACCGTCCCCGACGCCCCGGACACGCCCACCACCCACGGCACCCGGCCCGCGGCAGGTCGTGTCATGCCCTGAGCCCGTGCGTCACAAGATCGGTGAGAGCGAATGCGAACAACCCGATGCCGATGACGCCATTGGCCGTGAAGAAGGCGCGGTTGACCCGAGAGAGGTCATCCGCGCGAACGATCACGTGCTCGTAGACGAAGACCATCGCGGTGAGCGCCACGCCTGCCCACCAGAACCCGCTCAGCCCGGCCGCGACGCCGAACCACACGAACGCGCCGAACGTCACTGCGTGGACGACGGACGACGCACGCAGCGCCGCCGGGACGCCGAACCGCGCCGGGAAGGAACGCGACCCGATCCGCCGGTCGACCTCTGCGTCCTGGCACGAGTAGATCAGGTCGAAGCCGCCGATCCACGTACCGACCGCGATGCCGAGCGCGGCGGCGGCCCAGCCCGAACTGCCCCTGACGGCGATCCAGGCGCCGACCGGAGCGACGAACTGTGCCAGCGCAAGCAACACCTGCGGGAAGTCGGTGAACCGCTTGCCGTAGGAGTACAGGACGAGCAGAGCGACGGCCACCGGAGCGAGCGCGAGGCACAACCACGACAGCGCGGCGGCCGACCCGAGGAAGATCACCAACGCGACCGCGGTGCCCACCCACGCCGACCCCACCGAGAGCTCGCCGGTGACGAGTTCGCGCCGGGCCGTGCGCGGGTTGAGCGCGTCGAAACCGCGATCGAGGATCCGATTGGCCGACATGGCCACAGTGCGTGCCGAGACCATCGCCATCGTGATCAGGGCCAGCTGGACCCAGTGTACCGAGCGGTTCTGCATCCACATCGCGGTGAGCGCGGCGATGTAGGCGAAGGGCAGCGCGAACACCGAATGCTCGATCATGACGAGCGACAGGAACTTCTTGATCCTGTGCCGGTCGGGCGGAGCCGGCACCTGCTCGGCGACGCCCTTCATGCCGCGGCCCGTTGATCAGGTTTTCCCCGGCTCTGACCGGTTGGGGACATCAAAACCGGGCAGGAGCGGGGAAGACGTGATCCAGAGCGGGTGATCATCGGGTCGGCCTCCGGCGCTCGCCGCTGCCGATCCGGTACTCGGCCCATCGGCTCTGGACCTTGTCCAGCGTGTCCTGGTCGAGGACGCATTCGTCAGGCCAGCCGCCCGCCCGGTGGTAACCCTCGGTGGGCAGCTTGCGCGTGGCGTCGACCCCGAGCTTGCCGCCGAAGAACTGCTCGTAGGAGGCGTGGTCGAGATGGTCGACCGGGCCGACGACGTGCTGCACGTCGTGGGCGTAGTCGACGTTGCCGAACGCACGCCACGCGACCTCGGCGTAGTCGTGGACGTCGCAGTCGGCGTCGACGACGACGATCAGCTTCGACAACGACAGCAGGCCCGCTCCCCAGACGGCGTTCATCACCTTCTGAGCGTGCTTCGGGAAGCGCTTGTCGATCGAGACGATCACGCAGTTGTGGAAGACACCGGCCTCCGGCAGGTCGTAGTCGACGATCTCGGGCACGGTCATCTGGATCAATGGCAGGAAGATCCGTTCGGTGGCCTTTCCGATCGGCCCATCCTCCTGAGGCGGCCGACCCACCACGATCGACTGGTAGATGGCGTCGGTGCGCATCGTCATCGTGTCCACCCGAACGAACGGGAACGGCTCGACCGGCGTGTAGAAGCCGGTGTGATCGCCGAAAGGACCTTCCGGCAGCCGTTGACCGGGTTCGACCCAGCCTTCGAGGACGACCTGCGCCATCGCAGGCACCTGCAGCGGAACGCTCAGACAGTCGACCATGTCGACACGGTCGCGCTGCAGGAAACCGGCGAACAGGTACTCGTCGATCTCGGCGGGCAGCGGTGCGGAGGCGGCGTACGTGACGGCCGGCGGGCAGCCGAAAGCGATCGCGACGGGCAGGCGCTCGCCTCGACGCTCGGCGATCGCCGCGTGCGAGGTCGAGTCCTTGTGGATCTGCCAATGCAGACTCACCGTCCGCTCGTCCTGCAGCTGCAGGCGATACATGCCGAGATTGCGCGCGCCAGTCTCGGGGTGCTTGGTGTGCGTCAACCCGAGGTTCAGGAAGACCCCGCCGTCATCGGGCCACGACTTGACGCCCGGCAGGATCGACAGGTCGATGTCGTCACCACGGACGACGATCTCTTGGCAGGGCGCGATCTTGACGTGTCGGGGTGGGACGGCCCGAAGTTGCGCCACCTTGCCGAGAGCGTCCTTGAGCCCGCCCACGCCACGAGGCATCTCGGGCTTGAGCAACTCGGCGATGCGATGACCGATCTCGTCGAGGTCCCGGACGCCGAGGGCCTTCGCCATGCGCCGCTGAGTGCCGAACACGTTCATCGCGAGCGGCATCGTGCCCCGCGTCGGGTTCTCGAACAGCAGCGCCGGCCCGTGCTCGCGCAGCACGCGCTGCACGATCGCGGTCACCTCGAGGTGCGGATCGACGGGTGCGCTCACGCGCGCCAGATCGCCGTCGCGTTCAAGCGCGGCGAGGAAGTCCTGCAGATCCGCATAGCCCACGGTTGACCAGTATCCCGGTACCGTCGCCGCCATGGCGCAGGTACTGCTCGTGGAGGACGACGCGGCCATCCGCACCGCCCTCACCCGGGCCCTGCGCGATCAGGGCCACACGGTCTCGGCGGTCGGCTCCGGGATGCCCGCGCTCAGCGCCGCCGTCGAACACAAGCCGGATGTGGTCCTGCTCGACCTGGGTCTGCCCGACATCGACGGCGCGGACGTCCTGTCCATGCTGCGCGCCGTCAGCGACGTCCCGGTGATCGTCGCCACCGCTCGAGACGACGAGCAGGAGATGGTGCGCCTTCTCGACCTCGGAGCCGACGACTACATCATCAAGCCGTTCACGGCAGCGCAGGTGACCGCCCGCATCCGCGCCGTCCTGCGACGCATGGGGCGGACCGACGAAGACCCGGTGATCACGGTCGGCGGGCTGAAGATCGACACGCGCAGCTACGAGGTGACCGTCGACGGCCGCCCGGTCGAGCTGGCGCGCAAGGAGTTCGAGCTGCTGCTTGCCCTGGCCCGCCGCGCCGGCGAGGTCGTGAGCAAGCGCGACCTGCTCGCCGAGGTGTGGCAACTGGCCTGGGGTGGCTCCGACCGGACCGTGGACGTGCACCTGTCGTGGCTACGCCGAAAGCTCGGCGAGTCCGCCGCCGCGCCACGGTACCTGCACAGCGTGCGTGGCGTCGGTGTCCGTTTGGTGGCGCCGGACGACTCGGAACAGCGCTCGTGAGGCGCCGGATCCTGCTGCTCGTCGTCGGGATGACCACGCTCGTGGTGCTCGCGTTCGCTGTCCCGATCGGGCTCCTCGTGCGCTCCACCGTCGTCCAGCGCGCGGAGCACGCGACCACCGACCAGGCCAACAACGTCGCCGCCTCGCTGCGCAGCGGCGTCCAGACGACGAGCACGATCGCGTCGTACCTGACCTCGGTCTCCTCTCGGTCGGGCCGGCCGACATGGGTGGTGCTGCGGGACGGGACGACGCTGGGGCCGGCTCCGGAGGAGGCCGCGCAGGTCGACGAGGACGGCCGGCCACCAGCGGACGGCCCGGGCGGCGGCCCGAGCGGCGCGGGGGCATCGGCGCAGGCCCAACTCCACACAGTGGCCGGGGGCCAGATCGCCGAGACGACCGTCGAGGCCGGGGACGTCACCTATCAGGTGCGGGTCTTCGTCTCCACGTCGGTCCTGCACGCTGGTGAGACCAAGTGGTGGCTGCTGTTGGGCGCGGGCAGCGCGGGTCTGCTGCTGATCGGCGTCCTCGCCGGCGAGCTGCTCACCCGCCGCATCGTGCGGCCCCTCACGCGCACCGCCGAGACGGCGCGCCGGCTCGCGGCCGGCGAAACAGGGGCACGGGCGCCGACGGACGGCCCGCGCGAGATCGCGGAAGTGGGGACCGCCCTCAATCGGCTCGCCGGCCGTATCGACGAGCTGATCGCCGAGGAACGTGAGACCGTCGCAGATCTCTCGCATCGACTGCGCACGCCACTGACCGCGCTCCGCCTCGACGCCGAAGCGTTGCACGAACCCGCCGAGGCAGAACGCATCGGCAACCACGTGTCGGCACTCGAGCGCATGCTGACCGCGGTCATCCATGCCGCGCGCCGGCCGCAGCGCGAGGGCCGGATGCCGTCGTGCGACGCCACCGCGGTCGTGGGTGGCCGGGTGCAGTTCTGGTCCGCGCTCGTCGACGACCAGGATCGCGTGAGCACGGTAGACCTGCCGACCACCGCAGTTCCCGTGCGCGCGGCTGCCGAGGATCTCGCGGCCGCCGTGGACGCCCTGCTCGAGAACGTCGTGGCCCACACTCCGGAAGGCACCCCGTTCTCGGTGCGCCTGGCAGCGATCGACGGCGGCGCACGCCTCGAGATCGCCGATGAGGGGCCCGGCCTCCCCGAGGACGCCGACGTGCGCGGACGAAGCGATCGCGGCTCCAGCGGCCTCGGTCTCGACATCGCCCGCCGCTGCGCCGAGGGCAGCGGGGGCTCGATGCGCATCGGGCGCGCCGCATCAGGTGGCGCGCTGGTCACGCTGGTCCTGAACGCGCCCTGACAGTGCCCTGACAGCGCCCGGGAAGTTCCCAGCACAACTTAGGACGCTCTTGACGTTGTGCTGACACGCCCCTGATGCGGGAGACGCCATCGTCGTTGTCATGAGCAGACGACCTTCAGCGGACGGACTCCAGCGCCGCATCACTCTCGCCGGATACGGTGTCGCCGCCGCGGCGGGCGCGGTGACGGTGGGCCTGATCGCGGGCGTGACGCACACCGCGTCCTTGGCCTCCGCGACGACGAAGACATCCACCGGTACGACCTCGACGAGGACGTCGTCCGACGACAAGAGATCGTCATCCGACGACAGCAGCTCATCCGACGACGCAAGGACCTCGACGTCGGGCTCGACGAGCACGTCGGGCACCACCTCGTCGAACACGTCGAGTGGCACCTCGACCAGTGGCGTCGGCTCGACTCAGCAGAACAGCACGGTCACCGGCGGGAGCCACGGATCATGACCGCATCGCACCTGACGCGCGCCTGGAGCTGCACGATCCGCCTGGTGGTCGAGGACGACCGGAGGCTCGTCGCGGCAGCCGAGGACCTGGATGCCCTGCTGGCTCGCGTCGACACCGTCGCAAGCCGGTTCCGCTCCGACTCGGCCCTCTCGGTCGCCAACGCGCGCGCCGGACGACCGACACCCATTCCCAAGCTGCTGGTCGATCTCGTCGCCGCAGCCCTTGACGGAGCCGCCCAGACCCGCGGCGCCGTCGACCCGACCGTCGGCCTCGCGATGCAGCGCATCGGTTACGACCGCGACATCGCCGCGATCGAGTCCTTCCGCCCGCAGTCGCACCCCCCCGTGCGATCCGGCCGCTGGCAGGACGTGCGACTGCATCGCGAGGCCGGCCTACTCACCGTGCCCGTCGGTACGGCTCTGGACCTCGGCGCGACCGCCAAGTCATACGTGGCCGATCTCGCCGCCAGCACGCTCAGCCGCAGGTACGACACCGCGGTGCTGGTCGAGCTGGGCGGCGATCTCGCGGTCGGCGGTCACAATCCGGACGGCTGGTGTGTGCGTGTCGCCGAGCGCGAAGGCGACCCAGGCCAGCTCGTGCTCGTTCGACACGGAGGGCTGGTCACCTCGACCACGACCGTGCGCCGCTGGGCCCACGGCGACCGGACGATGCACCACATCGTCGATCCCCGCACCGGCGAACCCGTCGACGGTCCATGGCGCACGGTCTCGGTAGCCGCCGATCGCGCGTTCGACGCGAACGTGGCGAGTACCGGCGCGATCGTCCTGGGCGACTCGGCGCTCGACTGGCTCG
>Ga0209014_10002230_pt1 | contig 11288 bp, 9 predicted proteins | sample BarGraNGADG00212_FD_184491 | JGI IMG/M metagenome (GOLD analysis project Ga0209014, IMG submission 184491) | Arctic peat soil microbial communities from Barrow, Alaska - Barrow Graham LP Ref core NGADG0002-212 (SPAdes) (version 2) | ecosystem: Environmental > Terrestrial > Soil > Wetlands > Peat... | reverse complement strand
TTGTTTTGATTTTTTATTCATAATAATTACTTTGAAATGGAAGAGATGAAAAATGCAATAATTAAAAAGTGCAACACTGCATTATTACTGGTTTCATTGTTTTATTTGTTATCCTGTTCATCCACCTCGAATAATAAATCCAATAAGATGAAAAACTCAGTTAACAAAATAACTTATGGTTCTGATGTAGCTTTTTTTAAAGCAAAAGGGATTAAAACTATTGAGTTAAAAGATGCTGAATCAAAAGCTTCCGTATTAATCATTCCTGGTTACCAGGGACGGGTCATGACAAGCACTGTCGGCGGGACTGACGGCGTTAGTTTCGGTTGGATCAATTATAAGTTTATTGAAGCTGCCAAAGTCAGCAGTCAGTTTAATGCCTTTGGCGGAGAAGAACGCCTGTGGCTGGGTCCTGAAGGAGGACCATTTTCCATTTATTTTAAAAAAGGGAATGACCAGGTTTTTTCAAATTGGGCAGTTCCAAAAGAGATCGATACTGAACCATTTGAAGTGGTTGATCAATCGCCGGAAAGCGTAAGTTTCAAAAAGGAATTTTCACTTGAAAATGCTTCCGGAACTAAGCTGGAAATTGGCATTGAGCGGACAGTCAGGCTGCTAAATGTCACAGCCGCAGAACGTGTCATAGGATTACCGATTGATAAATCACTGCTTTTTGTAGGCTATGAATCGGAAAATACATTGATAAATAAAGGCAAATCAGACTGGACTGAGCAATCAGGCGCTTTATCCGTATGGATGCTCGCCATGTTCAATCCATCCGAAAAAGGAGTTGTTTTCATACCTTTTAAAAAAGGGAGTGAAAGCGAATTCGGAAAGATCGTTACTGATGATTATTTTGGTAAGGTTCCTTCTAACCGGCTCATCATTAAGGATGGAATCTTATTCTTCAAAACCGATGGAAAATTCAGGAGTAAGATTGGTATATCACCACAGCGTGCGCTGCCTTATTGTGGAAGCTATGATCCTGAAAAACAAGCATTAACCCTTCTGTGGTATTCTTCACCTGATGAACCATCAAAATATGTAAACTCCAAATGGGGCGATCAGGAATTCCCATTTCGAGGTGATGTAGTCAACTCTTATAACGACGGACCGGTAGCTGATGGAAGTGTTATGGGACCTTTCTATGAAATTGAGAGCTCTTCTCCTGCTGCAATGCTTTCTGCCGGAAGTAAAATTACTCATTACCAGAGGATCATTCATATAACAGGTAACGAAGACAAATTGAATTTAATTACCAAAAAACTTTTCAATTATCCAATATCGGGCATTAAAGGGGCTTTTAATCTTTTACCGGAGAACAGTGAAAAATAATATATTTTTATATTACAAATTAATCCTTTTTTTAATTGTACACTTTACTCCAGAATCAATGTACACTTTTTCCAGAATATTCAGTGTCATTTTCGTTGTGTCAGGCGGACTTTTTATCCGATCGAAACCCTTGTACTATGGGATTCAGGGGTTCTTCTCCCGGTGAAATATTCTGTAGAGGGCTCTGTCGAACAGGGTAAGTATTAAAATTCCGATAAAGACATAAGCTCCTCAGCCTCTTCATGGTTCCCGCATGTCGATGGAAGTTATGCCAAAAGGTCCGGATTATGTGTCAATGGTCTTCTTATTCGGTGGCCTCAGCCTTGTTTATTTTTACCAGAATAATATAAAGCTAAAAATATTCATTCAGACAGATCAATAATTTATCTATTTTTGCCACTAAATATTTAAGTTAACTGATATGCCAATAATGAATGATCCGGCAGTATGGTTTAAAGATTTATTTGTAAATGCCGGATTGAGTTATAGCTTTTCTTCATTTCTCAGTACAATCGCACTTGTGGTGATTGTAATCCTGTTTAGCTGGGTTTCAAACCTTATTGCAAAAGCAATTATTCTTAAGATTGTAACCAGGATTGTTAAAAAAACCACTAACACCTGGGATGATATTTTTCTGGAACAAAAGGTCTTCACCCGGTTATCACATTTTGCTCCTTCGCTTGTTATTTGGTTTATGGCATCGTGGGCTCTGACATCTTATCCTTCATGGCTAATTGTAATTCATAAACTCACCTATATCTATATGGTGTTTATTGGCATGGTTGTAATAAACTCATTTATAGAAGCATGGCATGAAATTTACAAAACGCTTCCTATCGCCCGGCATCGTCATATAAAAGGATATGTTCAATTGTTAAAGATATTTATCGTATTTATAACGATCCTTGTCATAGTATCGGTAGTATTTAAAAAAGATATAAGCACTCTTATCGCCGGATTTGGCGCTATGGCTGCAGTTCTTATACTTGTATTCAGGGATACTCTTCTCGGACTGGTTGCCAGTATTCAGCTTTCAGCCGACAAGATGCTTAAAATAGGTGACTGGATTTCAATACCACGTCGTGACGTTGATGGAATTTTCAGATTCTATGCTGAAACATATCTGAGACAGCATCCGCAGGTTGATTCCACCCAGACAATTATTATGCGACATCGTCCATTTGAAGGGAATGGACTACCTTTACAACTATATCTCTTCACTAAAAACAATCAGTTCACTCCATTCGAAAACATGCAGTCCGGGATATTTGAACACCTTCTGGCGATAATTAATGAATTTGGACTCAAAGTTTTTCAACAACCTTCAGGTGATGACCTGCAAACCATATCGAAAAAATGAATTAGTTGAACTTCACATCAATACTTGAAACCATGGCTGACTTAAGTACCAGAATTAGTGATTTTGTTTGGAAGAATCTTAATGAAAAACATGTTACTGGCAAAAGCGACCCCTTCTGGGAATCACTTCATAATACCGGTACAGAACTCTGGCTTGATACAGGGGATATGGACGAAGCCGAAGCAAACTGGTCATCCGAAATGGCTGCTTTAACAACGAATAATTCCTTGTTGAACAATGAGATACAAAAGGGAATATATGATGTATTTATTTCCGAAGCTAAAGGTGTTGTAAGAGATCTGTCACCGGACGATAGGGTTAAAGAGATAGCATTTATTTTAAATGCCCGTCACGCTCTTCGGCTGGCTTTAAAGTTTGGAGGATATGTGAGTGTCGAACTTCACACCGATACTGCTCATGATATAAAGGCTATTCAATCCTATGGCAAAAGATTTCACGATATTTGTCCGGAACAGTTTATAGTAAAGGTTCCATATACTGCCGAAGGATTGATAGGAGCAAGACTTCTTAAGGATTCAGGAGTAAAAATCAATTTCACTCTTGGATTCAGCGCCCGCGAAAATGTACTTGTTACAAAAGTTTCAAGACCCGATTATGTGAATGTATTCCTCGGTAGAATCGGCGCCTATATGATCAACAACAAACTTGGTGATGGTTCAGGAGCCGGAGAGAAGGCAGTTATCTCATCGCAGAACTGGGTTACTGGTCTGTCAGCAGAGAATCCGTGGCAGACAAAACAGATAGCAGCAAGTTTGAGAAGTTATAATCAACTTGAACTACTGGCGGGAACTGATGTATTTACTATGCCTCCAAAGGTAGCTGCTGCCGGACGAAAAGAATTAAGTGGAAAATTCTCATCACGGATTCATGAAAATTATGACGTAAGTATATTTGATAATGCAAAAGATGCTCATATTGAGAAATTCTGGGAAGTTGATAATAAAGTGATTAAGCTGGGAGAACGATTAGCGGCAAAATTACCAGCAACTGGTTCCGAATTGATTCACATAGCTCATGAGGAAGGTTGTGAAGATATGTTCCCATCCCTTACAAAAGAGGAGAAAGGTTTTATTGCTTCTGATGGAAAAATACCCCTTCACTCAAGATGGGAGAAAAAGATAAGCGAAGGTAAAATTGCCCCGGATACATTACTAACTCTGGCAGGGCTGGCTTCATTTACTGCAGATCAGCAGATGCTTGATCAGAGGATAAGAAGTATTATAGAATAATTCAAAGTGACCTCTGTCTTACTATCTCATAAAGAAGAATACCGGCTGCTACCGATACATTAAGTGAACCTATTGTGCCTGTCATTGGTATCTTTATCTGATGATCAGATAAAGCAATGAGCTCACGACTTATGCCTTTATCCTCTGATCCAAGAATTAATACTGACGGTCCGGTTAATGCCACTTCTGAGGCTGACTCCCCCGATTTTTCACCAGCGCAGAACACCTTGAGCCCCGATTCTTTAAGATACTCTATGGTACGGACAATACTTTTTTCCCTGCAAACCGGGAATGAATGCAATGCTCCTGCTGATGTTTTAACTGCATCGGCAGTTATCCGGGCTGAACCTTTTTCGGGAATAATTACAGCATGTGCTCCCAGACATTCTGCAGTTCGGACAATAGCGCCAAAATTCCTTACATCCGAGACTCCATCGAGCGCTATAATCAGAGGATCTTCACCTTTTTCGAAAACCATAGGCAGCAGGTTGGCAATGTATTGATATTCAATCATTGAGAGCCATGCCAGTACACCCTGATGGTTTTTCCTGGTTACAAGTTCTATTCTCTCAACGGGGACAATCTGATATACAATGTTATGAGCTTTGACCTCTGTCATTAATTCATGGTACAGTGAACCCTGAAGCCCCTGTTTTACCAGTAACCGGTCGATCTGTTTTCCCGCTTTAATCGCCTCTATTACAGCATGCAATCCAAAAATACAATCTGTTTCTTTCTGCATAAATTATATATTATACTCCAGGCACTCCAACCTTCTTTCACCTAAAAATCTTTCGGATTATCGAGCCGGAAAACGATTCCTTTTCTCCAGCTTGCTATTGCCTTGTCCCAGAAAGTTACAAGAGTTTCACTTCGGCTCAGGTAAAAATCATTATCGGAGAAGTTGTTTTTTCTTTTTTTAAAGTTGAAGAAAAGATATGAATCAGTTACTGTGAATCTGCCACCCCATCTGGATTTTATCACAGGTTTCTTATAACCCCAGCTCTCTCCATCAGATGTTTTATAGACTTTGTCAGGCGGTCCGTAGATAATATAGATCATACCTCTTTCACTTCGCCATCCTTCTTTGTATGAGGTAAAATAGTAATTTGAATACAGTGTCCTTGTATAATAGATCCGGATCAGTTCCCGGGCTTTATCCACATTACCGCCACATTTAATCCAGAATGCATCAAGTGCTGCTTTTGGTTTCACAGCAGACCTTAATTCAGTCATTTCATCCACGGATGCCAGGTAAGACAAAGGCGCTATCATAACTTCAGGAGTAGTCAGCTTCGGATATGTGGTACCTAAATTTAGAAATGTGAATCCATCCTTAATACTCCTGTCGACCGAGCAGAGATATATTCCTTCTCTCGGGAACATTATTGGTAAGATATCGGAATATGGGATTGCCACTACCTGCGTTGGTTCATAATCAAGTGTCTTTTCAGGGAGAAGCATAGATGGAGGATCAGGTACTTCGATGAATGGCTTGTAAAATGAAATAAACAGACTGTCAACATGCCCGCGGGAATAAACCAGGTTGATATATTCATCAATTCTTAACACAGGGCTGAAAAGTTCATTTTTATCGAAATGACCCTGAACTCTGAAATTGTATCTGTTGTTATACGAAAGTGTATTAAACTGAACGAAGTCCTGTGCTACTATAAGTCTGAGCCTGTCGAGAATCTTTATTTCAACAAGGTACTCAGCGCTCTTTTCTACTTTCAGGGGTATACTAAAAATATATTCCTGCTTACCGGTAACTTTTACTATGCTTAAGTTTAATACAGCTGTATCAGCAAGTGTTTTACCCTGGCTCATACTATAAAGTTTAACTGTAAGTAGTACCGCAGCAGTCGGAACGCCCTGGGGATTAGCTTCAGAGAAAAAAAGATCGCTGGTGGAAAACCTGACAGATAATACCGAAGATTCATCTGTCTGATTAACAACATTATATCTTGGATTAATCGGACTTTTTGTGGGATTATACAAATAGGACAGATCTTTGTAGTCAACTGCCTGTTGCGTAGTTTTACATGAACTGAAAACAGAGGCAAGAAGAATACCGGATATCAGTAAACAAAAGGTCCTGTTTGAAATACTTTTGATCATGTACAAAATTAATATATTATTTGTTACCTTTTTTCCATTCAATTCTTATCCTGCAAAGTTCCTTATTATCATTAATTCTGAATATCGAATGGTTATGGAAAGTGCCATTTTCATTTTCAACAGATGTTCTTATCATTATCTCTTCATCAAACCTGGACTCTGCAAGATAGTTAATTTCAGCAGATTGAGGGTTATTATTCATTACAAAATCGAGATCGTAGCTGTCACTCACCCATTTAAGATACCTGACGTTGTTTGTATGTAGATTTACATCAAGATCGCTTACTTTAATTCTGAAAAGTGGAGTTAGACGGCCATTTTCTGCGGCAGCATCAATTTTTGTAGCGTACCGGATGGGAGAATTTTCAGTATGCAGATTGGGGTTGTATTGCGAAAGGATAGAATCAGGTCTTTGGACTTTTTTTGTGGTACGATCAAGAATTAACCACGACGATGAACCTGATGCAATGTGTCTTCCATCAGAATATCTGACTTCATAATTTCTGAGGGCAAATAATTTATCTGTCCCGTTTGGCCATGTCTTCAGAATTATTGAGTCTTCCCATAATGGCCATTTATTTATTTCAGCATAAATCCTTGAAAGAACCCAGAAACGGTTATCTCGCATCAGGTCGTCCCGGCCGAATCCAAGTTTAATAGCGTGATCGGATGCAATATCCTGCATATAATTAAAAAGAGAATATAAATTAAGCTTTCCATCAGGCCCTGTTTCATAAACATGAACCCTGTACTCTTTTTCAAACTGAAGCAGATCCATTTTTAATCGTTATTTTTTAAAAATTCTTCAACCTCCTGGCTATACTGAGCCCAGCTATTCATCTCATCGTTAAGTCGTTCCTTAAGATCCTGATATTTTTTGTAATCAATTTCATGTTCTTCTGAAGAATTTCCGGGCTCCATGAATGATTTGTCAACTGCAATTATTTCAGCTTCTATCTTCTCTATAGCTTTTTCGGATTCCTCTAGTCTCTTTCTCATCTTTCTCAGATTACGTTCATACTCCTTTTTATTGAGGTATTTCTGTTTGTTTGATGATACATTTTCCTGTACGGACTCGTTTTTGATTTTATCTTTTCTCTCAATATCTTTCAGGTTTTCAATCTTTTTCTTCCTGAGAAAATCATAGATGCCACCGATATTTTCCTTAATCTTATTATGTTTGAATTCAAATACTTTATCTACAATCCCATCCAGAAAATCTCTGTCGTGAGATACCACAATTAGTGTGCCATCATATCTTATAAGAGCCTGTTTTAGGATATCCTTTGATCGCATATCAAGGTGATTTGTCGGCTCGTCAAGAACAAGAAGATTACTTGGTTCAAGGAGAAGTTTTACCAGAGCGAGTCTTGCCCTTTCTCCTCCAGACAGGACTTTAACCTTTTTCTCGACATCATCTCCCCTGAATAAGAATGCTCCAAGCATATTCCGGATCTTTGTCCTTATATCGCCTTTGGCAATATCATCAATAGTCTGAAGGACAGTTCTATTTTCATCGAGCAGTACATCCTGATTCTGAGCAAAATATCCTATTTTAACATTATGACCTATTGTAAGATTGCCAACCCAATCGAGTTCGCCATTAATAATCTTTGACAGAGTGGTTTTTCCTTCTCCGTTACGGCCAACGAATGCAACTTTTTCTCCTCTTGATATTTTGAAATCAATCTTGTTAAGTACGGTCACGGATCCGTATTTTTTTGAGAGACCGTCTGCTTCCACAACAACTGTTCCGGACCGTGGAGCTGGAGGAAATCTAAGGTTTATGGCACTTTTATCTTCTTCATCAACTTCAAGTCTCTCAACCTTACCCAGCTGTTTAATCTTCGATTGAACCTGAACTGCTTTTGTAGCTTTATACCTGAAGCGCTCAATAAACAATTCAGTGTCTTCAATCATCTTCTGCTGATTCCTGTATGAGGCGATCTGTTGTTCTCTTCTTTCCTCTCTCAGTACAAGATATTTCGACCAGGAAGCTTTGTAGTCGTAAATTTTGCCAAGGGAGATTTCAATTGTCCTCCTTGTTACAGCATCAAGAAATGCACGGTCGTGAGATACAAGAACTACAGCACCAGAGTAAACTGAAAGAAATGATTCCAGCCATTGGATTGATTCAATATCAAGATGGTTAGTAGGCTCATCAAGAAGAAACAGAGAAGGCTTTCTCAGGAGTATCTTGGCCAGTTCAATACGCATCCTCCAGCCACCACTTAACTCGCTGGTTGGCCTGTCAAAATCTTTTCGTTCAAAACCCAACCCAAGGAGTGTCACTTCAGCCTCTGCCATATAGTTTGTCCCTCCCAACATCCTGTACCTCTCCTCAACTACAGTAAGATGATCGCAAAGTTTCAGATAATCAGATGATTCATAATCTTTTCTTCTTGCAATCTCCGAACTGCAGTATTCTATTTCCTCAGAGAGTCCGATTAGTTCAGAAAATGCTGTTATTGTTTCATTTATTACAGTTGTTGTGTCATCAACTTTCATCTGCTGAGGGAGGTAACCTATAGAAACATCTTTCGACATATCAATCTGGCCCGAACCTGGGCTCTGATGACCTGAAATAATTTTGAGTAAGGTTGATTTTCCTGCACCATTCTTCCCGGCCAGACCAATCCTGTCCTGATCATTTATCAGGAAGGAGATATTAGTTAATAAATCGAAACTGCCAAATGAAACTGAGATATCCTGAACCGAAACCATATAAAAATTTAAATGTCTGCAAATATAGGAAAAGTATGGCAGCCATGAAAAGATAAGCATTGTGACGAGAAATTCTCTCAGGAACACTTACATTTGCGCTGATTAAGAGAGTGTCATTTTAATAAATGAAAGGTTAGGAAAGTGGGTAGAAAAAAAGAACTCCCTTTATTGGAAAAAGTCAGAATAACAGATATCGGAGCTGAAGGAAATGCATTGGCACGGGTCGATAACCTCGTGGTATTTGTGCCGATGCTCATACCCGGAGATGTCGTTGATATAAAGGTTATTAAGAAAAGGAAGAAGTATCTCGAAGGCAGAGTTGTAAAGTTTCATGAATACTCGCCTGACAGGATTGAGCCCCGATGTATCCATTTCGGAATATGTGGCGGTTGCAAGTGGCAACACCTGCCATACAAGCTCCAGCTTCAGTATAAAGAAAAACAGGTCAGGGATAACCTGACAAGGATCGGGAAGACCGATCTGCCTGATATAAACCCTATTATAGGATCGTCTGAGATATACCTGTACAGAAATAAACTGGAATACACTTTTTCTGACAAACGATGGCTTACTAAGGAGGAGGTTGTCTCAGATAAAAAATTTGAAAAGGAAGATGCTCTCGGATTTCATATTCCAGGGCTGTTTGACAAAGTTCTTGATATTGAAGAGTGCCATCTTCAGCCTGAACCTTCAAATTCAATAAAAAATGCAGTCAGGCAATATGCGCATAAGAATGACCTGCAATTTTTTGACCTGCGGGAGCAGAAAGGATTTCTAAGAAATATTGTGATCCGAAATTCTCTTGAAGGTAAAGTAATGGTCATAGTAGTTTTCTTCTATGATGATGTTGAAAAAAGGAATGGGTTACTTGATTTCCTTGCTTCAGAATTTCCACAGATCACATCTCTGATGTTTGTTATTAATTCAAAAAGAAACGATTCTCTGAACGATCAGAATCCCATACTTTATAAAGGAGATGATCACTTAGTTGAAGAAATGGAAGGACTGAGGTTCAGAATCGGACCAAAGTCCTTTTATCAGACCAATACCAGGCAGGCGCTCGAACTTTACCGTGTTGCCAAAGATTTTGCAGGACTTTCAGGGAAAGAAATCGTATATGATCTTTATACCGGAACCGGAACTATTGCAAATTATCTTGCAGCTTACGCCGACAAGGTGGTAGGTATTGAGTATGTTGCTGAAGCGGTACAGGATGCAAAAATTAATTCTGAAATTAATGGTATTCGTAATAGTTACTTCTTTGCCGGCGACATGAAAGATGTACTTTCTGAATCGTTTTTTAAAACACACGGGAAACCGGATGTTATAATTACTGATCCCCCCAGAGCCGGTATGCATGAAGAAGTGGTTAAAATAATTGCAAACGCGGCACCAGAAAAAATTGTCTATATAAGTTGTAATCCATCTACGCAATCGCGTGATATACAGTTGCTTTCAGATAGTTACTATATTGCAGCAGTACAACCTGTAGATATGTTTCCACATACTCATCACGTCGAAAATGTTGTTCTTCTGAAAAGAAGAGGACGTTAAAATGTACCTGAGCAGGTATAATAGGCTTAAAAATAATGTATATTTATTGTTCGTATTAATGATATACGCGTATGAGCATCGAAAAACAAGATAACCCGGGCCTGCTTTCATTGCTCCCTGATAAGGGAATGAAAGATCATATTGCCAGCCTACGTTATGCCAAGATGATACAACATGCATTAATGCCTAATCCGGCAATGTTAAGAGGAATGCTAAAAGATTATTTTATTCTTTTCCTTCCACGCGACATTGTAAGTGGCGATTTCTATTATGCTTTCTGTACCAGGCAGAAAATGTGTATTGCCGCGGGGGATTGTACCGGACATGGTGTACCCGGAGCGCTTATGAGTATTCTTGGAATAAGTTTTCTGAATGAGATAATGCAATCGGATGTGAATTTGAATTTGAATGCCAATAGAATACTTAACCTGATGCGGGAGAAAATTATGAAGGCTCTTCACCAGACAGGTGACTATCGTGATGCTCAAGACAGTATTGATATTGGAATATGTATTATCGATTGTCCCACTGGTAAATTGCAGTTTTCCGGTGCAAACAGGCCTCTGATTATGATAAGAAACGGGGAATTATCTGAATTCAAACCGGATAAGATGACCTTAGGTGTTGCACCAATAAGGGAAGCGTCATTTACAAATATTTGCATTGAAACGAAACCCGGTGATTCCTTTTATCTGTTTTCAGATGGTTTCTCCGATCAGTTTGGAGAAATTACTGATAAGAAATTTAAATACAAACATTTCAAAAGGATAATTCACTCATTTGAAGAGCTTCCCATGGAGCAGCAAAAACAACGCCTTGAAAGTGCGTTTAACGAATGGAAAGGAAAGACACAGCAGGTTGATGACGTCCTGATTGTTGGTTTTCAATTATAATTATTATTATTATTATTATTATTATTATTATTATTATGATGATGATGATGA
>Ga0209014_10002226_pt1 | contig 11298 bp, 9 predicted proteins | sample BarGraNGADG00212_FD_184491 | JGI IMG/M metagenome (GOLD analysis project Ga0209014, IMG submission 184491) | Arctic peat soil microbial communities from Barrow, Alaska - Barrow Graham LP Ref core NGADG0002-212 (SPAdes) (version 2) | ecosystem: Environmental > Terrestrial > Soil > Wetlands > Peat... | reverse complement strand
GGCGATTATCCGTTCGAACGGAAGATCTTCCCGTCGGTCTCCTCCACGTAGGGGAACCACCGTTAAGCTTTCAAGGGCTTGCGGGAAGTCAGTACCACCGCACATGCAACGCTTGCTGGCCAGCAAGAAAACTTGTTGCGGCCGCGCGGTGTGGTGCGCGCGACCTCTATCCAATTTCACGGTAGCATTACAATTTCTGGCTACACCGGGGGCATTTTCGTAAGTTATTGCGATGGCGGCAAATAAAAATATAATGTTGGTGAACAATGACGTTTCCTTCACGCCAAAAAATCGAAAACGCGTGCCAGATTGTGTATGAGGCGATGCCGCCCACGGCGCAGTATTGCTGGCCGTTGCTGAGCCAGCGTGCCGGATGCGAGGTCTGGCTGAAGCACGAGAATCACGGGCCGCTGGGCGCCTTCAAAATCCGCGGCGCGCTGGTGTATTTCCGGCGATTGCGGGAAGCCGGCGGCGCGGCGCGGGTCGTGGTGACGGCCACGCGCGGCAATTTCGGGCAGGCGGTGGCGTTCGCGGCGCGGCGCGAAGGGGTCGAAGCGGTGGTGTATGTGCCGCACGGCAACTCGCCGGGTAAGAATCGGGCGATGCAATCGTTGGGCGCCAGGCTGGTGGAGCACGGAGAGGATTTCGAAGAGGCGCGGCAGGAAGCGCGCCGCTGGGCGGAGGCCGAGGGGCACCACTACGTGCCGTCGTTCCACCAGTGGCTGATCGAAGGGACGGCCACCTATTCGTGGGAATTGTTCCGCGCGGTGGGGCCAATCGACGTGGCGTTTGTGCCCATCGGCATGGGGTCGGGGATTCTGGGGATGTGCGCGGCGCGCCAGGCGCTGGGGGTGAAGACGGAGATCGTGGGGGTGGTGTCGGCGCACGCGCGGGCGTACTACGAATCGTTCCTGCGGCGCGAAGTGGTGGTGTCGCCGGCGCGGACGCGTTTGGCCGATGGCATGGCGGTGCCGGCTCCCGACGCCGGCGCGGTGGCACTAATGTGCGCGCACGTTTCGCGCGTGGTGATGGTGACCGACGACGAAGTGGCGGCGGCCATGCGGGCCATCTTCGACGACACGCACAATGTCGCCGAGGGCGCGGGCGCGGCGGCGGTGGCGGCCATCCTGCAGGAGCGTGACGGGTTGCGCGGTAAGCGGGTGGCGGCGGTGCTCTCGGGAGGAAATGTGGATCGAGCGATGTTCGCCGAGGTGCTGCGCGGGTAGGTGGTGGATGGGTAAAGAAGACAGACGACAAAAGGCGCACCGTCTGTCCCACTTCGCTACCGCGCCGCCGCCATGGCTGGCGGAAAGCCTTCATGCCGCACATTCCAGTTTATCGGGAACGCGTTTTCGCGGACCATTTGGGCGATGGCCAGAAGCAGGCCGCCGTTGCCGGGCAGGTAGAGCGGGAGATTCGCCCGCTGCCAGTTGTGGCCGTTGGGGAGCCAGGTATTCTTGGGTGTGTCCATGGACAGCGCGTCGATGGCCAGCGCCGGCTCGTGGAGGCTGGCGGCGGTCATGGCGACCATGGGGAAGTCCCAGCCCCAGGTGTCGGCCCATTTCCAAACGGCAAAGACCTTCTTCAGGGTGCGGCGCATGGTTTCGCGATCCACCTTCCTCCCGGGAAGGACGCCGAGCGCGCCCAGCATGGAGGGGTGATCGCGAGAGCGTTCGGTGAAGGTCTGGGGGCAGTTTTCATGCGCCAAGTACACGCCCTCTTTGACGGGCAGGGCGGACAGTTTGGCGCGAACCTCGTCCCACTTGGGCTGGCGGGCGAGACCGGCGCGCTCCCGCCAGCGTTGCGCGATGGCGAGAGCGTGGTCCCAGTATTCGAGTTCGAAGGTGGGGTTCCAGGTCTCGCGCGGCGGGTGATTTTCCTGGGCGGGGATCACGGGCGGACCCAGGACATAGCGCGCGCTTTTGGCGTCGTAGTGGGCATAGCTCGCCATGAATTCGGCGGATTCGAAAACGAGGTCGCGGTAGCGCGCCAGGGTGTCGCGGGTGGGGTGCGCGGCGTAGATCATCTCGGCCATGGCGATGGGGTGCGGCTGTTGCCAGATGAGCAGCGGGCCGATGGGTGAGGGGCTGTCGCGGCCGTCGGGGGCCGTCATCTTGGGCCAGCGCGCGCCGGCGTAGCCCTGCTGTTTGGCCTTTTCACGGGCACTCGGCAGAATCGCGTTGTACCAGCCGAGGCTGCGCTCCAGCAGCGCGGGGCGGCCCCAAGATGCGAAGTGCGCGGCGTGCCAGTAGTGCATTTCCAGGTGGAACTTGCCGTACCAGCTATTGCAGGTGAGTCCGGTTTCCTGCGGGGGGATGGAACCGGCGCACTGAATGGCGGTCAGGTACTGGGAGAGTACGATGCGCCGCTCCAGTTCGCGGGCGCGGGGGTCGGGCGCGGCGGAGAGATCGATGGCGGCGCCGGAGGTCCAGAAGGCGGACCAGTGCTTCTCCGCGGCGGCAAAGGTGGCGGAAGGGTCGGCGGGGGTGTGGCTGGCACGATGGAAGCCACAGCAGAAGGCGAGGCGATCGGTGGCGGGAGTCAGCACGAAGCGGTGCGCGGACTCCTGCTGGATGGCGGCTGCGATGCCGGGCCAGGCGATGCGGACGGTGTAGGTGTCACCATCCAGGCGGCGGTCCAGGTCGAGACCGTAAGGCGTGGCCGCTTGCTGGCGCGTGCTGTGCTTCTCCGGGTGGGTCCAATCGGCGGCGCTCATGGCGCTGGAGCCGTAGGGGAACTCGAAGACCACCGGAATGCGGCCGCGGACGGTGACGGCGATCAGGTCTTCCGTAGGATGGCAGCAGGTCTCCACCGTGATCTTCTGGCCGCGCCATGCGAACTCGCTGTGGAGGATGCCGGTCCAGAGGTCGAGAGTCTGCTGGATGAAGCGTACGTCTTCGGGCTTGTCGATGGCGAAGCCGATGCGGCCGAGGTGGAGGCGGTGCGGGTTTTCGCGGAGCCAATCGAAGAGCGGCTTCTGGCCGTCACTCGATGTGGGGTAGCCCACTTTGCGGCCGAAGGTGTCGAATTCGGCGAGGCGGAGATCGGCCGGACCTTTGCCGGTGGGGTTGGGCGCGGTGTGCCAGCCCCATTGCGATTGCGTGCACAGGGGCATCTGGGTTTCGTAGGGTTGGGGAAAAGTTTGTAGGCCCGTGGGGTCGGCGGTGAAGGCGAATTCTCCGTTGCCGACGGAAAGAGGGGAACGCGGGTCGATGGCGCGCAGCGTGGGGTTGTGGCGCGAAACGATGTCGCGGCGGTCGAGACGAGCGCTCGCGGGGGATTGCGCGGCGAGCGCGGCGGGGACGGCGCCGAGGAAGGTGCGGCGGGATACGTGCATGGATTCAGGGTAATATGTCGCGGAGTTCCAGGCGACGACACTTACCAGGCGAGCGTCGTTAACGCCGGCACCACCGCGAAATGCGCGTCCCTGGTTGCCAGCGGCAAGTCGTACTGCCTGGCCATCGCCGCGATCCAGAGATCGTTGTCGGGAATAGGCTTGCCGAGCCGCGCGAGTTCGGCCTTGAGATCGCCGTAGTGTTCGGCGGTGCCTTCGTCGGGCAGCAGCAACGCGACGGTCCTGAGGAATGCGCGGACTTGTGCAAGCGCTTCGTCCGGCCGGACTGCCCGCCTCGCGCCGAACCGGAGTTCGCCCAGCACCACCCACGGGATATGGATGCTGGCAAGCTGGCTAAGACGAGCGGAGAGTGCCCGATCACCGCGGAGGTGCGGAATCACGACGCTGGTGTCCAACAGGACACTACCAGCCGTGTTCATTGATTTGTTCGCAGCCTTCCTCGATGGCCTTCTCCATCGCGTCGGCGTCCTCCGCAGAGAGACTTCCGGCGGTCTGGCTGAGAATCGCCTGGCGCTCTTCCTCGCTGATCCGCTTAAGCCTGTGCACGAAGTCGGCGGCCACTTCCAGCCTGGCCGGCGGCAGCGACCTCAGGTCCTCGACGATGTTTTCGAGCGGGCTCACAACTCTTACGGTACACCGGCATGATCGCCCAGGCAAGCAACAACAACAGGGTTGTCCGGTTCTTAAGGAGCCCCGTTATCCCAGCAACTGCGTCAGATGATGGTCTACGTGGCGCAGATAGTCGGCGGCCAGCGCTTCGAGTGTCACGGCGGGGCGTCCGCCGATCACGCACTCGTGCGACAACACCTCGGCCGGCATCGCCTTCACCACGTGCAGCAGGTGTCGATTGAGCAGCAGCCAGAGGTTGACCAGATCGGGCCAGGGTTCTGCGGCGTAAGCCTGGGTGGCCACCCAGAACTCCTGTGCGTACTCCGGGAATTCCAGGAGCGGGGCGCTTTGCGCACGCACGAACCGCTGGTGGTTGTTGGCGGCCGAATCGATCAAGTGGCCGAGAATCTCTTTCTTCGACCAGCGATTCGGCCCGGGTTTGTGCGCGGCGGCGGCGTCCGCGATATCGGCCAAGCGCCGCGGCACGGTCTTCAACAGCTCTTCGAAATGGGAGATCGTGGCGGTCATTTGAGGATCACTTTGGCGACGCCGGTATTGTTGGCGCTATCGGCGGCGCGAATTACCAGGAGGTGCTCTCCGGGGGAGAGACCGTTGAGATCGAGGGCAAACTTCTCGCTTTGGGAATCGATCACGCCGTCGACCGATTCCATCGGCACCCAACTGTTGGCGTCGAGCGAGTATTCGCAGCGGCGCAGCGCGCTGGCGCGGTCGTTGGCCTCCCACTCGACGTGGGCGGTAGCGCCCGTGCGCCGCACTGCGCCGAGGGTCACCACGGGCGGCGTGTTGTCGATCATCACGGGTGCGCTGACCAGCGTGGTTTCGCGCGCCGAGGCCGGCGGATTGGCCTCGCGGTCGCTGGCGATGACGCGGAAGAAGTATTTGCCGTCGGCCAGGACATCGGCATCGAAGGTCATGGAGTTGTCGTGGGTGTTGGAGCGGAGCAGCTTCCACTGGGTTTCGTCTTCCCCGCGGAAGTAGACGTTGTAGACCAGGCGGTCGCCGTCGGGGTCTTCGGCGACCCAGGTGAGGGTGATCTGTTGCGCCGCGGCACGGGGCAGCGTCTGGGTGGGAGTGCCGGCGGAGGTGGCCGGAGTGTCGCCATCGGAGACGGTCACGCTGTAGGCGGAGGTGCTGCCGCCGCTCTTGACGGCGGCTTGCGTGATGGCGGCGGCTTGGGTGACGACGCTGATGCTCTTCAGCACGGGCGGCGAATTCTGCGGCAGATACGCCAGAGTCACGCTATTGAGGGTGGGTGTGACGCCGCCGGCGCCGGCCATCTCGACTTTCCATTGGATGTAGCGCGCGTTGGGGCTGGCGATGCGGCTGCCGGCGGCGCTGGTCACGGGCTCGCTCCAATCGCTCCAGGTGCGGTCCGGCTTGGCGGAGTTGCCGGAGCGCGTGCGGAATTGGATGGTGCTGGAGGCGGGCATATCGGCGCGCCAACTGAGGCTGCCCCAGCGCGAGGCGGTGCTGGAATCGTGCACGGGGGCTTCGTAGGAACCGGAGGGGCCGGGGACTTCGCCGAGGCGGTAGATGCGGCCCATATTTCCGGTGGCCGCAAGCACGGAGTGATCGCCCGGGAGGAGGCGCGTGGTCTCGCCTTCATTGGTCTGGGTGACGAGGGTCACGCGGCGATCGGGCGCGAGGCCGTAGATCCTCCCGTCCTGGTCCGTGGAAAAGAGAATTTGCTTCTCCAGCGCCAAGAGGTCGTAGACGTTTTCTTCCTTGGAACTCCACAGGGTTTCGACGGTGTTATCCGGGTTGATGCGGTAGACGGCGCTCTTTTCGACGCCGCTCGAATCCACCACGGGAGTGAATTGCGTGCTGACCTGCGGGGTGGAGGTGGCCGCGGCGCCGGGTGGAGTTTGCGTTGGCTTGGTCGGGTCGGGCGGTTTGATTTCGGCCGCCTGGGCTTCGACGGTGATGGTGGTGACCGACGACGTGACCGCGGCGCCGCTGCCGGAGTTGCCTTGGGCCGCCTGATTGGCTGCCTGCGCGCGCTTGGTGGTGGACCCGCCCAGGGCCGCGGCGTACACCGTGCCATCGGGCATCGGGACGATAGCCCGGATCTCCGGCAGGCTGGCGTCGTAAAGCACGAATGCCTTGTCCTTGGCGGTGATGCGGTAGAGGATGCCGTTGGGCTCGGTGCCGGCGAGCACGCGGTTCTGCGTATCCACGGCGAGTCCGGTAATGTGCGATTGTCCGGTCTCATACCAGACCTCGCCGTGCCCTGCGCTATCCACACGGAAGACCTTGCCCTGCTCGCCGGTGCCCACGTAGAGGGCGCCATCGGGGCCCACGGCCAGCGACCAGATGTAGCGTGCCTTGGGCGCGAAGTATTCGGTGACCTTGCCATTCTCGATGCGGTAGACCTTGCCATCGGGCGAGGTGCCGGCGTAAAGCGCACCGGAGCGATCCACGGCGAGGGCGAAAATCTCGGGCTCGGCCGCGGTCCACAGCAGCGTGCTCTTGGCGGGACCTTCGATCTTGTACAGGCGGCCGCGATGTCCGGTAGCGGCGTAGATCGCGCCATCGGGGGCTTGGGCCAAGGCCCAGATGACGGGCTGATCGCTGGTGAACAGGGTCTCGACCTTGGGGGAGAGGGAGAGCCGGCCTTCGCGGCTCAGCGAAAGGCCGTTGAAGCGTCCACGGATGAAATCCGCATACGAGTTCAGCTCCCAAGTGGCGGTGCCGCTGGGGAAGGCGGTGGGAGCGAGCGCCGCGCACAGAGCGGCGGCACATGCGAAGTGGCGCATGGAGAGAGTCATTCCTTTACTTCCACCTGGACGGTTTTGGAGCCGGTCACCGCCATGTCGCCGATGTCGATCTCCATTTCGGCGATTTTGGAGTTGCGGGTCTGGGTGATGCCGGCGGAACTGGATTGCGAGCCGGCCAGGATCAGGGAAACCGAAGCCGGCGGGTCGGGCAGATCGGCGCCCTCCAGTTGGAACGCCGGGTCGGCGCGCCACACGCGGATGTAGGCCTTGGTATTCGGGTGCAGGTTGTTGACAATGGAAACCAGTTGGCCGGGGGTGCGCGCGGTAGCGGTCAGCACCTGGCGGAAATCGGCAATGTTGGCGGTGTTGGCGTCGGCTACGGTGAAGTAGAGCATGCCCGGTTCCGCGCCGATGGGCACCTGGTATGCCACGCGGCGGACGGTGTCGGCGCCATTCTCGCCGGTGAGGGAGACAATGAGCTGCACCTTTTCGCCGGCGCGGACGTCGTGGCGCGAGGTGGCAATGCCGTCGATGGTGAGCTGCTTCTTCTGGTCGAAGGCTTGCAGATTGAGCGAGACTTTCTTCAGTTGGATGGATTCAAAACCGCCCTGCATGACGAAGGCGACGGGGACGGCGGCGGAGAGAGAGGCCAGCATGGGGCTTCCGTTGTCGGCGGCGTACATATTATCGATGCGGAGGGGGGCGGTCCCGTTCTGGAATTCGATCTGGCCGGTGACGCGGATGCTGCCGGCGCCCACGGTACGCTCGGTGGCGTCGATGGCGCTGAACACCGCCATCTGCAGCAGCAGCGGCGAAAGCAGCGTGTCGTTGACCATCTGCAGTTGGTAGCTCTCCACCGGTTTGCCGGCGCGCGACAGGCTGACCGACACCGGCACCATGACCGGACGCTTGCCCAATTCGCCGGCCACGGCCGTGTTGCGGTCCTGGTAGATGGTCCCCATCCATTCCTTGGCGGTGGAGATTTTAAAGGAGGTGTTGGTGTTGGCGAGCAGCGTGAGGACTTCGGCGCGGGCGAACGGGAGGGCGGTGGAACCGATATCCAGGAAGCGGTGGCCGAAGGCGTAGATGCGATTGCCGTCGATGTGGGTGACGGTGCCATCGGCGCCCACCGAAAGATCGCCGGCCATCAGTTGGACGCTGATCATGGCGCCGGGCTTGAGGTCGGCGGGATTGCCCATGCCGGGTTCGATTTTGCCGCCGCTGGTCACTCCCTGGCGGGGCTCCAGTCCCAGGGCGCGGAGTTGCGGCGCGAAGGCGTCGAGGGTGGCGCGGCTGAATCCGCCGAAGGAGACAGGCGTGGCGATGTCGATCATGCGGGCCTCGCCGCCCAGCGCAGGCTCGGGGCGGGGAATCCGGCGGGTGAGGTCGCGCTCGTTGAGCCCCAGGGCGGCGCGCTGGCCGGGCGCGGCGGGCCCGGGCGTGGGTAAGGGCGGCGTGGCGGCGGAAGAGGTGCGCAGCATGGCCTCGATCGGGCGGATGCCGGCGATGGGATCCTTGGCAAACGGGAAGGCCATGGCGACCGCTCCCACGAGTTTGCCATCAATGTAGACCGGACTGCCGCTCATGCCCTGCATGACGCCGGTATGTTCCAGTGGTCCGCCGGAGAGGCGGGCGAGTATCAGGGATTCCTTGGGGCCGATATTGTCGAGCACGCCGAGGATTTCGACCTGGAAGTCCTCGATTTTGTTCCCGTTGAAGACAGTGCGGCCGGTGCCGCGCATCCCAGGTTTGAGGTCTTTGAGGGGAAAGAGCGCAGTTTGGGCCGATAAAACGGCGGCCAGCGCGAGGGCCGCCGGAACTACGAGGCGAGGCACACCCTCATTGTACTAAGGGTGGGCGGGAGAATTATGTAACCAGAATTTGACCGGAGGGTTGGCATGCGATAGAATGGTTGTGCGGGGTGGAGCAGTCTGGTAGCTCGTTGGGCTCATAACCCAAAGGTCGGAGGTTCAAATCCTCCCCCCGCAACCAAACTTCCCTAATAAAATCAATCAGTTGAGAAGAGTCGGAGCGGTTAGGTGTGTCTGCGGATTCCTGCTGGTGTGCTAAAAGTGTGCTAATCGCGGTTTGGAACCGCTGTTCCATCTTGCTTGTGGCTTCTACGATGTCGCGCTCATTGACGATGTTGTAACGGTCGAAGATTGAGCGCGTCTTGTGCCCCGAGATCTGCATGGCTACCTTCTCTGAGATCCCGGCCCGAATCATGTTCCTGACTGCCGAACGCCGTAGATCATGGAACAGGAGGTTTCCAACCCCGGCCCGCTTGCAAGCCGAACGCCACGCTTTACGGAAATCGCCCGCTGGTCTGCCTTCGTCCTGGAATACGCGGTCGCACTCCGGGAACTTTGCATCCCGGATGTCCCGCTGCATCATGAGCCATTCTTTCATCTCGCCATAGATCGGTAGCGTTCGCCCTTCCCCGTTTTTCGTCTCCCCTGGATTGAGGGTGATTCGGCTTTGAGCGAAGTCCACTTGATTCCATCGGAGCTTGCGGAGTTCTCCCAGACGGTTGCCGACGTGGTAGCCGACAACGAACAGGGGTCGAACGTATTCCGGCAATTCCTGTTTCAGGCGCATGTACCCGGCATCGTCCAAAAACCCCGTCCTGACGTTCTTCTCTTCCAGCATGGATATGTGGAGTTCCCGAACCACCTTCGGTGGATCGCATCTTGCCGCAAGGGTGAAGGCCCGTTTCAGAATCTCCAGTTCCCGATTCACCGTAGCGTGGGCCGCTTCTGCCTCAAGTCGTTTCCGTGTGTACCGCTTGATATCGGTTGTGCTGAGATCCGCCGCACGCAACCCGCCGAAAAACGGTCGAAGGTGGTTCTTCAGGCGCGACGTAGTCTCTACGATACCGCACTGTCCTGGAACAGATTGACGCGGCAGAGCACCAAGACGTTGCTGTGCTGGCGGTCGCGCTTGCCGAGTTCGGAGTCTTAGAGACGGGGCGAATCGCCCAGCAAGCACAACACCGACTGCGATTCCTTGATGAGCTCGACAAGCTCATCATCAACCCGGACACGAAAGAAGCAGCAGTCCATACGGCACTGGCGACGAACCTGTGGGTGTTCGGGGCAGAATTCTCCCTCGTCGTCTCCAACACGACGCTTGCCAACACCCTCAAGAAGTACACGGACGAGAAATTCGCGGGGCCGCGAGCACAGCACCGACCCGACCTATTGCTGCTCACCCAACTCGGGCAACGCTACAAGCTGGTGGAGTTCAAACGCCCCAGCCACACCTTGGACCGCCGGGACGTCAGCCAGGCAGAGCAATACCGCGATGACCTCATCTCACGGTTGCAGCCCATCGACGCCATGGTCCTGGGGAAGGAGTTCGATGCGCGGATGCTCGTGAACATGCCGGCGAACGTCACGCTCGCATCCTACACCCACCTCATCAGCCGCGCGCGTGCAGAACTCCAATGGCTTCTCGGCGAACTCACCCGTGACGTCGCCCCGACCGACACCTCAACATAAGCAAGACGTCGCTCGTGCGTACAGCCGTCCAACGATTGCTTCCGGGCCCCACAATCAAGATGCGAACGTGAGCTGCTGACAGATCGTACCTGAGCCCGCGCGGAGTGGTGACGTTGACATCGGAATAGTCTTCAGATGGGGAAGACAACACAGACGGACCCGCTTGGAGATCCTCCCAAAGGCTGCGGAAACACTCCAGGATCAGGTTTTCGAAAGATGATGTTGCTGCAGCAACTGGGTCCGCAATGAATGGGCGGACCTCGTGACGCTTGTATTGCACCAAAGATCCTTCCCTTGATACGCTTGCCCGGCGTGTACGGGCTTCACTCCGAGATGTTTTCCAGGAGCCTTGCTACCTGAGCTGGAGCGGGGAGTTCGCCGCGAAGTTCCGCGGGCAGGCTGTCTGTTATTTCATACGTGGCGACCCCGATCGGGCTCGATGCCCTACGTAAGGCGTACTCGACAATAGTGCGGTCTTTCGACTTACAGAGGATGATGCCGATCGAAGGACCTTCTCCTTGGAACTTCACCTTGTCATCCAGAGCCGCTAGGTAAAACTGCATCTTCCCGACGTATTCCGGAAGAAACTCACCGATCTTCAGATCGATTGCAACAAGCGTTCGCAAGCGCCGGTGATAGAGCAACAGGTCAATGAAGTAGTCCCGCTCGCCAACTGAGAGCCGGTATTGGCTGCCCACGAAGGTGAACATTCCACCCATCTCAAGTAGAAAATCCTCCACTCGGGCAGTCAGCGCTCGTTCCAGTTCCCTCTCGGAATGCTCAGCCGCCAGTTCCAGGAATCCAAAAGTGTATTCGTCCTTCACTGCAACCTGGGCACGATCGCGGATTTCGGGCGGTAGCGCTTCAGCAAAATTGGTCTGATTGAAAAGCGTCTTTTGGTACGTCCGGTTTTCGATCTGGTGTACGAGCACATTGCGTGTCCATCCGAACCGTTGGGCGGATCGGATGTAGAACTCGCGCTCGGCCGTGTCTTTGCACTTCTCCAGAATCACGACATTGTGCGACCAGGATATTTCTCGCACCAGCGGTGCGAGTTTTTCCTCGGTGCCATAGCTCTCGTAAAAAAGCTTCATTC
>Ga0209014_10002224_pt1 | contig 11302 bp, 8 predicted proteins | sample BarGraNGADG00212_FD_184491 | JGI IMG/M metagenome (GOLD analysis project Ga0209014, IMG submission 184491) | Arctic peat soil microbial communities from Barrow, Alaska - Barrow Graham LP Ref core NGADG0002-212 (SPAdes) (version 2) | ecosystem: Environmental > Terrestrial > Soil > Wetlands > Peat... | reverse complement strand
CTCCAGAACTGCCACTCACCCTCGGGCGAGTGCCCTGTGCCACGGGAGTCGGTGTGCACGAATACGTAGCCCCGCGAGACGAAGTACTCGATGTCGTTGACCTCGATGCAGTGGAAGATCGGCAGCGCCGGGACCATGCCGACCATGTCCTTCTGATACGAGTCGGCAGCGTGAAGGGCAGGGAAGGTACCTTCTGCGTCGGGCCGGTAGATGTTGGCCGCGATCATGACCCCATCGCGCATCGGGATCATCACGTCCTTCTCGACCCTCATCCGATACTGCGGCTGGCTCAGCTTGCCGGCCGGGAAGTCCGGCGGCAGCATCGTACTCATGATCTTCGGATCCAACGCCTTGCTGTACATGGGAGCCGCTCCTTTGCGGTCAGGACCTGGATGCGAGCGCTAGGCTGAAGGGATCACCGGCAGCACGATATGCGATGGATGATCCTTGTCGTGGTGGATGGTGTCGTTGCCCATCTTGAGCCCGTAGTAGTGGCCGCCGAAGTCGAAGGCGTTGGAGTCGTAGCACGCCAGGTCGATGCGCATGCGATGGCCCTGGCGGAAGCAGCACGACGTCGCCCACACCTCGATCTCGAACTTGTAGATCTGCCCCGGTTCGATGGGCTGCGGCGCGTCGTGCCGGTAGTACGGCCGATGTGGATTACTGCGCGCCTCGTCCTTCGTCGCCGCGTGCGAGGCCTTGAGCCAGCCGCGCGTGAGCATCAAGCCGCGCGGCGGCATGCCCGGTGCCTGCGCCTCGTCAGGGAGCTGATCGGTGAGTCTCATGAAGAAGTCGGTATCGGTCTGGTCCGAGGAGGCGTAGAGCACGAGGACCATGCTGCCGATGACCTCGAGATCCTCCTCGAGCGGAGGGCCCGTGAAAGTAAGGATCTTTCTGACTGGGTTCGGGACGCCGTTCTCCATCACGGCGGTGCCGATGCCGGAAAAGTGCGACCAGTCAGGGTCGGGGTAGGCGTAGGTGAACGAGCTGTCGGCGACGGTGGGCGGCTCCCACGAGAGCCCGCCGTCGTTCAGCGACTCCACGGCGCCGCTCGGCCCGGCCGTGAGGTACAGCTTGTGGTACTCGGTCTGCGGCAGCGGCCACTCCTTCTCCGGCCGGTACACCTCCTTGCCGCGCACGAACACGGTGACCGGGTCTTCCTCCATGACGCCGGTGTCGTTGCCCTTGAGCCAGTGGTCGTACCAGCGCAGCAGCAGCAGGCGCACCTCGTCGGAGTTGAAGATCGCCATCTCGTCGCCCTCGAAGTCTCCGTGGCAGAGCAGGAGCTTCTTCGGCGTCGTGAGCTCCTCGTACCCGCGGATATTGCCGCGCAGGTGGATGCCCACCTTGTGCAGGATGCCGATGCTGAAGACGGGGCACTGGATCTTCGAGAAGTCGGCGTAGCGGAGCTTCCAGAAGTCGTCGCAGGTGGGATGGTTGATGACGTGCCACGGCATGTCCCAGTCGCCCAGCTTCGCATCCGGGCCCGTGCGACCCAGCCGGTAGTTGGCCCGGATCTCCCACATGTGCCAGGCGGTCGGAAAGCCGACCGACATGATGCCGCCGTGGTAGGCGACGTCGCGGTACATGTCGGCGCCGCCGTCGAAGGGAGCGATGCACTTGAGGTGCGGCGGCTGTGTAGCCGCCGTGAACCACTGCACCCACGCCAAGTACGACTCGCCGATCATGCCGACGCTGCTGTTGCACCAGGGCTGACCCGCGATCCACTCGACGGTGTCGTAAAAGTCGTTCTGTTCCTCTTCGCTGAAGAAACGCCATTGGCCGTCGACCGACTTGCCGCTGCCGCGGATGTCCTGGTGAACGTAGGCGTAGCCGCGCGAGACGAACCACTCGATGTCGTTGGTCTCGCGAAAGTGGAAGGCCGGCCACTGCGGCAGGTAGGCCAGGTCTTTCTGGTAGGCGCTCGTCGCGTACAGCGACGGGAACTCTCCCGGCGCGTCGGGGCGAAAGATGTCGGCCGCCACCCTCGAGCCGTCTCGCATGGTGATGAAGACGTCTTTCTCGACCACCATCTTGTACTGCGGCTGGCTCAGTTCGCCGGCGGGAAAGCCCTCCGGGAGCAGCGTGCGCATGATCTCGGGCTTCAGGATCTTCGTGAACATGGGACCGTCCTCTCCTCGTCGCTGCTCGTGCCGCGTGCCCCGACGGGCGCCGCTGTCGCCGACGGTCGTGGCCGCGACGAGCTTGACAGATCAGTAGCGCCCGAACTCGCGCGCCGCCTTCACCAGCTGGAACACATTGACCGGCGGCGCGAGCGGTGGCACGTCGCACCCGGCCATGAGCACATAGCCTCCCTCGTGGTGCTTCGCGGTCTCGATGCACTCCCGTGCCTGCTCGAGCACATCCTCGGGCCTGCCCTCCTGGATGAGCGTCGGGTCGACGTTCCCGGCGATGATCTGCCCGGGGAACATCTCCATGGCCGTCCGCAGCGCGACCTCCCGGCCAAAGCTGAGGATCGTGTGCTCCGGCAGAGGTACCTGCTGCCAGTACTCGAGGTTCTTGTTCTGCTCGCCGCAGATGTGGATGAACATGGAGGGCACGCCGAGGTCGATCACCCGCTCGTTGACCCGCCGGTAGTAGGGCAGCACGAATGTCTCGAACTGCTTGGGGGAGATGAGCTTGTTCGACTCGGTCGCGGCACCGTGGAAGGCCATGAGGTTCGCGGCCCCGAACTCCTCCACGTAGTGCTCCGCCACCCTGACGACGAACTCAGACACCTTCTCGAGGGTGCGGTGCACGAGGTGCGGCTTCTTGAGCATCCACCTCATCATCCGGTCTTCGCCGATGACCGACCCGGCCCACGTGAAAGGAGAGCCGATCTGCAGCGTCACCGGCATCCCGTGCTCCGCCTGCAGCCGAGCGACGTCGAGAGCGATGGGCAGGGCGCCCGCCTTGGTCACGTCCCGGGGCACCTCTAGGGGGAGGGCCTCCTCCTCGCTCTCGACCGGATGGCGGGTGACCACCGGGGCGCCGGAGTACCTCTTGTACGGGAACTCGGCCTCGCCGCCGAACTCCCAGCCCCCCGCGGAGGCGTAGGCATAGAGCGGTCCGCCGTCGTACCCATACATCTCCTGGCACAGGACCTGGCACCTGAAGCTCTGCTCGGCGTCGTCGAAGACGCGGGCGAGCGGCTCCCCGCACATCAGGGCGGTGTGTCCGAAGATGAACGGGATGACCGGGACTCGGTCGGGCCGCTCTCCCTTCATGAGCGCGTCCATCCGCTCGGGGCTCGACATCGTCTCATGCCACATTGGTGACAGCCTCCTTTGCCGACCTGGATTGCTGCTGGGCCGAGACGCCCAGGAGCTTCTTTGCCACTCGGGCGGCGTCCATAGTGTTCTCGCCGTAGCCGTCGGCCTCATTGGTCAGCGAACAGCTGAGAGAGCGGGGCGTCGCCGATGGGGACCTTCGTCCTTGGCAACTCCCCCCTGAACCTTGCCATGACACGGAACACCTCCCGCCAGTAGTTCCCCCGCCTGCGGCGCAAGCTTCTGCTATTGCTGGCGGCGCGGTGACGTCTCAGGTCTCGCCGGTGAGCCTTTTCGCGGCCTTGCGGCCCACGCTCAGACCGAGCTCATTGGGACTCCCCTGGCGAAGCGCGCGCGTCGGGCAGGCGCGCACGCAGGCTGGCTCGAGCCCGTACTTCAGGCGTTCGTCGCACAGATCGCACTTCTGCATCTTGCCGTCGGCTCCGAAGCGCGGCACGCCGAAGGGGCAGGCGATCGAACAGCTGTGGCAGCCGATACACAAATCCGCTTCGACGCGGACGACCTGCGCGCCGGCCTCGCGGTGCACGGCGCCGGTGGGGCAGGCGAGCAGGCAGGGAGCGTCCTCACAGTGCATGCAGGCGAGCGACACGTAGCGCAGGTGCGCCTCGGGGTACGCCCCGCTCTCCACCGCGAAGACCTGACGCCAGGCGGTCGGTTCGTCGCGCACCTCAAGGTCGTTCTGGTCCATGCAAGCGACCGTGCAGGCGAAGCAGCCGGAGCACCGGTCGACGTCGAGGTAGAACGCGTGGCTCATGGCTGGACCGCATTTCCTCCGCGCACGGCTTCCGCGATGCCTGGTTTCTCCTCGCCCGTACCCCGCCGGCTCTTCACCTTGTCCACCCGGCACAGGAGAGCTTTGAAACCGGGGAAGCCGGAGATCGGGTCCAGGTAGTCGGATTCCAGCAGAAGATTCACGTCGGCCTCGGCATGATCGTGGTACATGTGCACCACACCAGGCTGCCCGAGCTCGGTCACATTGGCGCGCACCCGGATGGCCCCGGAAGGCGTGCTCAGCTCGATCTCGTCTCCCTCGTCTATGCCCAGGCGCCGCGCATCGGCAGGGTTGAGATCGGCGGCGGGCTGCGGCCGCAGGCTGCGCGTCCAGGAGAGCCGGTAGGTGCGCGAGTGCACGAACATGGGCAGACGTGACCCAGTGTTGAGGACGAGCGGGTAGTCACGGGCCAGATCGGGAGACCCTTCCGGGCTGTACTTTGGCGGGCGATAGGTCGGCAGGGCGTCGATCCCTACCTGGGAGCTGTACTTCTGGAGGATAGAGGAAGCGAACTCCATTCTGCCGGTGGGGGTGGGGAAACCCCGTTCGCGATACGCGCGCTCCGGGCTGACGAGCGGGTGCGGCACCGGCATGCCGCCGGGGTGCTCTCTCAGCTCCGCCATGGTCATGCCACTCGGCGCGAAGATCCAGTCCATGGCCGCCTCAAAGGCGTCTGCCGGCTCTACCCCGCCGTCGGGCCCGGGGTTGAGCAGCGGATCGTCGAGGGCCAGCCGGTGGGCCAGGTCGAAGACGATGTCGGTGTCTGAGCGCGACTCGCCCAGCGGGGCGATCGCCGGCTGTGAAAGGGCGACGTACTTCTCCGGGTAGCAGCGCAGCTCGCTTCGTTCCACCGAGCTGCAGGCAGGCAGAACGATATCGGCGTAGCGCGACGTGTCGGTGGCGAAGAGGTCGATGTCACAGATGAAGTCGAGTTTCTGAATGGCCTCCAGGAATCTGGCTGAGGCGGGAAACATGCGGTGGTTGAGCCCGAAGGCAACGAGCGCGCGCAAACGGTAGGGATCGCCGGTAAGAATCTGGCGTGGCAGATCCATCGCCTGGGCCTGATCCACCAGCTCCGCCCAGACGGGGAAGCGAGCCGCGCCCACCCGCGGAGGAAGGTCGGCCCACTGCCGGGGCATCTCAAACTCATGCTGCCGAGTGACAAACCCGGCTCCGCCGATCTCGAGCCAGCTGAAGGGCGCGACCTTGTTGCCGCCCTTCACATCGAAATTGCCGGTGAGTCCAATCAAAGCGAAGGCGGCGCGGTAGTTCTGCACGCCGTTGGTGTTGTGACCCACCGGGGCTGCGCTGGGCAGGAGCGCCGCAGGCCTCGTGGTGGCGTAGAGTCTGGCCGCCGCGCGGATCTTCTCTGCCGGCACGCCGGTGATCTGCTGTGCTCGTTCGGGGTCGAACCCCGCCACGTAGGAGCGGTAATCGGCGAATCCGTGCGCGTAGGCAGCCACGAACTCACGGTCGTAGAGGTCCTCCTCGATGATGACGTGAGCCATGCCCAGGGCCAGCGCCCCGTCTGTACCGGGCTTGAGTTGCAGGTGGATGTCGGCGTGAGACGCGAGCGGCGTGCACCGCGGGTCGACCACGATGAGCTTCGTGCCGCAATCGAGAGCATCGAGCAGGCCGCGCGCCATAGGGGTGTTGGAATAGAAGGGATTGGCGCTCCAGACCAGCAGGCAGCGTGCGTGCGCCAGGTCCGCTCCGGCCATCTGACCGTAGACCAGCTTGAATGCCATTGCCGTGGCCGTGAAACAGGTGCTCGACTCGGTGCAGAAGTTGGGTGAGCCGAACTGCATCGCCAGGCGCTGAACGAACGGGCGCATCTGTTTGGGGTAGCCCACGTAGAACACAGTCGACTCAGCCCCACTCTCGCTTCTGACGCGATCGAGGTTGGCGACGACAGTGTCGAGGGCCTCGTCCCAGGATATGGGCGCGAACTCACCCGAGCCCCGTGGCCCGGTCCGTTTGAGCGGCGTGCGCAGCCGATCCTCGTGGTACACGTACTGGCGAGTCGCCGCGCCTTTAGAGCAGAGTGTGCCGCCGTTGTGCGGGTTCTCCTGCGATCCCTCGACCTTGATGATGCGGCCGTCGCGGACGTAGAGGTCCAGGCCGCACTGTGTGGTCGGATCGCAGATAGCGCAGATCGACTTGCGCACCTCGATCCCGGTGTCGTCCCCGGGTATCTTCGCCTTCAGTTTGCGTTCATGCTCGTCCATGTGATCCTTCGCATGCATGCTTCCACCGTGTCCGCGTCGGCCCCGCTGATGTCGGCTCCGCGAGCGAGCGCCTGCACCAAGATGCCGGCGGGTTGCACATCGCCGAGCAGGTTGAATCCTGCCAGTCGACCACCCTTGAAGGCCAAGGCCGTGAGGCCGTGGCCGACGCTTGTCACATCGACCCTATCGCACTCCCGCATGGAGCCCCCGCTGGCGAACAGCAGGTCGCCGACGTGCTGGACGTTGCAGGGGATGCTGCCGGGGTGTTCAGCGTGCACGCCGGCCATGTTGAAGCCGGCGACGCGCCCCTGGCGGCGGGCGTTCGACCACAGGGCCACGACCTCGTGGACGCCGCTCACGGGGTCCAACGCCTGAGCTACGTCGCCGGCGGCAAAAAGGTCTGGGACACTGGTCTGCATGTGCTCATCGACCATGAGGCCAGTCTCGGCCGCGACCTCGCCCACCGGCAGGAAGCCCACGCTGGGCCGCGAGCCGGTGCACACGACAAGCAAGTCGGTCTCTTCCTCGCCGGCGCTCCTGGTGTCGTTGTCGCCCTCCGTCGCGGAGCGAAAGCGAGCACGGAGTCGGCCGGCCGCGGCCTCCACGGTCTCGAGCGCCGTTCCCAGTCTCAGGACATGGCCGGAGTCGCGGAGGTGCCGCTGAATCGCGTGAGCGCACTCAGGGTGGACGACTAGAGGGAGGACGATCTCCTCGCGCTCTACGATGCACACATTCATGCCCGCTTGGCGGAGGACGCCGGCCACCTTGATACCGGCGAATGAAGCTCCCAACACCAGCGCGCTAGCCGGCCGGGAATCGGCGGCCGCGCGGGCCGTGACCGCGGCGACAGCTCCCCTGAGCTTGACGGCGTCATCGAACGAACGCAGGCCGAGCACACCGGGGGAGTCAAGTCCCGGAACAGGCGGGAACACCGTCGATGCGCCAGAGGCCACGAGGCACTTGCGATAGGTATAGCGGCTGCCATCGGCGGTCGTCAGGTTTCTCTCCGCGGGATCGATCCTGGCGACTCGCGTGTCGAGATGGGCCCGTATCCGGTAGCGATGGTAGAACTCCGATCCTCCGTAAGGAAAGCACCGCTGGACCGGGATCGCGCCGGAGGCGTAGTAGCTGCCCAGCATAGGGTTGTAGGGAGGGTGGGGGTTGTCGGCGAAGAGGTCGAGCTCTCCCTGGTAGCCGGCCCCGCGCATGGCGAGCGCCGCTTCGGCCGCGGCTGCGCCGTTGCCAACGATGACGAGATCCAGGGGTTGCCGGCTCATCTAAGCCGTGACGCCCAGGAGCTTCTTCGCCACCCGGGCGGCGTCCATGGCGCTCTCGCCGTAGCCGTCGGCGCCCCATCGATCAGCCAAGAGCTGAGAGAGTGGGGCGCCGCCAATGAGGACCTTCGTCCGTGGCAGCTCGACCTTGAACCTGGGCAGGTAGTCCTTCATGGCGACCATCGTCGTGGTCATGAGGGCCGACAGGCAGAGGAGGTCGGCATCGAGTCGCTTGGACTCCTCGATGAACCTCTCCATCTGCACATCGCGCCCCAGGTCGTGGACGTCGAAACCGGCCACTTCCAGCATCATCTTCACGAGGTTCTTGCCGATGTCGTGGACGTCTCCCTGCACGGCCCCGATGACGACCACGCCCTTGCCCCGGCTGTCCTCGGCGGAGGCGGAGACCAGGGGTCGAAGGACGCCGAGGCCTGCGTACATGGCCTCGGCGCCCACCAGAAGCTCGGGCACGAAGCACGCGCCCTCTTCGTAGAGCCGTCCGAGCTCGGCCATCCCCGGCACGAGCCCCTCCAGTATCGCCTTCTGCGGTTCGATGCCGGCGGCCACGGCCTCCTGGGCCGCGCTGGCGGCGACCTCTTCTTCGCCATCCTCGACGGCCTTCTTCAGACGTCCCAGGATTGCTTGTTCATCCGTCACTCCGTCGCCTCCATCGCGTAGCTAGTACAGGCCGAACTCGCGGCAAGCCTTGACCATCTGAAACACGTTCACCGGCGGGGCTTGCGGCGGTATCTCGCATCCTGACATGAGGGCATAGCCGCCAGGATGATCTTTGCCCTCGACGATGCAGTTTCGGCAGAGTTCCAGCACTTCTTCGGGCGTGCCCTCCTGGATGATGACGGGATCGACGTTGCCCACGATCACGTTGGCGGGAAAAGCCGCACTCGCGGCGGACAGCGGGATCTCACGCCCGACGCTCACCATCCCCCGTCTCCCGTAGGCCAGCTGTGACCAGAAGGGAAGGTTGCGGTTCTGATCGCCGCAGATGTGGCTGAGGAAGATCGCCACGCCCATGTCGGTGACCTTCTCATGCACCTCTTTCAGGTAAGGGAACGAGAAGGTCTCGAACTGCTTCGGCGAGTAGAGCTTGTTGGTCTCGATGCACAGGTCGAACGCCATGATCCGCTCGGGGCCGAACTCCCGTACCCAGAGTTCGGCCTTCTTGAGGATGAAGTCGGTGATCACCCGGAGGACGTGATGGACGAGGTCCGGCTTCTTGATGAGCCAGAGCATCAGCCTCTCCTCGCCGCAGACGGACCCGGCCCAGGTGAGCGGCGAGCCGACCTGCACCGTGCAGGGCATGCCCAACTCGGACTGCAAGCGGGAGAACTCGAAGCTTACGGGGATGGTGCCCACCCGCCCGACGTCGTCAGGTACACGCAGGTCCCACGCGTCCTGTTCGCTCTGCACGGGGTTCTTCTTCATCATGGGGGCGCCGGTGTACTGGCGATACGGGTACTCGACCTCGCCGCCAAACTCGGCGCCCCCCGCATTCGCCCAGCCATGCAGGATGAGCCCGTCGTAGCCGTACATCTCCATGGCATCGCGCTGGCAGGCGATGCTCGTTCGTGCCTCGTCGTAGATCTTGGCGATCGGTCTCCCGCTCACCACGGCGGTGTGGCCGAGAATGAACTGAAGACATGGGACGCGGTCGAGCTCCTCGCCGCGGACCAGCGCCTCCCAGCGTTCACGGGACGACATGCTATCGCGATTCACTCTCGCTCCCTTTCGCAAGTGCCAAGGCTACGTCGCCGCCAGCGACGCCGAGCCGGCAGGCCGGTGCGGCGACGAGCACCGAAAGAGAGGCGCCGGCGACGAGGCGAAGTGCCTCGTCGCCGGCGCCCGCCTGCCCTTACGGTTTCACGCCCAGTCGGCAGGACCGACCGCGGGCTCACTTGCACAGACGATCAGGCCGCGGTCGGAATCAGCTCCAGACGAGCGGGACGACGTCGCCCTGGACCGTGACCTGCGGAGCCACGCCATTGGACACGATCTTCAGGTCGAACGGGTACTTCGTGCCCTTTACCCACTGCCCGCCGGCGAGCGGAGTCGTGGCTACGTTGGGCATCGGGTTGGCCGCGCCGCCGGCGCTGAAATTGATGTTCCCGGCGAGCGTGGCCAGATTGGTGGCCTTGACCGCCGCAACGATGGCGTCTTTGGAGTCGACGTTGTTCGTCCGCTTCAGTGCGTCGGCCACGATCTCGAAGACGATGTAATGCATCAGTGGCTGTGTCCACTGCTTCCCGGTGGCCGTCTCCCAGGCGTCGGCGAACTGCTGGGCGGTCTCGCCGCTGAGCGACGACTTGTAGGGGAAGGTCGGGTGCCACCAGACCTCGGCGGTGAGGCCCTCGCCGATGCTGCCCATCGCCTCGAGTTCGGACGGGAAGAGCAGGGCCTTCGACATCGTGCAGAAAATCGGCCGGAAGCCCTGCTGATGCACCTGCTTCCAGAAGTTCACGAAGTCAGGCGGGATCATCACGCCCGAGGAGATCTGGGCGTTTGCGGCCTTGAACTTGGTGATCTCCGTCGTGAAGTCCTCGCTGCCGTCCTGGTACCGCCCACCGTCGATGATCTTGTAGCCGGCGGGTTTCCACGCTGCCGGCTGTCCGGTCTTCGCGTCGGACAGCGCCAGACCATCGGCGTCGTTCGGCCACATGGCGCCGATGACCTTGTTCGTCTTGAGCTTGGACCATAGGTCGAGCTGGAAGCCGGCATTGGTCTCGATGCCCCAGAACGCGTGGTAGGTCCACTTGAACGGCTTGTCAGGCGTACCGCCGCGGCCGAAGTAGAACGGCTGCCACGGGCTGTCGCTTGACACGCAGGGCACGCCCAGGGCTTCGGCTTGGTCGGCCACCGGCACCACCGTGTCCGAGGTCGACGTCACCATCATGATGTCGACGCCGTCGTTGGTCATGAGGTCGCCGGCCACCGTCGCGGCGCGGTTGGAGTCGGACTGCGAGTCCCTGACGAGGATCTCGATGGGGTGCGTCACGCCGTCGGCCGTCTGGATGCCGCTCTTAGTGGCTTCTTTCCAGCGCGTGACGCAGTAGTTGTCGGCCTCGCCGAAGGCGGCCAGGGGCCCCGTGAGCGGCGAGACGAGGCCCACCTTGATCGTGCGGCCGGAGCCGCTGCTGGCGCCGCCGCTGGAGCCGCCACCGCTGCTGCCGCAGGCGGCCAGGGCGCCGCTGAGGCCGCCTCCGATGCCCAGGGCCGCCGCCCCGACGCCGGCCACCTTGAAGAAGTCGCGCCGTGTGACGGGGCTTTTTCCGATAGAACCGTTTGTGGACTTGTGCTCGTCAGAACCCATGCCGCCTCCCAGTCAGAAGTTCCACATGCACGTCACTTGGAGACGGCCGGCGGCACTACCAGAACGATGAGACCCCATCTCACCTCTGCCAGCCCCCCGCAAGTCTTTCTAGGCGCTGCATCGGCCCGTCGCCGGCGCAGTATCCACGATGCGGACGACGTACTTCACGATACGGTCATCCTATAGCGACGCCTCGTCCTGTCAAGGACGCAGGCCTACAGGGTGAACCCCAACGCGGCGGCGTTGTCCTGGTAGAGCTGGGCCGCTTCCTCGCCGTCCAGCGACAGGCTCTGAAGGAAGTTCATGCACTCCCCCATGTCCTCGTACGGGTGGTCCGTACCGAGAACGATCTTGGCCATCCCGAGCGCCTCTCGCGTGCAGTTGAACGCCGCCGGCAGGTAGTTGCCGCTGGT
>Ga0209014_10002221_pt1 | contig 11306 bp, 8 predicted proteins | sample BarGraNGADG00212_FD_184491 | JGI IMG/M metagenome (GOLD analysis project Ga0209014, IMG submission 184491) | Arctic peat soil microbial communities from Barrow, Alaska - Barrow Graham LP Ref core NGADG0002-212 (SPAdes) (version 2) | ecosystem: Environmental > Terrestrial > Soil > Wetlands > Peat... | reverse complement strand
GGCCTGTCCTCCATCTGCAACGTCCTGGCCGCCATCAAGGTGGCCCGCCACCAGCGCCTCGGACCGGACGACGTGATCCTGACGGTCGCCACCGACGGGGCCGAGATGTACGGGACGGAGCTTCGACGGATCGCGGCCCGCGACTTCCCCGCCGGGTTCGATGCCGTGGCCGCGGGTGAGACATACGGGGCCTGGCTGGCTGCGGCCGCCGGGGACAACGTCCTGGAGACGACCCGTGCCGACCGCGACCGGATCTTCAACCTGGGCTACTTCACCTGGGTGGAGCAGCAGGGGGTGCCCATCGAGGAGTTCGAGGCTCGCCGGCAGCCCGCGTTCTGGACCGAGACGCGCGAGATCGTGAACCGGTGGGACGAGCTGATCGACGAGTTCAACGAGCGGGTCGCGGGCCCGCCGGCGTGATCGAGGGGGTCCGGCCGTGAGCAACCCGACATCCCACCGGCGGGACGTCCCGCCGCCGCCCGTGGTCGAGACTGGGCTCGCCTGCGCCGGATGCGGCGCCCTCGCGCCCGCGCATCACCCGTTCACGCCGCGCTGCCCGAGCCGCCGGCCCGGCGACGACATCGACCACGTGATGGCCCGCGGCATCGACCTCAACCGCCTCGATCCACCCGGTGACCCCGACCCGAACCCGTTCGTCCGGTACCGCGCACTGTTCCACGCCTACCACGTCGCCCGGGCCGCGGGCTGGGGCGACGCCCGCTACGTGGACCTCGTGCGCGAGATCGACGACGCCGTCGCCCGCGTGGACGGCCGCGGGTTCCGCGTCACGCCGCTCGTCCGGGCGACCGGGATCGCGCACGCCGCCGGGCTGGGTGCGCAGGGAGCGGTTTGGGTCAAGGACGAGACCGGCAACGTGGCCGGCTCCCACAAGGCGCGCCACCTGTTCGGGATCCTGCTCGAGCTGCGGGTGGCCGAGGCGGTGGGCGATGGCGATCCGGCAAGGCCGCTCGCCATCGCGAGCTGCGGCAACGCCGCCCTGGCCGCCGCGGTCGTCGCGCGGGCGGCCGAGCGCGAGTTGCGCGTGTTCGTCCCCGCCAGTGCGGACGCCGCCACGGTCGACCGGCTGCGGGAGCTCGGGGCGATCGTCGTCGTCTGCCCGCGCCGTCCCGGCGAGGCGGGCGATCCCTCGTACCTCCGGCTGCAGGAGGTCCTGGCCGAGGGCACCGTCCCGTTCACCTGCCAGGGCCCCGACAACGGCCTCGCCATCGAGGGTGGGGCAACCCTGTCCTGGGAGATCGCCGACGAGCTGCGCGCTGCCGGCGGCTCCCTGGACCGGATCGTCGTCCAGGTCGGCGGCGGAGCGCTCGCATCAGGGATCGCGCTCGGGTTCGACGATGCGGCGGCCGTCGGCGCCATCGACGCCGTCCCGCGCCTGGACACGGTCCAGGCCGCCGGCGGCTGGCCGCTCGCCCGCGCCTGGGAGCGGGTTCTGGCCGACCTGGGTGTCGCTGCCGGCACGCCGATGGACCCGGGTCTCGTCCACGACGGCCTCCACCGCGTCGCGAACCAGCGCTCCCGCTACATGTGGCCCTGGGAGACCGAACCCGTGAGCGTCGCCCACGGGATCCTGGACGACGAGGCCTACGACTGGCTCGCGGTCGTGCGGGCGATGCTCGTCACCGGCGGGCGCGCGGTGGTCGTCGATGAGCCGGCCCTGCTCGAGGCCAACGCGCTCGCCTGCGGGGCCACCGGCATCGATGCGGACGAGACCGGCACGGCGGGCGTCGCCGGGCTCCTTGCCCTGGCCCGGGGCGGGTTCGTGCGTCCCGGCGAAGCGGTCGCCGTCGTTCTGAGCGGCGTCCGCCGCACCCCCGTCGACCAGCCCATCGGAGCAGTGACAGAGGAGAGCCGATGACGACAAGGACAGCCCCCGACCTCGCCCGTCTCGACGGCGCCGTCCTCGACGCCCTCCACGGGCGGAGCATGCTGCTCACGCAGGACTGGACGACCGCCGAGATCGACACGCTGTGCTCTCTCGCCGAGGCACTCCAGGTCCTCGACCGGCAGGGCCGGGCCCCCGCGCTCTTCCCGCAGCAGCTCTTCTGGGCGCTCTTCTTCGACCAGTCGACACGCACGAAGTCGTCGTGGGCCGGCGCGGCGGCTCGCCTCGGCGGGCAGGCCGTCATCGTCGACGGCTCGTCGACCCAGGTCAGCCACGGCGAGACGTCGGTCGAGACCGGCGCGATGCTGGGCATGAACGCGCACGCGCTCGGCATCCGCCACGACCTCATCCTCGGCGAGGGCAACCGCTTCATGCGCGACGCGAAGCAGGGCATCGACGACTACCTCGCCGCGACGGGCGATGATCGCGTCGTGCCCGTCGTCAACCTCCAGTGCGACATCGACCACCCGACGCAGGCTCTCGCCGACCTGCTCTGGCTGCGCGAGAAGCTGCCGGATGGCCTCGCCGGCAGGACGGTGACGATGAGCTGGGCGTACTCGCCGAGCTACGCCAAGCCGCTCTCGGTCGCGCAGGGGACGATCACGCTGCTCACCCGGTTCGGCGCGCACGTGAGGCTCGCGCACCCGGAGGGGTACCAGCTCATGGGTTCCTGCCTCGATGCCGCGCGCTCCAACGCGGCGGCATCGGGCGGCTCGTTCACCGTCACCCACGACATGGACGAGGCGTTCGCCGGTGCCGATGTCGTGTACCCCAAGAGCTGGGGCCCGTACGACCTGATGGTCGAGCGCGTCGAGGCGAACGCGAACAGGGACACCGACGCCCTGCGGCGCATCGAGCAGCGCGCGCTCGAGCGCAACGCCGCGAACCGGAGCTGGATCTGCGACGAGCGCCGCATGGACCTGACGCGCGGTGGCGATGCGCTCTACATGCACTGCCTCCCGGCCGACATCGGCGCCGAGGTCAGCCCCGGCGTGATGGAGCGGTTCCGCCACGACCTCGCGCGCCAGGCGAACAAGAAGGTCTACGCGATCATGGCGCTGCTGGCGGCGGCGAAGGCCACGGACCTCAAGGCGACGCTGGGACAGGCGGCGTCGTAGAACCAGCCACGAAACGAGGCTCAGCACGATGGAACTCGACTCCCGCATCTCGGAACTCGCGCGCACGTACCGTCCCCTGGCCATCGAGATCCTCAGGGAGACGATCCGCGTGCCCGCGGACCATGTCGATCGACCCGAGGACGCGGGCGGTGACCCCCTCTGCGGCACCTCGAACCACGAGGGTCCGCGGGTCGAGTACCTGCGGCGGACCATCGTGGCGATCGGGGCGGTCGAGCGGCCGGAGGATGCCTGGTTCGACGACTTCGGGAACCTCGTCTGGGTGGTCCGGGACCGCGACGACGGGATCCCCGACGCCGGCAAGACGATCGTCTACTTCGACGGCCACACCGACACCGTGGCGGCCCTCCGGGACCGCTGGCACGAGGCCACGGGCGGCCTCGACCCCTACGACGGCCTGGTCGACGAATCGAAGCTGGACCGCGCGTTCCTCCGCTCCGAGCTCGGCTTCCTGCCGCCCGACGACGAGTGGCACCACCTCGTCTGGGGTCGTGGAGCCGCCGACCAGCTGTCGGGCGTGATCAGCCAGGTCATCGCGACCAAGGTCCTGCTCGAGACACGCGCGCTCGGCTCGCTGCGCGGCGTCATCGTCCGCAGCTACGCGACCGTCGCCGAGGAGGACAACGACGGCGGCAGCATGATCCATGTCCGCCGGCACGAGTGGCCGTCCGCGGGGCCGGAGCTGATCCCCGACGCGCTGGTCCTGACCGAGGGCACCGGCTGTGCGAACCTCGGCGCGGCCGGCATCTACCGCGGACAACGCGGGCGGATGCAGATCGAGGTGGAGGTCACCGGCAAGAGCTGCCACGGCTCCATGCCCTGGGAGGGCCGCAACCCGCTCGAGTTCGGGGCGGCCATCATCGTGGAGGCGCGGGAGCGGTACGCCGCGGGCGTCGACATGTCCCAGGACCCGTTCCTCGGCGGCGGGACCCGGACGGCCAGCTGGGCCCGGCTCCTGACCCCCAGCGACTGCGCCGTCCCGGAGCAGTTCACGTGCCGCTTCGACCGCCGCCTCACCGCGGGCGAGGACCCGCAGGCCGCGCTGGCCGCGATCGACTCGATGGACAGCGTCCGCATCGCCCGGGAGGCGGGGCTCCGGGTCGAAGTGCGGGCTCCGTACTACGATCGCCCGTCCTGGAAGGGCACCCGGGCGGACAACCGGCAGATCTACCCGGGCTGGGTGACGCCGGCGGACCACCCGGCCGTCGTCGCGGCGGTCGACGCGTACCGGGCCTGCGCCACCCCCGTCGTCGAGGTCACCACCGGGACCGGCGCCCTGAGCCCCGAGCCCCGCGTCGCCCGCTGGATCTTCTCGACCGACGGCGTCGGCTTCCCGATGCCCCGCAGCGACACCACCCTCCCCGTGGGCGGGGACAAGCGCTGGGTGGACGACGGGATGCACCGCTACCCGCCCATGATCGGCATCGGCGTGGGGATCGAGCAGAACGTGCACAAGATCGGCGAATGCATCGACTCGCGCGAGTTCGACCCCGTGATCGCGACGCTGGCCCGGTTCCCGAGCCGCCTTCGCGAGCTCAAGGAGACTGGCGCGGCCACCCAGCCTGGGCCATCCGGCCGTTGCGGTGGAGCGCGCGGGGCAGGATCGTCCAGGGCATGAGCACCTTGGCCCCGACGCCGGCCCGCACCGGTACGGACACCCCGGCAGCTCTCCGGCGTGAGGGGGCGGCGAAGCTGACGGGCGCCGCGCGGTTCACCGACGACCTGGTCGTCCCCGGGGCGTGGTACGGCGCGACCGTGCGCGCCACCGAGCCCCACGCGCGCCTGCTGGGGATCGACCTCGACCCGGCTTTCGACTGGTCGCGCGTCGTGGTCGTCACGGCGGCGGACATCCCGGGCGACAACGTGGTGGCCTCCATCGCCGACGACCAGCCCGCGCTCGTTGCCGACGAGATCCGCCACGTCGCGGAGCCCGTGGTGCTGGTCGCGGCGCCGGACCGCGCTCTCGCCCTGGCCGCGCGGGACGCGATCCGCCTCCGGACCGAGCCGCTGCCGGCGGTCCTCGACCCGCTCGCCGCGACGGCGTCGTGCAAGACCTTCGAGATCGTCAAGGGCGACCCGGACGCGGGTATCGCGGGCGCGGACCTGGTGCTCGAGGGAACCTACCGGACCGGCCACCAGGAGCAGCTGTACCTCGAGCCGCAGGCGATGATCGCGATCCCGCGCGACGACGGCGGGATGGAGGTCCACGGCTCGCTCCAGTGCCCCTACTACGTCCACGGGGCGCTGATGCGGGCGCTCGGCCTGGACCGGGCACACGTCGTCGTCGTCCAGGAGGAGACGGGTGGCGGGTTCGGGGGCAAGGAGGACTATCCCTCGCTCCTCGCGATCCACGCCTCGCTCCTCGCCATCAAGGCCGGGCGTCCGGTGCGGATGGCCTACGACCGGCACGAGGACATCGCCGCGACCACCAAGCGGCACCCGTCGGTGATCCGGCACCGGACCGGCGTCACCCGCGACGGCCGGCTCGTCGCCCAGGACATCGACATCGTCTACGACGCCGGCGCGTACACCACGCTGTCGCCGGTGGTCCTGTCACGCGGCGGCATCCACAGCGGGGGCCCATACGTCTGCCCGAACATCCGGATCCGCGCCCGGGCGGCGATCACCAACACCCCGCCCAACGGCGCCTTCCGCGGCTTCGGGGCCCCGCAGGCCGCGTTCGCCGCCGAGATCCACCTGGACCGGATCGCCGAGGCGCTCGGCATCTCACCGCTCGAGATCCGCCGGCGCAACGCCTACCGGGTGGACGACACGACGGCGACGGGCCAGGTCCTGCGCGAGAGCGTCGGTGCCCTGGATGTCCTGGAGGCGGCCGCCGCGAGGTCCGGGTTCGAGCGGGTCCGGGGATTGCACGAGGCGCACGGCGGCGCACTCCAGGACACCCGTTCCTCATCCGGGATCGGGATCGCGCTTGGCTGGCACGGGGGCGGGTTCACCGGTTCGGGCGAGACGAGGCTCGCGAGCGTCGCCTCGGTCGAGCTCACGGGCACGGGGCGCATCTCCGTGCGCACCGCCAGCACCGAGATGGGGCAGGGATCGCGGACGGTGCTCGCCCAGATCGTTGCCGAGGCGCTGGGCGTGAATTCCGACGAGGTCGACGTCGCGCCCCTGGACACCTCGCTGGTCCCCGACAGCGGGCCGACCGTAGCGTCGCGGACCACGATGGTGGTGGGCGGGCTGCTCGCGACCGCCGCCGCCCACCTCCGGACCGACGTCGAAGCCAGCACGGGCGCCGACTTCGCGGCATCGCACGAGGCGTTCGCGCGGGCCCACGGACCCCTGCGGGCGACCGAGCAGTTCCACGGATTCCCAGGTGTCGAGTGGGACGATGCCGGGTACCACGGGGACGCCTACGCGGCCTACAGCTGGGCGTGCGCGGTGGCCGCCGTCGACGTGGACACCGACACCGGCGAAGTGCGGGTCCGATCGGTCGTCCAGGCGGCCGACGCCGGGCGCATCGTCAACACCGTGCTCGCCGAGGGCCAGGTCGAGGGCGGAACCCTCCAGGCCGTGGGCTACGCGACAATCGAGGAGATGGGCGTGGAACAGGGTCGCTACCGCAACGACCGGCTCGCCACGTACCTGATCCCGACGGCCCAGGATGCCCCACGGATCGAGACAGTGCTCGTCGAACGACCGTTCTCCGGCGTCCCGCATGGCGCGAAGGGCCTGGGGGAGCTGCCCATGGACGTCCCTGCGCCGGCCGTCATCGCGGCGATCCACGACGCGACGGGTGTCTGGATCACGGAGCTGCCCGCAACGGCCGAGAAGGTCCTCGCCGCGCTGCAGGCGCGCGAGTCCGGAGGCGCGTCGTGACCACGACCCTGCGGGCCCCCATCACGATCCACTTCGCCGTCAACGGCCGGGAGATCCAGGCCGCGGTCGAAGGGGGCCGCCGCCTGCTCGACGTCCTGCGCCTCGACCTCGGGCTCACCGGTACGAAGGAGGGCTGCGGCGAGGGCGAGTGCGGAGCGTGTGCCGTGCTCCTCGACGGCGAGCTGGTCAACAGCTGCCTCGTCCCCGTCGGCCAGGTTGATGGCCGCTCCGTGCTCACGGTCGAGGGGCTGGCGGTGGACGGCCGCCTCGGGCCGCTGCAACGCGCGTTCCTGGAGCTGGGCGGGACCCAGTGCGGCATGTGCGCCCCGGGCATGCTCCTCGCGGCGCACGCGCTCCTCGCATCCGGCCGACCCGCGGGCGTGGCGGACATCCGCGAGGCGATTGCCGGCAATCTCTGCCGCTGTACCGGCTACACCAAGGTGATCGAGGCCATCGAGGCGGTGGCCGATGACGGGGACACCGGGGCGGCCCACGTGCCCGCCGATGGCGTCGTGGAACCCCTCCTGGTCGCCGTCGGCCAGTCCGACGGGGAGGCCTCGCTGGCTCGGCCGACATCGCTCCCGGACGCCCTCGCGAGGCTGGCGGCGGATCCCCTGCTCCGCCCGATCGCCGGTGGCACGGACCTCATGGTCGAGCCCGCCGCGGGTCCCGGGCACCCAGGCCGGCCGCTCCTGGACCTCGGTGTCCTGGACGAGCTGCGTGGGATCGAGGTCGCGCACACGGAGCTGGTCATCGGGGCGATGACCAGCTGGGAGGAGGTCCGCCGCTCCTCCATCGTTCACGGGGCGCTGCCGGTCCTGGCCGAGGTGGCGGCCTCGGTCGGCGCCGTTGCGATCCGCAACCGGGGCTCGCTCGGCGGCAACTGCGTCACGGCCTCGCCGGCCGGCGACCTGCTCCCGGTCCTGCTCGCGACCGACGCGGTGCTCGAGGTCGCCGGAACGCAAGGGACGAGGCTGATCCCTGCGGACGCGTTCTGGACGGGGTATCGGCAGACGGCGCTTGCCGCCGGCGAGCTCCTGGTGGCCATACGCATCCCGCTGGTGCCGGGGCGCCGGGTCCGCTTCCGCAAGGTGGGCACGCGCCGCGCGCTGGCGATCGCCAAGGTGTCCCTGGCGGTAGCCTGGCAGGGCGGGACCGCCGCGACGGGCGGTGGCGGCAGCGCCGTGCACGGTGCCTGGCATGACGTCCGGGTGGCGCTCGGATCCGTTGCCGAGCGGCCGATCCGGGCGACCCGCACCGAGGCGGTCCTGGAAGGACGGCCTGCGGGGCCCACCGTGGCGGCCGAGGCCCAGGCGACCGTCGAGGACGAGATCTCGCCGATCGACGACGTCCGCTCCACCGCCGCCTACCGGCGCGCGGTCACGGGGCGGATCCTGCGGCGGATCATCATCGACGCGGCCGGATAGCCACGCGGGCGACCGGGCTCGCCGCATCACCCGACGCTCTCGACGCGCATCCCGTACCGTCCCATTGGGGGGTGGACCGCGCGTCGGAGAGGACGCGCCGCCGCAGCGGCGGAGCACGGAGGCGAGCGTGACCCGGATCCGGGCGCTGGTGGCGCGGTTCCTGCCGCAGGGCGCCGTCCTGCTCGCGGTCCTCACCTTCGCGAGCTACGGCGCCGGCCTCGTCCGCGACCGGATCTTCGCCCGGACCTTCGGCGCGGGCGCGGAGCTTGACGCCTACAACGCGGCGTTCATCCTGCCGGAGCTCGCCCTCGACGTCCTCGTCGCCAGCGGCCTGGCAGCCCCGTTCGTCCCGGTGTTCACCAGCCTGCGCCGCGAGGACGCGGCCGCCGCGGTCCGCTTCGCCCAGACGGTGCTCACGCTCGTGATCCTCGTCATGGGCGTCGCCTCCCTGGTCCTCCTCCTGCTCGCCCCGGCCACGGTCGACCTCATCGCCCCGGGCTTCGACGCCGGGAACCGCGAGCGGTACCTCGAGCTCTTCCGGCTCATGCTGATCACGCCGATCGTGTTCGCGGCGTCGATCGCCCTGGGCGAGATCCTCGTGGCGGAGCGCCGCTTCCTTCCCTACGCCCTGGCCCCGATCCTGTACAACGTCGGGATCGTGGTCGGCACCGTGCTCCTCCACGACCGCATCGGCATCCTGGCGGCCGCAGTCGGGGCCGTCATCGGAGCCTTCCTCCACCTCGGCATCCGCGTGGTCGGCATGCTCCGCTCGTCCGTGCCGCTGCGGCTGCGCCTGGACCTGCGGCTGCCGGCGCTGCGCGAGTTCCTGCGCCTGATGGTGCCCAAGATGCTGAGCCACCCGATCGAGCCGCTCACGTTCCTGTTCTTCACGAACGTCGCGACGACCCTCGCGGCCGGCAGCGTGTCCTCGGTCAGCTTCGCCCGCAACTTCCAGAGCGTGCCGGTGGCGCTCTTCGGCGTATCGATCTCGCTGGCCGCGTTCCCGGCGCTCTCGGCGGCGTGGGCGGCCGGCGACCGGCGGGAGTTCCGGCGCCAGGTCCGCACGAGCGCCGCCACCATCACGGTGCTCGCGGCCGCAGCCGCCATCGGCCTGTTCGTGATCGGCCCACTCCTGATCGAGGTCCTGCTCGGCGGCGGCGCGTTCGACGCCGAGGACGTCCGTGTCACGGCAGCGGTGCTGGCGGCCTTCGCCCTCGCCGTGCCGTTCGATGCGCTCGGGCACCTGACGGCACGCGGCCTGTACGCGACCCACAACACGGTGCTGCCGGTCCTGGCCTCGCTGGCGGGGTTCGCGGTGACGGTGCCGGTCACGCTCGCGCTGGTGGACCCGGTCGGCGTCCTCGCGATCCCGCTCGGCTTCGCCGCCGGGACGGCGACGCGGACGGGGCTGCAGGGCCTGCTGCTCGCGCGTCGGATGCGCGGCGAGGCCCCGGCCGCCGCTGGCCCGCCGGCCGCAACCCCCGAGCCCACGGCCGCTGCCGCTGCCTGACGCTCAGGGTTTCAGGCCCACCGTCGGCACGATCGCGACGAACAGCCCATCGCGGCTCGGGTACTTCCCTTCCGGCCGCCTCCACAGCAGGTAGTTCCGGCTCATCTCCGCCGCATTCTGGAAGGTCCCTGGCGGGTCCGACGGACCCCAGATCGACGAGACCCGCGGGTACCAGGGGTCAAGGATGTAGGCCCCGGACACCTTGGCGTCGTCGAACAGGAGAGGGTCCGCGTCGGCGCGATAGCCGGTCATCACCCAGGTGTGGGCACCCCGCCACGCGAGCAGGAGGACGGGTGCGTGGAACGTCGAGATCGCGCGGGCGGCGTCCAGCAGCGCATCCGCGCGGGTCTCATAGGTACGGACCTCGTAGCCCGGGACCCCGTAGGCCTTGAGTGCCGCGACCATCGCCGAGGGGCCCCATCCGCCGTTGATGGCGTCACGCCGGCTCTCCCACTCGCCGATCCGCGACGCGAGCTTCCGCTGGAACGACTCCGTCAGTGCCCCCTTCCCGTGCGCGGCGATCACCATCTGCGTCCCCGCGACGGCGCACCACTCGTGGTCGACCTCGGTGATGAAGTGGTCCTCGGGGTGCTGGTACAGGTTCACGTCCACGCGCACCCGCTGCGGGACCGGCGTGGGCGTCGGCGTCGGGGCGGGCGTGGGGGCGCCGGGAGGAAGCGACACCCGTGGGGTTGGCGCCGGGCTCGGCCTCGGGGTCGGCGATGGGCGGGGCGTCACGTGGACCTCGGCGGCGATCGGGCGGTCCGGCGGCGGGTCCACGATCAGCTCGATGGTCCGGGCGACCTCGCGCGCCTTGTCGCCCACGCCGAGCACATTGGCCCACATGGCCACGCTGCCGAGCAGGACGAGCGCGGCCAGGATCGCGAGGAGCGGGCGCCATACGGGGCGGCGGCGATGGGCGGACACGACAGGCTCCGGGACGGTTCAGGCCGCCGGAGAGACGCGCGGCGGCCCCGGCATGCGACGACCCGGACGGCCGGTGATCAGCCGGCCTTCGGCTTGCGGCCCCGTCCGCCGGGGAGCGGCCCGGTGGAGAGATAGATCGTCCGGCCGCGGATCGCCATGTTGGTGCCCGGCCTGTAGGCGGCGATCGCCCGCTTCACCGCCGCGCGCATGGTGGGGATCTTCTCGGCCGCGTCAAGCTCCACGGCCAGGATGTCCTCGTCCGACTTGAGGCGCCCGAGCGCCTTGCGGATCTCCTCCTCGCGCTGCATGGCCGCCAGCTGGCGGGGCGACAGCGTCCGTTCGCGCGGCTTGGGCGCAAGCTCTTTGATCTTCGCCGGTCGAATTCGCATTTCGGGGATCCTGCTCCAAGATGTATCCGTGACGTTGACACGGATGATGGCACAACTTGCCGTTCGCGCCAACGTCCTCAGCGACGCGATCGATCCATCGTGCTTTCACCTCGCACAAGGTGCTGAACGCGATGGATTCACCATCGAGGCGGGAGGCTGCACTCAGTTCAGGCGCAC
>Ga0209014_10002220_pt1 | contig 11307 bp, 8 predicted proteins | sample BarGraNGADG00212_FD_184491 | JGI IMG/M metagenome (GOLD analysis project Ga0209014, IMG submission 184491) | Arctic peat soil microbial communities from Barrow, Alaska - Barrow Graham LP Ref core NGADG0002-212 (SPAdes) (version 2) | ecosystem: Environmental > Terrestrial > Soil > Wetlands > Peat... | reverse complement strand
GCAAGGGCGCTATTGATGTAGCTGCCCGTCACCTTCGCGCGAGCCGGGATGGCGCAATCGTCAACTCGCCGCCAGCCCACGACGCCACAGCGGATGCCGTTGCCAGAGTCCAGGTAGTTGCCCATGGGCACGGTGAAGATGGTGAATGCGTCCTCGACTCCGTGGAGCTTCACTCCAACCTGAGTTCCCCCCTTGTAGGCCAGCGGGCGCAGGTACATATCCTCGCGGTAGCCGTTCCGCTTCACCAGGTCGACTGCGATGCGGCACAGCTCGTCGACGGTGTGCGGAAGAACAATCTTCAGGATCTTGCAGCTCCGCAGCAGCCGCTCGTAGTGCTCCCTCAGCCGGAAGACGTAGAGCTGCTCCTCCGCCGCGTTCCAGTTACCCCGAATCCCCTCGAAGCAGCCGGTACCGTAGTTGAAGGCGTTGGTCATTACGCTTACCTTCGCCTCGTTCAAAGGCACGAAGTCTCCGTTAAAGTAAGCGTATGGTTCTGGCGCCATCTTCTCCTCCAATCTAAATGAGCCGGCTGTAGCGGGGAGGAATCCCTGCACTAGTGGGCGGCTATGGGTGGCATGCAATCTAGCACAACCGGGCATAATCCTTCAAGTTGAGTTTACCCGGAATTGGCTTCAACCGCAGAACCGCAGACAGGGTATTGACGCCAAATCAGACTGGCTGTAGCTTGTGTCTAGAGAGCCGGGACGATCGGCAATCCCGCACCGCACATCTTCGAGGCTTACACCGGGGATGTGCGAGGATGGCGCGGGGGGCCGATGTTGTGGTGAGGTGGTTACCCCGGGCGGTGGGGTGCTGGCTGGTGGGGCAGGTTTGATCCATGAAGGTGCTGATCTGAGAATGGATATGGAAGTAGTCGCTCTTCTGGGTACAGTCTTCGTCGTCAGCTTCTCGGGCGCTTTGATGCCTGGCCCGGTAATGACCATGACCATCGCCCACGCGGTGAAGCGGGGGCATCTGGCCGGCCCGATGGTGTCCCTCGGGCACGGTATCGTCGAGGGCAGCCTCGTGCTTCTCATGGCTCTCGGGTTGAGCCAGCTCTTCCAGCTTCCGCTTGTGACCGGCATGATCGGCTTCCTGGGCGGGCTGCTGCTGCTCTACATGGGGTTCGGTATGATCCGAACCCCAGCCCCCGAATCCCTTACGTCCACGACCCACTCCGTGGAGGGTGGCAGGGGACCGGTGGCTGCCGGAATGCTGGCCAGCATCGCCAACCCCTACTGGGTCATCTGGTGGGCCACCATCGGCGCCGACCTCTTGAGACGGGCCTACCTCCACGGCGCCCTCGTGATCGTCGGCTTCTTCCTGGTTCACTTCGCGGTGGACCTGGGGTGGAACAGCGCCGTCGGCTCCGCCGTGGCGGCGGGCCGAAAGCTGCTCACCCCGCGGATCTACAAAGGCATCCTCGCCGTCTGTGGGACGTTCCTGCTGGGGCTGGGGGTCTACTTCCTCATCTCCGGGGTAGGCACTCTTCGCCAATTGTAGCCGCCAGCCCTCAGCCGGATGACTGCGGACGGCTACGAGTGGATAACCACCTTCGAAGTGGACGTTGTGCTGCCTGGCCACAGGTCGGTCATCATTAACTGCCGGGAGATCACCATCCGTCCTTGGGCATGGTTCATGAGAGCGGGTAGATAGGGTGACAGTTGCCACCCCTGTCGGGAACCATGCCCGTCCTTGTGCTCTCAGCTTCGGATGCTGCACAATATGGGCGCAGCCGGGTTCTGATCTGCTGTACGGCGGATCGAATCACGCGCTCATATGTCCTGAAAGACGAGGTAACCTGATGGCCCAACGAGCGCGGGTGGCGGTGCTGAAGACGCGGCCCGAGACGGTGCTGGATGACTACCGCCGGCTGGCGGAACTGGCCGGCATGCGGCAAGCGCTGGATCCCAGTGCCACGACCATGCTGAAGGACAACATCTCGTGGCACTTCCCCCTCCCTTCCGCGAACACGACCCCGTGGCAGCTGGAGGGGAGCATATTGGCGCTGCGCGACGCCGGATTCGAGCAATTGGCCTGCGTGCAGAACCGCACGGTGGTCACCAACGCATTCAAAGGCACCGACCTGAACGGCTACTGGCCAATCTGCAAGGCCTACGACGTGCCGGTGCTCTTCAACTTCCAGCCCGCGGACATGCGCTGGATGGAGTACAAGCCCAAGGCCACCATGCTTGCCCTCGACCGAATCTTCGAGGGGCACATTCGGATCCCCGACTACTTCTTCGGGAAGAATGTGGTTCACCTCCCCACGGTCAAGTGCCACATCTACACCACCACCACCGGCGCCATGAAGAACGCCTTCGGCGGGCTGCTGAACGAGAAGCGCCACTGGACCCACACCTGGATCCACGAGACCCTGGTGGACCTGCTGGCGATCCAGAAGGAGATCCACACCGGGATCTTCGCCTTCATGGACGGCACCAGCGCCGGAAACGGGGCGGGCCCCAGGATCATGGAGCCCCAGCAGAAGAACGTGATCCTGGCGAGCAGCGACCAGGTGGCCATAGACGCGGTGTCGGCCCAGATGATGGGGTTCGACCCCCTCTCCATCCGCTACATCAGCCTGGCTCACCAGGCCGGCCTCGGGGTGGGAGACCCCAGGGAGATCGAGATCGTGGGGGATGTGGAGGCCGCCGACGAGCGGTGGAACTTCAAGGTGGGGAAGACCTTCCACAGCTTCATGGCATGGCTGGCATGGTACGGGCCGACCCGGCGGCTGCAGAAGATAATCTTCCACGGGCCCCTGGCGCGCCTGACCTATCCGGTGTCCGAGATCTACCACGATTACTACCGGTGGCCGATGAAGGAGCGGCACATCTTCGAGCGGTGGCAGGCCGAAGCCCCCTGGGGCCACCTCTTCGCCGAGTACCGGCGGAAGGGCTGCATGGGCGCACCGGCAAATAGCGGCCGAGCCGCCACCCCTTGAGAGCCGAATCGGCCTTCTCGTCCCAGCGCAGCTTTGGCCTCCTCTGGGCGGCGGTGGACCTCTCCAGCCTGGGGGGCTGGTTGCTGCTGCCCGCCGTCGTAGCCTGGGGCTATCAGGGCCACGAATCGGCAGCCACGGTCAGCGTCCTCCTGCTAGCCTGGTTCTTCCCTGCCTTTGCGCTGCGCCCACTGGCGAACGCCATCGCCAACGGCCGGAGCGGCAAGGCGGTTGCCATCGTGGCGCTACTGGCACGGGCCGCGGCGCTGCTGCCGTTGATGAACGCCAGAGGCGACGACACGCTGGCCAGCGTGGGTGTGGCTCTGGCTCTCTCCGGAATGGCTGCCGCCTTCGCCGAGGCATCCTTCGGGCCCTTCCTGCGCAGCCTCGCCAGCGGAAAGCAGTTAGAGGCGGCCGAGGGGGCCATGGCCAATGGCAAGCTGCTCGCCATGATCGCGGGCGGCGCGGCGTCCACGGCCCTCTACGTGGCCGGGGCACTCCAGGCTGTCGCCCCGGCCGGAATCGCCGCCATAGTCCTCTCCGCGGCGCTGTTGCTGCTGGCTAGATTCCCTGGGTCGAACAGTACAACCCAACAGTCCAATGGGGGCAATGGACCGCTATCCGTTCAACGGGGACTGCTGCTCTCCCTTCGTCACCCAGCTCTTCAAGAGGCCTCGGCCGTGAAGCTTGTGGCCGCTCTGGCCACGGGTGGAATACTGGTCCCCCAGGTGGCCTACATGATTCTGGGGGTATTCACCGCCCCCGAGAATGTTGGGCTGATAATCTCCGCCCAGGGGGTGGGAATGCTGGTCGCTTCCGCCACCTACAGGTTCGTCGCCGATCGCTACCCCAGAAACAGCCTCGTGGCGCTGGCTCTGGGGCTGGCCAGCTGTGGCATCTTCGCGTTCACCCTGTCCGGATCCATCGCCGGTGCCATGGCCTTCAGCCTGGCAATCGGCGCAGGGCTCGGCGTGCTGTCTCGTAGCCTGTTCGACCTACAGACAAGCGTTGCCGGCGCGGAGCGCTCGGCCTCCATCTCCGACGGGCTTGGGTGGGCCGCCGAGGCGCCCGCGCTTCTCTCAATGATAGCCCTGGGTCCCCTGACCGACCTGCTGTCGCCCCGCCTTGCCCTGGCCCTTTCTGCCGTCATTCTCGCGACGCTTGCTCTCTACGCTTTCGGGGCGATAACCAAGGAAAAATAGATGGTGTTTTCCCGAACGAGTATAAGTATAATAGGGTGCCGGCAGCCGTGTCGGCCCCACGCCTCGAAGCCGAGTCCTGAGATATAGGGGAGATACTGTCGATGAAGAAGATGACCGAAGAGAACATGAAGGCTGCCTTCGCCGGGGAGAGCCAGGCGCACATCAAGTACACGAACTTCGCCGAGAGGGCGGAGCGGGACGGCCTGCCCAACGTGGCGCGGCTGTTCCGGGCAGCATCCTCGGCGGAGCAGGTCCACGCCTCCAAACATTTGCGGGTGCTGGAAGGCGTCGGCAGCACGTCGGACAATTTGGATGCGGCTATCGACGGCGAGACCTTCGAGTTCACCGAGATGTACCCGGCATTCGCCGCGGTCGCCGAGATGCAGGGCGAGCCGACGGCCCTCAAGAGCATCAAGCGGGCTATGGAAGCCGAGAAGGTCCACGCTGAGCTATACGGCAAGGCCAAGGATGCCGTAGCATCCGGGAACGACACCGAGCTGGCTCCAGTGTACGTCTGCCAGGCATGCGGCTGGACGGGCGAGGGCGAAGCCCCGGACAAGTGCCCCTATTGCGGCGCACCCAGGGAGCGACTCGCCAAGTTCTAACCTCAGCACTCAGCAGGGTCTACTTTGCATACCCCGTAAGCTCGACGTAGCCCAGTCCGGAGATAGGGGCACCGTTGCGGCTGCCGTTGGCGCGCACCTCCCCCTCCCAGTAGCGCACCCCGGTGCTTGCTCTGGTGTCCAGCTCCTGGTCCCGCAGCACCGGCTCCAACGACAGGTCGAGCCCCTGGTTGGGCAATCTCAGCCGCCAGCCGGATGGGTAGCTGACTCCGCTGTGTGGGCTCTGCCAGCTACCGGTTGCCTCCACCTCAAGGTCGGACGCCCGCAACTCCGTCACCCCGCCCTCGCGATCCACAAGACTGCCGTACATCGCGGATACGCTCCCCGGCTGGTCCCGAAGAACCGTCACCATCAGCTCCGTCCCATCCCCCAGCTGCAGGCTGAACCAGTCCCAGCCCCCGCCGTTCACCAAGATGAAGTCTCCCCATTGGTGATCCATCCACGCGAGCCCGGTGACCTGCTCCGCCTTGCCGGCCTGCCCCAGGCTGCCCGATAGCTCCATCCGGGTGCGGGAGTAGTAGTAGGAGTCCCCCACCGGGCCGAAGGAGATCCACCCCTTGCCGGCGTGGAGGGCCGGCGGCTTCAGGGAGTGGAGCTTCAGATCCAGGGAGTAATCCTTCCCGCTGGCCTGGAGGTAGTGATCGGCCCCATCGCCCCCGATCTGCCAGTCGCCGAGTTTCAGCCTGTAGCTGCCGTCGCCCTGGACTCGCAGTGACTTGTCCAGCCGTTCCTCGTAGCTGAAACGCTGCCCTGCCGGGTCGGTGATGGCAAAGTGGGCGGCGTATCCCACAGGGTTCTGCCCCCGCACGGCCTGGAAGAAGGTAAGTTCGAAGCCGTAGTGGGCGCCGCTCTCCGTATCCAGATGCCCGGTGTAGTACCACCACTCGCTCAGGCTGTCGTGGGGGGACTCGTCCCGTGGAAAGGTGATCGGGCGAGGAGCGGAGGGAGTGGGGTCCGCGATGGGAAGCACTGCCAGGCTCGGCCGGATCGGCGCGGCGCACCCGGCGGCAATCAGTACGAGGAATAGCGCCACGAGAGCAACGAACGCAGGGCAAAGCCCTGTACCCCAGCGCCCGATGACGGCGGCACGACCATGGGTGGATGTAGGGCGGGGTCTTGTGCCCCGCCGCCACGGTTTGGCTACAACCACCTGGAGCTTCTCCTCCCACGCTTGAGACGGGTCACAAGACCTCGCCCCGCATTTTGGGCACGCCTTAGAATTGCCGCCAACTGACCCATGTTGGGCCGCAGCATCCACTCCGGTGCCCACCAGTTCCACTTCCCCAGCAGCCGCATGGTGGCGGGAACCAGCAGCGTCCGAACCACCGTGGCGTCCAGGAAGACCGCCAGGGCGATCCCCAGTCCCAGCGACTTGATGATCACGATCTCCGCCGACCCAAAGGCCGCTCCCACCACCACCACGATGATCGCGGCGCTGGTGATGATCTTGCCGCTCTTCTCCAGCCCCTTGGCTATACTGGCCGTGTTGTCCCCCGTGCGGTCGTACTCCTCCCTGATGCGGGACAGCAGGAAGACCTCGTAGTCCATCGAGAGCCCGAACAGGATACAGAACATGATGATGGGGGTGGACGCCTCCACCGTCCCGGACGACTGGAAGTGCAGCAACCCCTGGAAATGGCCGTCCTGGAAGATGAACACCAGGGCGCCGTATGAGGCGAGGATGCTCAGGGTATTCATCACGATCGCCTTGGCCGGCAGCAGTACCGACCGGAACATCAGGAAGAGGATCAGGTAGATCCCTCCCACGATCAGCGTCAGGGCCCGGGGTGCATCGGCGTAAAGGATATCCACCACGTCGATCACGTTCGCGGATGCGCCGGTCACCTGGAGCGACACCCCGGCGGGCAGCGACATCGCCCGGATGTCCCGCACCAGCGACTTGGTTGACTCGGAGACGGGGGAGTCGCGGGTGGCAACGCGCACCAGGGTCACGTCGCCGCCGACCAGGATCTTCGCCACTTCCCGGCCGTAGGGATCGGCAATGCCGGCCGGGTCGCCGTAGATCAGCCCGTACTGAACCCTGGTTATCCGGGGGTCCAGATCCACTATGCTCTCGACCTTGGCCACCCGCGGGTCCTGGGCCAGGGTGTGGGTGAGATCGTACAGGTTGGAGATGCTCTCCGGTCGGTTGACGCCCCCCTGAAGCTGCACGGCCAGCAGCACCGGGGCCGTCTCGCTATCCCCGAACTCTCTCCGCAGCATCTCCAAAGCCTGGCGCGACGGGAGGTCCGGCGGGAGGATGTTGGCGTCGGGCGCCGAGAAGCGAACGTGAAGGAAGGGCGCTCCCAGCAGCACCAGGAAGGCGAGGGTCGGCAGAAAAACCATCACCGGGTGGCGCATCACCCAACGGGCGGTTCGCTCCCAGAAGCCGTGGGAGTCCAGCCTGCCGGCCAGCACGGGCCAGCGGTTCACTCCCGGCCCCAGGATGCCGAGGATGGCCGGTAGCAGGGTGAGGGCGGCCGCGACGCACAGGACGATGCCCACCATGCCGACGATCCCGAGGGAGCGCAGCAGCATGAACTCGAAGCTGGCCAGCGCCGCCAGGCCGATCAGCACCGACAGGCCGGAGAAGAGGACGGCCTTCCCCGCCGTCGCCATCGTGGCGGCTATCGCCTCCCCCACGCCGCCCGCCAGGGCCCCAGACGACCTCAACTCCTCCCGGAACCGGCTGGTGATGAAGAGGGAGTAGTCCACCCCCAACCCCAGCCCCAGCATCGTGGCCACATTCAGAACGAATATGGAGAGGTCCATGGTTCGCCCCAGCAGGGCGATGGAGGCGAGGATCCCGACCACCGTGACGCCGCCCAGCGCGATGGGCAACCCGGCGGCCACCAGGGAGCCAAACACCACCAGCAGCGCCACCGCCGCGAAGGGGAAGGCGACGATCTCCGCCCTCTGCAGGTCCTCGTGGCTCAGCCTCTCCACCTCCGCGAAGAAGAGGGGTCCGCCCGTAACGAGCATACGAAGCGCTGACGGCTGAGAGCCGACGGCTGACGGCTCTTTGAGGCGTGATGTGATCTGGTCTAGCTGCCGAGCGGCGGCCTCCGCGTCGACGCTCAGAACCACCAACTCATAGACCGTATGGCGGTCGCCGGAGACCTGGCGGGGATTGGTGGCGTGATCCAGTATTCGGTCGACCCCCGGCGCCCCCTCTAGACCGACCATCGAGGCGGCGACCTGCCTGCCGAACTCCGGGTCGTCCACGGTAAGGGTGGGGCTGTTGAAGAGCACAACTAGGCTGCTGGGCTGCACACCCAGCCGCTCCTCCAAAAGCTGCTGGGCGCGGACCGATTCCATCCTCTGGCTGGTGAAGCCGCCAAACTGGAGGCGACGACTCGACTGGGGGATGAGGGACACGCCGGCCAGCAGCAGTGCGACCCAGACGAGGATGACGGCACGCCTGTGCTTGAAGACGAAACCGCCCAGCCTATAGAACAACCTTCAGCCCTTTTTAGCCGGAGTCCGAGTGGGTCAGTATAGCAAAGAGGGCAGCGGATGTGGAGTTGTCATGAGGTGGTCTGCCGGCCACACGCTTGATCAACCGCCCCTCTCGATGTACATTGCCCGCCACTGGTTGAGTGAACAAATAAGCTGAACTCGATGGCTGAGGCGGTGCACTGCACCCTCGAATCCGATCGACAAGAGAGGAGAGTTCAAGGTGAGCAGTGAACAGAGGATCCCTCTCGTCATGACACTTGATGATGCCGCTGCCACTCTGGAGCAGGTGGGGGGAAAGGGCGCCTCGCTGGCACGCCTCATGGCCGCCGGCCTCCCGGTGCCCTCCGGCTTCCACATCACCACCGAAGCCTACCGCCGCTTCGTTGCGGAGAACGGCCTGCAGGAGCAGATCCTGGCTGCCGTCTCTATGGCCGATACCGGCCAGCCCGCCACGCTCGATGAGGCATCGAGGCAAATAGGAAGGCTCTTCGCGAACAGCGTGATGCCGGCGGATATCGCCGATGCGATCCGCCGGGCCTACGCCGGCCTCGGTGGACCCGACCTCCCCGTCGCCGTGCGCTCCTCCGCCACCGCCGAGGACCTCCCGGGCATGTCCTTCGCCGGCCAACAGGACAGCTACTTAAACATGCGCGGCGAGGAGATGGTGCTGGATGCCGTCGGGCGTTGCTGGGCCTCCCTCTGGACCGCCCGCGCGATCGGCTACCGCGCCCACCATGGGATCGCGCCCCAGGGAGTGTCGCTGGCCGTGGTAGTCCAGACCCTGGTGCCCGCCGACGCCGCCGGCATCATGTTCACGGCCAACCCGCTCACGGGGTCCCGCGACCAACTGATGATCAACGCGGCCTGGGGGCTGGGCGAGGCGATCGTGGGCGGGCAGGTCACCCCCGACACGGTGGTGGTGGACAGGGCAAGCGGAAAGGTGGCCGAGCAGCAGGTCAACGCCAAGGAAGTCATGACGGTACGGACGCCGGAGGGCACCCACGAGGAGCCGGTGCCGGCGGATCTGCGCAACCGGGCGGTGTTGAGCCCTGAGGAGGCCGCGGAGCTTGCCCGCATCGGGGTGAGGATCGAGGCCATGTACGGAGAGCCGATGGACGTGGAGTGGGCACGACAGGATGGCCGCTTCCACGTGGTGCAGGCCCGTCCAATCACGGCGCTGCCCGATGCCGCCGTTGTGGCCCAGCCAGCACGGGCCGCGGAGTGGAGACTCCCCAAGCCCAATGGGCACTACGTGCGAGGGAGCGTGCTGGAGCTGTTGCCCGATCCGCTCTCACCCCTGTTCGCGACCCTGGGGCTCCCCACATGGGATAGGGTCCTGGGGTCGTTCGCGAGGGCCGGCGGGTTGGGGAGCTTTTATCCGGGGCAGATGCTGGTCACCATCAACGGATACGGCTACTACGACCTCACATACTCGCGCGCGGCAACGGCCAGGATGCTGCTCGCCTTGCCACGCGTCGTCGTCCTCTTGCCAGGCCTATTGCGCAGCTCACGGCCACGCTGGCAACATACCCGTATCAGGTACGGGGAGCTTGTCGAACGCTGGCGGAAAACGGAACTGGCCGGGGCATCAGCCGCCCAACTGCTCGATGGGGCATGCGAGATCACCGACGAAGCCGCCCAGTTCTACGTCTCGGTGCAGAGCGGCATTCTACCTGTTGCATACATGAGCGAGGCGCTTTTCACCCTGGTGTACAACAGATTCCTCAAGAGGGTCGGCGATCCACCGGCCTTGACCTTCATGTTGGGTTACGATAGCGCACCGATCCAGGCCGAGAAATCGCTGTACGACATGGCGCAGTGGGTGCGCGAACAACCGGAACTAGCCTCCGCGCTGGCGAGCATGTCCGGCGAGCAGTTCACCGGGGCGTATCGCGAGCAGGCAGCACGAGCGACCTTGGACGGGGCGTGGCCCAAATTCTGGCGACTGCTGGCCGATCACCTTGCCCGTTTCGGGCATGCCCTCTACGACCTCGACTTCGCGAAGGCCGTGCTCGCCGACGACCCTGTGCCGGTCCTGGAAACCCTCAAGTTCTTCGTGACCGGCCAGGCAGCGGACCCTCACCGGCGGCAGGCAGCTGCCGAGGCTACGCGTGAGCAGGCCACACAAGCCATGCTCGCTAGTCTGGGCGGCCTTCGACTTAGGATCTTCCGGCGTCTCCTTCGAACTGCTCAAGAGTTCGCTCCGCTGCGGGAGAACGCGCTCGCGGATGTGGGCCTGGGGTGGCCGGTGTTGCGCGGGATGCTGCTCGAGGTGGGGCTGCGGCTGGCCGCCGGTAACGCGGTCCACGAGCCACGCGACAGCTTCTGGCTCACGCTGAGCGAACTGCGGGGGGCGGCAATCGCGCTGGACGCGGGACAGCCGCCTGTGGACTATCGCGAGGTCATCACCGGTCGACGCGCAACGTGGGAGAGCCAGCGGGCGCTCACGCCGCCGCCGGCGCTGCCGATCAAAGGTGATGTGCGCTTCTTGGGGATCAACATCACCAGCACGATGCCGGCTCGTATCGACCAGCCTACGGGGAACGTGCTGAAAGGAGTGGCGGCCAGCCCGGGGCGTGTGACCGGCTCAGTACGGGTCATTCACGGCCCAGACGAGTTCGGGCAGATGAGGCAGGGCGACATTCTGGTGGCGAGGATCACAACCCCCGCCTGGACGCCCCTCTTCGCCCTCGCCGCGGGGATAGTCACCGACGTGGGCGGCCCGCTCAGCCACAGCTCGATCGTGGCTCGCGAGTATCACATCCCGGCCGTTCTGGGAACCGGAATGGCAACCGAGCACCTGCGCAGTGGACAGACCGTAACGGTCGATGGGGATGCTGGAACAGTCACCATGTCCGACTCTGGAGAGTGACCTATCAATATCGGGGAGGCGGGGCCGGCTCACCCGCCTCCCCTTGCTGTTGCCGCTCCATGCCAGGGCCGAAATCGTGTATTCCGTGTATTTCGTGGTCTCGTTCTTCTACTGGGCCGAAGCAGGACGATCGCAGGGGACCACCCGTCTGGACTGGTCGGAGTGGTACTCGTAGCTGTTCCCGCCCGCCTGCAGCACGATCCTGTA
>Ga0209014_10002218_pt1 | contig 11316 bp, 7 predicted proteins | sample BarGraNGADG00212_FD_184491 | JGI IMG/M metagenome (GOLD analysis project Ga0209014, IMG submission 184491) | Arctic peat soil microbial communities from Barrow, Alaska - Barrow Graham LP Ref core NGADG0002-212 (SPAdes) (version 2) | ecosystem: Environmental > Terrestrial > Soil > Wetlands > Peat... | reverse complement strand
CCACGCCCATCGATGGGGGTAATGCTTGTTGCCAAGCGCTAGGTAGGACGGCCGCAGGTGGCCGGCCGGCACCCAGGTGTGCACGGTGGTTGTGACCGCCGGCCTCAACTCACCCTGGCACGCAGGGGGTGGGTGAGGGCGTGGGTGTTGCGCCTGTCGTGTCGGTGGGCGCGGGTGTTGTGGGCGAGGGCGTGGGTGTTGCGCCTGTCGTGTCGGTGGGCGCGGGTGTTGTGGGTGTGGGCGTTGCGTCGATGGGTGCCGGCGCCGGTGTCGTCGTTGCGGGAGTGGGCTGGCACTGTTGGCTGACCGGAGGTGTTGGGATGGGGGCTGGTGTTGACAACTCTGGGGGCGGTTTGCTCAAACCCGGTTTGCCTGCCAGCGGTGGCGTCAAGCCATGCGACGCTAGCGGGATGAACTTGGGATAAATGGCGGTTGGGACGCCAGGATTCACGGGCGGCAGAGAAACGCCGGGAAGGCGCGTAACAGATGCGGGCTCCACGATGGCCAGTGCCCCTGCATAGGCAGCTTCCAATGACAGCACTGTCGCGACATAGCTATCTGAGTGGTTGTATGCGAAAACCGCTCGTTTCTTGCCGGACTCGGTTCGTAGGTCGGTACCCGCGCTGCAGAGGTACTTCCCAGAGGCAGCCGCAGCGTCGTAGATATTGAACGGGTCGGCGACACCGTCGCCGTTACCGTCTGTGGCGTACTGCGCCCAGGTAGAGGGAATGAACTGCATGGGTCCGATGGCGTGGTCATATACAGGATCACCATCGAGCGCGCCATGATCGGTGTCCAAGACCAATGCGGTGCCGACGCCGTTCAGCGCAATGCCGATGATCCGCGGGGTGGAGAGACCATTGGTCAGGAGTACCGAGCCAGCGAAACGGCCATGATCGGACTCGACGCGTCCGATCGCAGCCACCAGGGTCCACGGGATATGGCAGTTGACACTCCGCTGGTTGGCGAGATCGGCGGCATGGTGATACGCCGCCGACGCGACCACGGGAATCCCGTCGCTGGCGAGCATTGAGACGACTACTTGGGCCGCCGGGGCCGGGGGATTGGCAGTGTTGGCCACGACGACGGATTGTCCGGCTGTCCTCGGCGAGGCCCCATCCACGGGGGAAGGGTCGGGCAATGGTGCCGGGTCAGGAACCCCCCTCACACCGATCCCGGTCGTCGAACCGCTGGCGGGTTCGGCGTTGAACATGCTGCCCGCTGACGGTGAGCCGGGCGCTGTGGCCGACGTCAGCAGTGAGCACAGCAGTAGCGCAGCAAACGTACGCGGGTGAGCCGCACGCACACCTTGACGTCGAATTGTCGTGCGTTCGGGAGTGCTTCGTTGACGGTCGGTGCCTGACATCACAGCCTCACCAGCGTTCGTTCCTTCGACTGGGTGGGGCGCTCGTGCTCGTTCGTGAGGCGTCGGCGGCCGGCGATCCACACTGCGATGGATCCAACTCCAAGGGCCAGCAACGCGATCACCAGGGCGGTATCGTTCAACGCTGACTCCCATGGACGGTCGCTGATCAGTGGTTTCCGGGCACCGGCCTGGTTGCTCGCGACGATCCAGCTCGGCTGCCAGACGGTGTGCGGGAGGCCAGCTCGCTGAACGGTTATCGTCAACCGCCAGTTACCGGCGGCGGTGAGACTGACGCCGCCCAGTTCCCACCGGTTGGCTATCTCGGTCCGGGTCAGAGCCTTAGTCGCGCTCCACGGTGATTCCGGGCCGAGGAACGACGCGGTCACCCCGGTTACCGGCGCCCGGGCCGGTCGTCGGGTCTGGCTGACGTCGACGCGAAGCCAACTCTGTCCGACAGTGTTCAGTGCGAGAGTGGCCGATTCGAGCAGGCCGTCGCGCTGTGCCGAAACCACGGCCGTTCCAGCGGTGATCGACGGCGCGAATGCTGGCCCACGTGCCGGCGTACTGACGCTCAATGCACCCGCGGCAGCCAGGGTCAGCAACAGGGCTGCGCTTTCCAGTGCAATCCCGTGGGACAAAGAGGCGACCCTGGACAACCGAGAACGTCGGAGATGGATCGTCGTCCTCAACCCCAGCAGCCCCGCGCTGAGGACGGCCAACACCTTGACGATCAATATCTGTCCGTACGTCGTGGTCAGGACGGCGTCGACGCTGGCAACCTGGCGAGCGGCCAGCGCGATCCCGGTAACAGACGCGACGGCGACGCAGCATGCCGCTGGGGCGCCGAAGGATCGCAGTAACGCAAGAGCCGGGAGCCTGACGCCTCCGGCGCGTTCGAGGGCAAGCAGCAACAACAGCAACAGGACTGCTCCGGCCCATGCGCCGGCGAAGCTCAGATGCACCAACAACAGGAGCAGTGCGAACGGTCGGTCGGAGCCGATCCCGACGTGGCTGGACCCTGCTATCGCTGCGAGCGAACCAACCATGAGCGCCACCGTCGTGATCGTTGGCGGTCGCGCCGATCCCTTGCGGCGTATCACGAGAAGGGACGAGACCGATGTTGCCGCGAGCCCGGCTTCCCGCAACAGCCAGAGCTTTCCCGGTCGAGTTGAGGTCACCGCTGCCAAGACGTCGGTGACGCCGACAGAGCTGATGACAACTGGGACGCCCAGAAGCAGCTCTGCCGCGGCGGTCACGGTGAGAACACGCCAGAGAATGGTCTGCAGCGCCGCCTTCTGACCAGGACTGATCTGGCTTCTTGGTATCGCCGACACCATGAGCAGAATGGCGCCCAACATCAGAGCGATCCCGGTAAGGTCCAACCACCGCAGCGCGCTGCTGAGCACCGGTGGGGCTGGGCCAGCACGATTGACCGCTCCCGGCACGTATACCTGGCCGATGGCGAATGACACGGTGCCGGTGGTCGGGTGCAGGTCGTCCGCTGAACGCACGCTCCAGGTCGCCGAGTAGGCGCCTTTGCCCAGAGCGGGAAGGCCGACCACCAGCTCGGGTCCTGCCTTGCTGCCGACGGCAGACGTTCCCGCAGGCGGTCCCGTGCGCAGCAGAACGGATCCGTCGGCTGCCCTCAGCGTCACTGAGCCTGACAGCAACAGGATGTCTTCGTCGAAGGTCAACGTCATGCTCGCTGGGGCGCTGTCGAGCGTGGAGCCGTCGATGGGCGTGCTGCGGAGAAGGAACGCATGGGCGCTGGCGTAGGGAGCCTGTGCGACGCTCAGGATGGCGACGAGCATGGCAACGAACAGGCTATGCAGGAGCGGCCTTGCCAGTCTTGGAACACGACACGGGCAGGCATCTTTGCGGTACCCGACATCGTGCTCGGAGCCGGACAGCCCTTGGTTCTGTTCCGTGAGCACATCGCCCCCGACGAGTGGAATTTCTCGGGACTGCTGAACAGCCCTGGGATTGGCAGTTGGGCAGCCTTAGGACCTGATTTCAGAGTGACCGCCGTCGGTCGGGATGTCACGGTTTCTTTCAGTGTTGTCACCGGGTACCCGGCGACGCTCATCTTGGTGACAGGTCCGTCATGCTCCCCCACGCGTTGCATGTCGAGAGGGGGATAGAGCGGGCTAATCCGCCCATCTCGAATGGCTTCAGCCCGATATGTTCCCCGAAGTCACCGCGCGCAGGGACGGGTCGCGCCTGAACAGGACTCACCTGATCGGATAGTCACTTTTGTGTCACCTGATCACGTGTTAGCACCAAGCTGCGACCTGGGGCCACCGGTGCTCAACAGCCAGGCGAAAGATCGGGCTAGTGTCCTGCACCGGAGATCCGTGTAAGAAGTCGACCGATTGACTCGAGGACCGGCCCCAGCACCTGCCCTTGGTGGCGCAGCACGTTGATGTCACCGATCGCCTCATCACCATCGGCCAGCATCACCGCTACGTCGACCAGCACCTGGCCCCGGTCGTGGACCGGGGCGAAAGAACGCCGCGCGGTGGCCCTCGAGAGCTCCTTGGTCAGGCCGGTCCGGTCGGCCAGCATCCTCTACCTCACCGCGATGCTCCCGGCATGGGCCACCACACCGCTTCCGTCAGCAGATACGGGCAACCCTGTCGACCACGTCGTATGCTTCATCTGCGAAGTGCCTCTCTCGTTGGGTCATTTGAACTCTCGACAAGTCCAAGTTTCCCTTACGCGACAGGCACTTTCGCGTTTCCAAGCCCAGTGTCAGGTAACGACCCGTGAACGATCCGGGCTAGTTACAAATGACTATTGTTCAGTCGGTTAGGCTGCCCTTACCGTTGAAGCATCCAAGATCTGGTACCAGTTTCCTCAAGATCTGGTACCAGCTGGGTCAGGTTCTTGGTAGTGGACTCGTCACCAGTGACGACCGTCGCTTCATAAGCCTGAGCTCCGCACTACTAGCGCCGGCAGAATCGGGGGCCGAAGGCATGACAGCTGCACTTTTGCCAGGTAGCAAGGATTGCGTCGGATTCTCGCCCGGCCCAACGGTGTGCGATGCGGTCCTGGATCAACCTCGGATGTTTCCAGCCCCGTCGGCTTGTACTGGGGGTAGGCATGCCGCGCATCTTGATGATTGAGGACGAACCCAACCTGAGGCTGCTGTTAGATCGTCTGTTGGGGGGCGCCGGATACGACCTTGTCGAGTGCGAGACCGGCATGACAGGTCTGACTGCGGCCCTGGCCGAAGACTTTGACCTGATCCTGTTGGACCTGACGCTTCCTGACGTTGCCGGAGAACACGTGTTGCACGTGCTCATGTCCTCCAAGCCGTCGGCCCGGGTGCTTGTTCTGTCGTCGGTGACCGAGGTGGGCAGGCGAGTCGCGGCATTGGACGGCGGGGCACTCGATTTCGTCGCCAAACCCTTCTCGAACGCCGAGTTGCTGGCGCGGATTCGCATCCGAATGCGCGATGTTCGGCATCTGGACGGGCCGCGCTCGACGAGATCGGTTAAGCCCTCGGGCATCCAACTTGATGTCCGCCGCCGGGCTCTGGTCGCCGGAGACAAGCGGATCGGACTGTCGCAACGCGAATTCGTGCTCCTGGCCTACCTGCTTGAACGCAGAGGAGAAATCTGCAGCCGTCCGGAACTTCTGGAGGGAGTCTGGGACATGCCCTTCGATCCCGGGACCAACGTCGTGGACGTGTACGTGCGCCGACTGCGAGATAAGCTCGGCGTGAGCAGCATCGAGACGATTCGCAATGTCGGCTATCGACTTGTTGCGTGACAAGCGGGTACTGGCCATCGCCTGGCTGGGCTTCGCTGTCACCAATCTATGGTGGGCTTTCGCGACGGCGGGGGAGGAGACCTTCCCCAATTACCTGATCTGGACGAGTTTTGCCTTAGTCTACGGTCTCGCGGCATGGTCCTCTCTGACCACAAATCTCACCTTCTGGTGCATCATTGTCGCTACAAGCTTGCCGAAGATGATCTATGGCGTTCTGGACTGGAGCGCATGGGCGGAGTTCTCCGAGATCGTTTGTATGGGCCTACTCATGTATCTGTTCATCTGGCATGTGAACCGTCACCGTGCCGTCCAGCGCCAGCTCCTCGAGCTCGGCGAGGCCGAACGGAGCCGTGCGGCCCGCCAGGAGCTCACCACGCGTTTCGGCTCCCACGAGATCCGCACGAGGCTGAGTGTGGCGCGAGGATTCGTCGAGCTCATCCGGGACGCGACGAGCGAGAGCCGCATGCGTTCGGATGCGCAGCTGGTGGTGGCTGAGCTGGACAAGGCGGCCGCGCTGAACTCGCGGCTGCTCACCCTCGTCCAGGTCGAGCTTCAGAGGACGCCGGCGCCGGCTCCGTTCTTCCTCGATGACCTGGTGGAGACCGTCCTCCATCGTTGGGAGCCGACCGCTGATCGTGCATGGTCGAGCGACTCTTCGGCCGGAGTGATGATGTTTGGAAACCCGGAGCGGCTGGAAGCCGCTCTGGACTGCCTCGTGGAGAACGCCGTCAAGTTCACCGACGACGGCGACGAGATCGGACTTGAAGGGCACGTCGACCGTGCTGAGGTGGTGTTGTCGGTCTCCGACTCGGGCGTCGGAATCCCTCAACAAGACCTGGCGGTAATCTTCGACACCTTCCAGACCGGGAGCGCGGGGCGGGACAGGGCTGGAAGTGGTTTGGGCCTGTCGATCGTTGCGGCCATCGTGGAAGCCCAGAATGGGACCGTCGAGGTCGACAGCGTTGTCGGCTCAGGGACCCGCTTCACGATTCGGTGCCCCGCCTCCGGACTTGGTCGGCGCCATGACTTCGTCATCGCTGACAACCCCGCCGAGCTGGGCCAGGAGGCGTCAGCGAATCGACTATCTGCACGCGGAGTGGCGTGGTTGGGCGCGAAGGTCTCACGCGCGACGCTAGATCCTTGAAGGTTGGCGCAAGTCGGTGTAAGTCCGCTCCTCCCTTGAGTACCCGCGCAACCTCTTGAAGATGCCGGGATGGATATCTCCTACCTGGCGAATCGTCCCGTGAGGGTGACGCTGCCCACCGATGCGCCCTTGATTGCCGCCAGTGCTTCAGGGGCCTTGACGGACGACCCCAGGTTCACGGGCTTGCTCATGGCAAAGACGGTGAACTCGTAATGGTGCGTCTTTCCAGATGGGGGACAGGCCCCCACGAATCCGGCCGTGCCGTTGCTGGCCTGGTTGGTCACCGAGCCTTTCGGGGCTTGACCGGACGTCGTGGCCCGGGTCTCAAGCGGGATGCCGGTCACCGACCAGTGGACCCAAGGCGTGGGTTTGACATCGAGGTCCCGCATCACAATGGCCCAGCCCTGTGTCCGCGCAGGCGCGACGCCGTGCCAGGTCAGAGGTGGCGAGATATTGGCGCCGGCGCAGCTGTAGTTGATCGGGATCAGTCCCTGGGAGGCGAAGGCCGCGCTCTTCAAGGTCAACGGCCCTGTCTCAGGCTTCGCCGTCGGCCCGCCGGTGGATGTGCAGGCTGCGAGTGTGGCGAGACACCCCACCGCGGCCAGTACCCGGGCTCGTCTTGCCCGAGCACCCCATCTGCCCATTGCGCGCACTGTTGCCCCAACCATGTTCAGTCGCTCACGTGAATGTGTTTGATGGTCAAGCCGTCCTTCATGATGATGGTGACGAGCTGACCGCTGGAGATTACGCCGCCCGCGTTGCCATAGATGATGGAGTATGTCTGACCGGCGCTGGTGTCTCCGTGGTGGAAGTGCATGAGAACGGCGCTCGGCGTCACAGCCTGACTGGTGCCTTCCACCTGGATGGTGGGCAGTTCGTTGGTCATCAGGGTTCCCTGATGGATCTTGGCCGCCTTGTCGGTGTCGATGACCTGGTAACGCAGCTCGACGCCTCCGTTGTCGGCCAGGACCAGCACGTTGGTGAATCGCATGCCCCACACAGCCTCGATCGTCGGACTGGACGGGAAAGGGGCGGCCGGATGGGCCGCCGAGATGGCCAGAGCCCGGTATGTCGGGTGGTTCAGCGCCACCCGACCGCCGAGGATCGCCGCTGCCATGAGCGCAAGGGTCACGACATAGGCAACCATCTGCCGACGGCTTCCTGGGCGCAGGTCCCTCGCACGTTGCACCGGTCCGGACGTTGTGTGCGCCAGATCCGTCGTGGCCACTGCTGCGGTCATCGGGGTAGTTCCTTTCTGCGACGAGGACTGTGTTTTCTTGACGAGTCAGGACGTCACATCTGGACCGTCGCGATGGGGCTCCAGTTGCCTGCCGCGTCGACGACTCGCACGGACACGGCTGTCCCTGCCAGCAGTCCTGTGATCGTGAAGCTCACCGGGGAGGCCGTGTTGGGGGTCGGCGTAAGGCTCGCCGGGACGGTGACGGCCTTGGTTCCGTTACCGGGACCCGGGTCGGCGCCGGTGAACCATTCCGCTCCGGCGACGCCCGAGGCAACCCCGTTGGTGAGGTTGTCGTGTGCCGTCACCGCGACCACGCCTGTGAACGCGGCCACCCTGGCGCCCTGGTTGACCCTGCTGCCCGCGGTACCTCCGGTCACCCCGTTGAAGGCTACTAGGCCGGGCGGAGACGCAGTGACTCCCGTGTAGGAAAGCACCTGCACTCCGGTTGACGTCGTCACCGCAAGCAGGCCGCTGGTGGGGAACCCTGCGACGGAGATGACGGGCAGTGAGCCCCCGGCAAGTGGCAGCTGCACGGTGTTGCTGGCCGTCGTGCTCACCGCGGGCGCGGTGTTCGTGGCGGAGTCAACCGTCGGCGCCGTCTTGTCCAGGGTCAGGTCGGCCGAGGTGAACGCACCCCAGTTGCCGGCGATGTCCTTGGCGTGCACCCAGACCCTCACGAGGCCATCTGGCATCCCTTGCAGCTGCGAGAGCGGCAGGAAGGCGTCGGCGGACTTGGTCAGGCTGTTGTTCCACGCTCCGCCTGCGGGCGTCATCTCGGCGCCTTGACCGTAGATCACGCACCCGGCCGGGGTGTCCGGCGCGAGGCTGGTGCATCGAACCGGGTCTGCTGGCGCAGTGTTGGTGGCGGTCCGACTCGTCGTGGCCACGAAAGCCTCGGCCAGGGCGATGTTGGCCCAGGCTGATGTGGCCGTGGCCTTGACGTTGAACGAGTCGAACAGGCCCAGGTTGCCGGCGGCCGCGTCGAACCCGTTGTTGGGGTTCGGTGAGATCGTGACGGATCCGGTCGTGGGACCGGTCGTGACCACGGTCAGCTGCTCGTACGTCGAGGAGTCGGCCGTGCCGTTGGGCTGGTAGTAGAGCCACGGGCTCCAGCGGCAAGCACCCACAGTGGTGCAGTCGAGGCTGTACGGGCCTTCCTGCGCCCGGACCATCACCCAGAACTTGCCACCGTCGCTGACCCCTGGCAGCTTCGGTGCCGCGATGAATCCCTTGACAGCAACCAAGGAGTCGGCCGTGGAAGGGGTTGGCGCTGCCAGGTTCGTTATCACTCCATCGGTCGTACCACCGCACTTGGCCTGGGCGGTTGAGGTTGGAGCAGTCTCGGTTCCGGCATAGACGACACAGGCCTGGGCTGCGCTGACCACCCACCCGGGTAGCGAGGCGGTGCCTGTGGCGTCCACCGCGATGTAGCCGGCCGGGACGACGTCAAGGGCGACCGTGCTGCCGGTGCTGAAGGTGTGGTTGCCCGTCGCAACGGAGGCATCGGCGGTGAGTCCGGTGAAGGTGGTCGGGGTGAGGCCTGTGTAACGGAAGAGCCCGTACTCGGTATCGCCAAAGGCCGGACCGCTCGCGATGGTCATGCCGATCGTGATGTCACAGGCGTCAAGCGTGCCGCAGTTCGCGGGGAAGCCGGCGGTTGACTTGACGTTGAGGACCGAGGGAGTTGAGGTCACGGCCACCCCGTTGGACAACGCGGTGATCCTGGTCGAGGCCACCGGTCCCTGGCTGGAGCGGGTGGTGCCGTTGGTGACCTTCGGGTCGATGGAGAGCGTCGAGATCACCGCGTCGCGTCGGGCCAGGGCGAAGGAGGCGCCAATCGGTGGCCCGGCAATGCCGGCCGAGTCGATTGCCTCGAACCAGATCGTGTGGTCGCCAAAGATCCTGTCGGGTTCGGCGCCGAGCAGCTGGTCCATCAGGTTCACGGGGATCGTGAAGGCGAAGGAGGCGGTGGTCGAGCTTGCTGGACTGGCACCGGCGATCGGCCCTTGCCACAGGCCACCCGGTCCCGGGACGCCATCCAGCGCCCACTGCACCTTGTCGACGGTCGCCGTCGACGGCGGTTGTGCCGCGAAGGCGGCGGTAACGTCCATCGTCGGGATCTGGCTGTTGTCCACGTTCGGCGCGGTGGCGCTGAACGTGGGCGTGGCCGAGGCCGCCGTGCCCATCGGGCCGAGGTTGCCCGCGTCCACACCGTTGATCACGTCCAGGTAGGTGAACATACCGCCGAGGCCGCCGACGTCACCGTTGTTGAGGTGGAAGCCGGCGTCGAACAATGGGTACTGGGTGCCCTTGGTCGCGGCCGCCGGAATGGTGACGAAGGTGTCGGCGGTCTCGCCCGCGTTGAGGAACTCGGTGTTCTGGACGTGGGTGCCGGGGAGCAGGTTGGCGTCTCGCGCGGTCTCGGTCTGCTGCAGCTGCATCAGGTTGACCGAGTGCTCGCGAAGGCCCAGGTCGGCGTAGCGCAGCAGCACCGTGTCACCACGGGCAGCGTCTAGACGAACGTTGTCGACTGTCGGGTCGAAGGCCAGGTCGCTCGGATCGAGTGCGGCCTTGGTGGTGTCGTAGGAGACCCCGTCGATGAAGTAGTTGGTCGGGTGGTAGGCACCGGTGTCGGACGTGAACGGGTTGGCGCTGTAGTCGGCGTCCAGCTCGTTGACGACGACCAGCTTCTCGCGGTCGAAGTAGTTGTTCGGGTCCTTGTTGGTCACGCAGTCGGTGTTCACGGCGGCGTCGTAGGCGCACCGGGCCGAGCTGGACGCCGTGGGTTCCGAGGGTCGCACGATCAACACCCCGGACAGGCCCATCGCGACCTGGCGGGCACCCCCGGCGGTCAGTCCTGCCTCGTAGACGTAGGTGCCTGGCCTGGTCAGGGTGAACGGCCCGGACGCGGGGTTGGAGGGTCCGGTGGTGCCGGGTGCCACGCCGGTAAGGTCAGGTGCCCCGATCAGACCAGGGACGGTGATCGACAGCGGTCCGGCCTTGGGGTCGAGCTCGTTGTGCACTGTGAAGGCGAGCTTCTCCCCCTCGGTGGCCACCAGCTCGGGGCCGCCAAGCACCGGCGTCGCCGTTTCTGTGGTTGTGAATCCCCAGAAGGGGATGGTCTTCTTGTCGGCGCCCGTCCCTGCGGTGACGGTGCCGTTCCCCTTGGCGAACAGGTCACAGGTGCGGGTGGTTCCGCTCAGGCTGCAGGTGGAGTCTGGCCCGGCGATCGGATTCGTGACGGTGATCTTCACGGTCGCGCTGCTGGTTGTCGTGGAGTTGCCCACCCACAAGGTCGCGGTGTAGATGCCCGGCGCGTAGCTGTGCGCGGTCGTGGGCAGAGCCACCGTCGTAGTGGTTGTGGTGATCTGGCCGATCGCGTCAGGGGTGGTCTGCGAGCAGGTGGAGAGGTCGCCGAAGCAGAACTGCCAGCTGTCACCTGCGCCGACGACCGACTTGGAGCCGTCGAAGATGACCGGCAGACTGCCCGAGCCGGACGTGCTGTCGGCCGAGAGGACCGCGGTCGGGTCGGGGAAGTTCACCGTTGTGGGCGCGGCGGCGGTGGTGGTCGTCGAGGTGCCGTTCACCGTGAGGCTTGCCGGGTAGGTGCCGGGCGCGGCGTAGGTGTGGGCGACCTGCTGCAACGGCGCAGCACCGGCCGCTACCGTCCCGTGCGCATCGGGCGCGCTGGAAGAACAGGTCGAGACGTCCCCGAAGCAGGCCCACCACGTGTCTCCGGTGGCGGCGGTGGACTTCGTACCGTTGAAGGTGGCGGTCAGACCGCTCGTGGTG
>Ga0209014_10002217_pt1 | contig 11317 bp, 8 predicted proteins | sample BarGraNGADG00212_FD_184491 | JGI IMG/M metagenome (GOLD analysis project Ga0209014, IMG submission 184491) | Arctic peat soil microbial communities from Barrow, Alaska - Barrow Graham LP Ref core NGADG0002-212 (SPAdes) (version 2) | ecosystem: Environmental > Terrestrial > Soil > Wetlands > Peat... | reverse complement strand
GCGCTGGTGCTGGCGCCGTACCTGCAGGGATAAAGGGCTACAGAGAAATACAGAGCGCGAGAACGCGAGAGCGCGAGAGCGCGAGAGCGCGAGAGCGCGAGAGCGCGAGAGCGCGAGAACGCGAGAACGCGAGAGCGCGAGAGACACGGACTTTCTTCCTCCATACTTGAAATGCGCCACCGCAACGAAATCCTCGTGGGCATCCTCACTACCGTCGCGGTGGTTGCCGGGCTCATCGGCACCCTTTGGCTGGCCCGCGGTGGGCTGCAGCCCGGGTATCCGCTGTTCGTCAAGTTCGCATGGGGAGCCGGTCTCAAGCAGGGGCAGCCGGTGCTGCTCTCCGGCGTGAACGTCGGCTACGTGCAAAGCGTGGCGCTGCAGCCCGACGGCTGGCTGGTGGTGCACATGCGCGTCCGCAAGAATTACCAGGTACCGCACGGCACCACGGCGGCCATCGAGCCCAACGGCTTCTTTGGCGACATGCTGATCGCCCTCAAGCCGTCGAAGCCGAGCCTGACGAACTTCGCGCCCAACGACACCATTCCGTCGGGCAAGCCGGCGACGCAGCTCGCCGAGTTGCTGGCCCACGTGGACACGATCACCGCGAACCTCGCGAATCTGACGTCCGCGCTGAACCGGGAGTTCGTCGATCAGTCGGGCATCCGTGACCTGCACGCGACGCTTCGGGAGACGCAGGCGCTCATCGCCAAGCTGGGAACGCTCGCCGACCAGCAGAATGCCGAGCTCACCAGGACGCAGCTGTCGCTGCGCCGGGTGGCCGATGCGGTGGACAGCGCCAAGATCAACGCGACGCTGAAGGGCCTGACCGACGCCGGCCGGAGCACCAGCGAACTGGCGACGGAACTCAAGGCCACGTCGCAGCGCCTGAACGCCGTGCTGGCCAAGGTGGACAGCGGCGGCGGTTCGGCGGCCCGGCTGATGAACGACGACGGGTTGTACCGGGACACCCGGGCGTTGCTGCAGCGGCTGGATTCGCTCACGGCGGATTTCAAGAGGAATCCGAAGAAGTACATCAAACTGACTATCTTCTAGAGCACGAGAGCGCGAGAGCGCGAGAGCGCGAGACTGTGTTGCCGTCTCTCGCGTTCTCGCGCTCTCGCGTTCTGCCCGTTCTGCCCCCAACGGCACGAGGGGCCGGGCTATTCGCCCGACCCCTCGTGAACCGTCTTGCGCTCTCGCGCTCTAGCGATCTCCCAGTCTCAGAAGCTATACCGCACCGACAACTGCATGCGGTAGCTCGACGACAAGTTGTTGTGGTCGTACGCCTTGAACGTCGGAAGGAACGTCACAATCGGAATCGCCAGCGGGCTGTTGGTCGTCACGCCGGCCGGCAACGCATTGCCCGTGTGCACGATCGCCACGGTAGCGCTGCAGATCTGGCCGCACGTGCTGCCCTGGCTGGAGAACTGCTGCCAGCCCCAGTCCGGGTTGAGCAGGTTGCCGAGGTTGATGACATCCCAACGCAGCAGCAGGTTGTTGAGCATGGGCGCATGCAGCAAATCCGCGAACCCGAGCTTGCCGAGGTTCTGTGCGATTGACAGGTCAAACTCGTTCACCCACGGATTGCGGCAGGCATTGCGCTTGAGGATGGTGCCGCGGGCCTCGTTCAGGCAGGGTGTGCTTGAGATGAATCTCTCGAACGCCGCCGCCGACGTATCCGCTGCCGCCTTCTTCACCGCGTCGGTGCTGTTGTAGTTCTGGAACAGGATCTCCGTCGGGTTGGTCGCGTTCTTCGGCACGTACATCAGGTCGTTCTGCGTCTGCCCGTCGCCGTTCAGGTCACCCGTCGTGCCGCCCTGGTTCCCATAGACATAGTCGTACGGGGCACCCGAGTTGCCGGTGTAGATGAGCGAGATGTCCGTCGCCCACGGCGTGCGATACGACATCGTGGCCACGATGCGATGCGGCTGGTCGTACTTGGAGCGGGTGACGCTCTTGTCATCCAGCCGTCCACTGACGTCGCGCTGGTACCGGTAGTTCGATCCCTGCGTGGAGCTGGTGACCGAGACGACGTCCTTCGACACCTGGTGCGTGTAGGCGATCGACCCGTCGAAGTTGGTGGTGAAGGACTTCTGCAACTGGCCGGTAATGCTCCAGGTGTAGTCGCCCTTGGCGTTCGTGAGGTCAAGGACCGTGGTGCGCGGTCCGCTCGTCGTCGGCGTGGCACCCGACGCGGTGAGGATGCCGTAGAGCTGCCGGCCGTGCGCATCCGTTGCCACGGGGGTGGTCGTCAGCGCCAGGTTCTGGTAGAAGGCGTTGTTGATCGAACTCGACCACAGCCCCTCGATCGTCGCCACCATGCCATTCTTCAGCCGGTGGTCAAAGCCGAGGGTCGACTTCAGGTACATCGGCATCTTGAAGTTGGGATCGATCGTGGCGACCGCCGCGCTCGCCGACGGCCCGGCAATGGAGCCGCCCGGGGCGACGGTTCCGTTGGGGCGCGTGCCGTCGAGGCAAGAGAGCGGGGGATTGGTTGCAGCGGCCGAGCTGAACGAAGGCACCCCAAATGAGGTAGTGCTGGTGTTGCTCAGCGTCGATCCATTGCAGGTCAGCGAACCGAAGCCACTGAGCCCCGAGTTGCCGAACGCGTTCGAGAGGTACACATACGGCGGCGGACCGCTGAACTGGCCGATGCCGCCTCGCAGCTGGTTCTTCTGGTCACCCGTCATATCCCAGTTGAAGCCGAGCCGCGGGGAGAGCTGCGGCAGGTGCGGCACGCTGGTCGTCGCCCGCTTGTAGTCGGCGAGCACTTCCGGATTGAGCGGCGGCACGTTGTCGAACACCGGCTTGTCGTAGCGGACGCCGAACGTCAGCAGTGCCCGCGGCGTCATCTGCCACTTGTCTTCAAGATAGGCGGTATAGCTGGCCGACTTGACGGTGGCCAGACCCTTGTACGGGTCGGTCGGTGCCGGGGCGCTGATGATGTAGCTGCTGGCCTTGCCGTTGTTGAAGTCGTCGAGGGAGTTGAACGTCCAGTTTCCCATCGAGTTGTTCGAGAACAGGTTGATCCACCTGTAGTACGTCGCCTTGGCGCCGAGGGTAAGCGAGTGCTTGCCGACAGGGACCGTGAAGTTGTCCGTCAGCTCGACGACCTTCTGGTCCAGCGAGTTGCCCTGCGACGATGACTCCGTCCCGAAGACCATGTTCAGGGTCTGCGTGGGATTGTCGCTGCGCGCAATGCCCTTGATCGTGATCGCCGGGAACTGCACCGGCACCGTGCGGTAGTCCCGAATGGTCGCCCGGTTCGCCAGGAACTCGTTGTAGGCGCCGCCCGGCAGGTTAGTCATCAGTTCCAGCACGGTGCTCTTGTTGATGTTGCTGATGGCGTACTTGTTGGACGTCAGGTTGAAGTTCGGCGTCGGGGAAGTCCCGAAGCCACGGCCGAAGGAGATGTAGTCGGACGACGCATAGTTCTCGCGCAGCACGGCGCGGGTGTTCCACGGCAGGTTCGCGTCGAGGCGCAGGAAGTAGTTTTCGTTGGGATTCGTCCTCGGCAGCGCGTCGCCGTTTCCGGCGTCGGCAAGCCCATACTTCTGCGCGGCCACATGCACCTGGTCGATGGACGACTGCGAGACGTACTGGTCGGACGCCCCGATGTACGACCCGCTGGCCGGGTTGTTCAGCACCTGCTGCTCGCCGCTGAAGAAGATGAACAGCTTGTCCTTGATGATCGGGCCGCCCACGGAGAGGCTGCCGTGCCGCGACTTGAAGGGATTGTTGACCGCCGACGGGCGCGTCAGGTTCTGGCTGCGGCCGTCGGTGTACAGGCTCCCGTGCCACTCGTTGGTGCCGCTTCTCGTCACGGCGTTGATGAGCACGCCGCCGAAGTTGCCCTGACGTACGTCGAACGGCGACAACATCACCTGGTATTCCTTCACGGCATCGAGCGGAATCTGCTTGCCGTACGACCCCGGCTGGCCCGAGGTGCCCAGGCCAAAGAGGTCGGTCGACGCGGCGCCGTCGATCTGGATGGCGTTCTGGCGGAGGTTCACGCCGCCGCCCGAGAGGTAGCCGGTCGTCGTCGAGATCTGCGGCACCAGCGAAACGAAATCCGTGAAGTTGCGGTTGATCGTTGGCAGCCGGCGCAGCGACGAGTCGGAGATGGCGCTAGTGGTACCCGACTTGGACGCCGTGATGACGGCATCGGACGACTGCGCCACGATGGTCACACCCGCCAGCGTCGCGGCCGCGGTCGACAGCGTGAAGTTCTCGCGCCGCGCCTCGCCGAGCACGATCGTGACTCCCGTGCGCGTCACCGGCGCGTAGCCGATGCGGCGAACGACGATCTTGTAGTTCTGGTTCGGCTCGATACCCGAAATGCGGTACAAGCCGCCGGTCCGCGTCACCGTGCCCACGTTGACGCCGGTGAGCGTATTGCCCAACTGGACCTGCGCGCCTTCAACTGGCGCTCCCGCCTCATCGGTGACCGTGCCGGTGAGCGAGCCTGTCGTCACGCCTTGGGCGGAGAGAAGCGATGCGGGAACAAGGCTTAGCGCCAGGACCGCAGCAAGACCAATCAACGAGCGAATCTTCATCATGAAGGCTCTCGAGGAGGGAAAGTGAGGATCGAAAATAATGGTGGAGGAACGCCGCACAACAGCCGTGAACCCCGCTCCACGCGGATAGCTCCCTGGTCCTGCGGACGGTCCCCGGTGGCCGACAATTCACTCCCGCCGCGAACGTTTTCCGCGACGGGACCAGGTGCGGAAAATAGCCCCCAAACGCGAGCCGGTCAACGCGCCAAATGTTTCCGTTGCGTCACGTGACGCGACGCCCGACCGTGAGGTAATAGACCGGCACGCCCGCCAGAAGAACGCCAAAAACCGAAATCGTCATCCAGCGACTGGCCGGATTGATGAACCCGTTGGCCAGCAGGTAGATGACCGAGACCACGAAGAGCAGCGGGACCACGGGATACAGCGGCACCCGGAACGACGGCCGGTACTCGGGGCGCCCCCGCAGACGGAAGATCGCGGCCACCGCCAGCGCATAGAACGGCAGGAAGGCCGTCACGAACGCGTCGGCGAGCTGCTCGAAGCTCCGCGTGAGCACGAACAGCGCACCCAGCCCGGCGGTGAGCGCAATGGCCACCCACGGAGTCTCGAACTTGGGGTGCACCTTGGCGACCGCCGGGAAGAACAGCTTGTCATCGGCCATCGCAAAGAAGATGCGCGGCGTCGTGAACAGCGAGGCATTCAGCGTGCCGAACGTCGACAGCATCACCGTCACGGCCACGAAGACCACGCCCCCGGGGCCGATCAAACGCTGCGCCACGTCGGCCGCGACGAGCTTGGAGGTGCGGATCTCCTCGATCGGCATCACCGCCAGATACGCGACGTTCGCCAGCAAATAGATGACGATCACCATCAGGGTGCCGCCGATCAGCGCCCTCGGCAGGGTGCGCTGGGGATCCTTGACCTCGCCCGCGGCATAGCTGAGGTCGGCCCAGCCATCAAACGCCCAGAGCGTCGACACGAGCGCCAGGCCGAACGCCGTCGTCGTGATGCTTCCGGAGGGCATCGCCGGCGTGAAGTACCCGCCGGTCCTGGGAAATCCGATGGCGAAGGCGACGAGGATGATGAACAGCAGGCCGCCGTACTTGGCCACCACCGTCAGGTTGGTGACGGCCGAGCCGAGCCGCACGCCGAGGATGTTGAACGTCCCGGTCAGCAGGATCGCGAGGGCCGCGCCGATGCGCACCTGCATCACGTGCTCCGGCGCCACGGGATCGATGCCGATCACGCGGTGGAGGTACTCACTGAAGGTGATGGCGATGGCCCCGAGCGAAGCAGCGCGGATCATCACCAGTTGCCCCCAGCCGAGCAGGAAAGCGGGAAGCCGCCCCCACCCGTCGCGCACGAACACGTAGATGCCGCCGGTCTGCGGCAGCGCGCTCGCCACCTCGGCGAGCGTCAGCGCGCCGCACAGCGCGAAGATGCCACCCATCACCCACACCGAGAGCATCGGAATGGGACCGGGGAGCTTGTCCGCGATGCCGGCCGGCGAACGGAAGATGCCGGAGCCGATGGTCGAACCGATCACGACCGCAATGGCAGACCAGAGGCCGATGCGGCGCTGCAGCGTGGGCGGGGGAGACAAGGTCGGTGACGTCATCGCGCTAGTGTAGCGAGCGCGGCGGGCAAGCGCGAGTGGGGTAACCCGTTGAAATGCCCGGTTCCGGGAGCGATTCTTCAAGCCACCCGCGTCCCAATCCATGCCCACGTCCACCGTGTTCTGGATCGCCACCGCCCTCGTGGTGATCGGTCAGCTGATGATCCTGCGTTCGACGATTCGCGCCATGCGCGGGGCGTCTTCGCAACGCGCCCGGCGGGGCATCGAGTGGAGTTACGCCATCGTGCCGGTGATCGCGCTCTCGTTCGTGCTGGCGGCCACGTGGCGTGCCGCCGAGCGCCACGACGCGCGCACACAGGTGACCGGCGAGGTCACCAGGTGACGGCGCCCGCCGCCGTCCCCACCATGCGCGAACCGTCGCTGGCGCGCGATCTCATTGCGCTCACGAAGCCGCGCATCATCTCGCTGCTGCTCGTCACCACGCTGGCCCCGATGTTCGTGGCGGGGAGCCCGAGCTGGGCGACGATCCTGTGGACCGGCATCGGCGGATACCTGATGGCCGGCGGCGCGAACGCGGTGAACATGTACCTCGACAGCGACATTGACAACGTGATGGCGCGCACGAAGCTGCGCCCCATTCCCAGCGGACGCATGACGGCACGCGCTGTCCTCGCCTTTGGCATCGCCATTGCCACCGCCGCCACGTGGCTGCTGGCGCACTACGTGAACGTCCTCACGTCCGCCCTCGCGCTGTCGGGATTCTACTTCTACGTCTTCGTCTACACACGCTGGCTCAAGCGCACCACGCCGCAGAACATCGTCCTCGGCGGCGCCGCCGGCGCCTTTCCGCCGCTGGTCGGCTGGGCCGCGGTGACGGGACGCGTGGAACTGGCCTCGATCTACCTGTTCCTGATCATCTTCTACTGGACGCCACCGCACTTCTGGGCGCTGGCACTCAACAAGCAGCGCGACTACGGCCACGCCGGCGTGCCAATGGCGCCGAACATCTGGGGCGAACAGGAAACCATCGACCAGATGTTCTGGTACAGTGTGCTCCTGCTCGGCTTGTCGGTGCTGCCGGTGACCTTCGGCGTCTTTGGGACGTTTTACCTGATTGCAGCGCTGGCGCTTGGCGGCGTGCTGGTGTGGGGCGTCTGGCGCGTCCGCTCGCTGGCGGCTCGCGGCGTTCCGTGGACGGCCGCCGCGTGGTGGGTGTACGGGTACTCGCTGCTCTACCTGGCGCTGCTGTTCGTGGCAATGGCCATCGACCGGCACTCGGGCCTCAGGTAGGGAACGGCGAAAAGAAGCTGTAAGCTGTACACTGTACGTTCTACGCCGTCCGCTTGCCTGCGCGCACGTTCTACGCCGTCCGCTTGCCTGCGCGCACGCTCTACGCCGTCCGTTTACCTGCGAACCACCACACCACCGCGCCGACGCCGAGCAGCGCGGTGCCGAACAAGCTCATTCGCAGCGCGCTCGCGTATGCGCTGACGATACCGACGACACCGGAGAGCACGAAGAACGCGGGCAGCCACGGATAGCCGAGCGCGTGGTACGGCCGCACCGCGTCGGGCCGCGTGCGCCGCAGCCGAAAGACGCTGGCCGCGGCGAGCGAGAAGAATATCCAGTCGGCAAAGACCACGCCGCTGAGCAGCGTCCCGATGTTCCCGCGGGTGGCGAACAACAGCATCAGCGACCAGCCGCCGAGCACCGCGAGCGCGACGTGCGGCGACCCGAAGCGCGGATGCACGCGCGCGGCGGCGCGCAGCAGGGGCGTGTCGGCGCCGAGGGCGAAGACGACGCGCGCGTTGGTGAGCAGGGCCACGCTGACGAAGCCCAGGATGGAGAGCATCGCCGCCACGGTCATGGCCAAGGCCGCCCCGGCCCCCCCGGCCCCCGCCACGCGGGCCGCGGTGTCGGCCGCCGGGGCCACGCTCGCGGCGAGGCCGTCGCGCCCGAGTGCGGCCAGGTAGGCACCGGTCACGCCCAGGTAGACGGCGATCACGATGCCGATGCCGATGCCCAGCGCACGGGGGATGTTGCGCGCGGGATCCTTGATCTCCCCGGCGATCATGTTCATCTGCTGCCAGCCGCCAATGGTGAAGAGCACGGCAACGAATGCGGTGGCGAAGCCGCGGGCCAGCGGCAGCGCTGCGGGCGCGTTTGCCACCACGGGCGCGGCGGCGTGCGGCCCGCCCACCAGCACGAGACCACCGAGGATGAGCGCGAGCAACGCGGCGATCTTCGTCACCGTGAGCACGTTCTGCACCGCGACGCCGGGCCGCACACCCAAGTAGTTGGTGACCGTCAGCGCAACGATGGTGATGGCCGCGACGCCCAAGCGACCGCCCACCGCGTCGACGGCAACGAACCGGCTCAGGTAGCCGGCGAAGCCCATCGCCACGGCGGCAATCGCACCGCTGGCAATGAGACCGGCGGTCATCCAGGCGCAGAGGAATGCCGGGAGCGCACCGAACGCCTCGCGAATGTAGACGTACGGGCCGCCCGCCTCGGGCAGCATGGCACCCAACTCGGCGTAGGTCAGCGCGCCCGCCAGCGCCACCACACCACCGAGTGCCCAGACGAAGATCACCCAGGCGCCGGACGGGAGCGCGGCGGCGGTGGTGGCCGGAGTGAAGAAAATCCCCGACCCGATGATGCCGCCCACGACAACCAGCGCAGCGGAGAAGAGCCCGAGTTCGCGGCGGAGCGGCATGCGGAGACCGGCTGGAGATTAGGGGTCTGGCTGCAGCTACAATCTTACTGCGGAACTCCCGATAACAGGGATTCCCGGATCAAAATGGATGAACTCCAGGGTTGTTGTCGTTATCCCTGTGATCCCTGTTATCCGCGCAATCGGGAGTTCCGCAGTTGAAACTCGCCCGACCTCCGATACGGAAGTCCGGCACCCTGCTCAGACCACGAAGATCTCCTGCTGCGGCTCGCTTGGCGTCACCACCAGCGTGCGCCCGTCGAGGAACGCGTTCACCTCGCTGCGCATGCCGATCTCGCCGGCGATGTAGATGCCCGGCTCGATGGAGAAGCCGACCCCCGGCAGCAGCACGCGCTCCTCCCGCGTCTCGAGGTTGTCGAGGTGCGCACCCGAGCCATGCAGCCCGCTCGAGTCTATGCTGTGCCCGGTGCGATGCGTGAAGTACGGCCCGAAGCCCCGCTTGGTGATGACCGCACGCGCCGCGTCGTCGGCCTCGCCACCACGCACCGGCGCGCCCGAGGCGAGCCGCTCGCGCAGCAGCGCGATGGCCGCGTCGCGCGCGTCGCGCACCGCATTCCACACCTCCACCGCACGCGCGCTGGGCGCTCCGATGCTCGCCATGTAGGTCTGGTCGGCCCACATGCCGCCCGGCGCCATCGCCCACAGGTCGATGAGGATGATGTCGCCTTCCTTGAGAAGCCGCGGCTGGTCGGGCGATGGGTCGTAGTGCGGGTTGGCGGCGTTCTCGGTGGCCGATACGTTGGGCCCGTGATCGGTCCAGAGGCCCAGCCTCGCAAACTCGCCGCGGATCCACTCGGTCAGCGCATACTCGGTGACCGGAGCGCCGGCGCGCGCCGCCTTGCCCGCCCGCGTAAAGGCCGCGTAGGCAATGTCCTTCAGCTGTTCGGCGGCCACCTTGTGGGTAGCCCGCTGGGCATCGTCCCAGACGGCGAGGAAGCGCGTCACCAGGTCGCCCGACGACACCACCGTGGCGCCGGCGGCACGCACCATCTCGAGCACGCCGGCGGGTACGAGATCCACGTACGGCACGGCATCGCCCGGCGAATACTCCATGGCGATGCGCCGTCCCTTCACCAAGCGCGCGACGGCCGACTCGAACTCCTGCCATGCGCTGTACCTGATGTTCTCCCACCCGGCGGGCCAGGCGTGCCACGGCGCCTGCTCGATCACGTGCGTGATGACCGTCGGTGTCCCCGACGCCGGCACCCACACGAACCAGCGGCGCGAGACGAAGCCCTCGACGCCGACGAGCCCCTTGGCAATGGCGTTGATTCCGCGAAAGTCGTACAGCAACCAGCCGTCCAGGCCCGCTTCGCGCAGGGCGGACTGCAGGGGCACAATGGAAGCAGAGGACAGCATTGGATTATCCCTTGCCGCGCACGGGGCGCCACTCGGCGCGCCACTCGCAGCTCCCTTCGCCGCGGGACGCGCAGCGGACGTGGTCGACGGCGCCCACTCCGCCAACCATCAATTGAATGAGCTCGCGCAGCGCCGACTCATAATAGACGCAGCCGCCGAGCTTGGGCGTGGCATCGCGGGTCACCGACTCGCCAATCTCCATCATGATGGTGCCGCCCACGCGGCGCACCGTCCCCCGCGCGTAGCGCTGGACAATGCGACGCACATGCCGCAGCGCGATGGGGCGCGTGAACAGCGCGGGCAGCGATTTCAACAGGCGGCGCGTCAGCGGCGAGATGGTGAGGTACACCTGGCGCGCGAAATGACGACCCGCCTCGCGAAAGACAGCCTCGGCATCCGGGCGGCGCCCGATGAGCCGGGCGATTCCCACCGCCTCGGCAAAATCGGTGCGCTGCTTGCGACGCACGGCCTCGGTGAAGCGCTTGATCTGCGCGAACACCGTGTCACTGAGTCCGAGCCGCTTGTTGCGCAACTCGTGCACGAACTCGGCCTCGAAGTCGTTGTCGGGCATGTCGACCGTGCGGACGGCCTCGAGGAGACTCAGCGGAATGAGGGGATCGACGGGTTCAGGCATTGCTGGGGCAAACTAACCAGCGGACGAGGCGCGGAACAGTCGAGCGCTCGGCGAGTCGCACCACGCGAGCTTGCGTGGACCGCAAGCACCGTAGAGTTTCCCACAGGGTTTCCGGCAGTTCCTCACCTGCATTCATGGACATCCTTCCCCGCACGCTCATCGGCGCCGTCCTCGTTGGGCTTGCCTCCGTGCGCGCCTATCGCCGCGGCCAGCTCACCTACGGCGGCCAGTACTCGGCGTTCGCGCTCGGCACGGCGGCCATGGCGGGCGGCATCGGATGGGCAGTCGCGCTCGCGGCGTTCTTCTTCAGCTCGATGCTGATCGGTGGCTGGCGCGCCGGCGAGAAGCGGGAACGTTCGCGCGACGTACTTCCCGATGAGCGGGCTCGCGACGCCTGGCAGGTGCTGGCCAACGGCGGCCTCTTTGCCGTGGCTGCCGTGATCTGGGGGGCGCGCGGAAGCTGGGATGCGGGGCTGTTCGGTTTTGGCGCGCTGGCC
>Ga0209014_10002216_pt1 | contig 11319 bp, 8 predicted proteins | sample BarGraNGADG00212_FD_184491 | JGI IMG/M metagenome (GOLD analysis project Ga0209014, IMG submission 184491) | Arctic peat soil microbial communities from Barrow, Alaska - Barrow Graham LP Ref core NGADG0002-212 (SPAdes) (version 2) | ecosystem: Environmental > Terrestrial > Soil > Wetlands > Peat... | reverse complement strand
AGGGCCGGGAGCATCGCGGCGAAAATCTGCAATGTCGGGATGACGACGCCTGCCGCGTTCATGATCGCCAGCTTGTCTTCCTGGAGGTCGCGGTTGTAGGCCAGAGGCAGGCCCTTCTGCATCGTCAGGGCGTTCATCAGTTCGCCAAAGACGCGGCCGGTCCGGCCACGCGCCAGTTCGGCGACGTCGGCATTCTTCTTCTGCGGCATCATGCTCGAACCGGTGGCGAAGCCATCCGGCAGCCGCACAAACCCAAACTCCGCGGTCGCCCAGAGGACTACTTCCTCGGCCAGGCGGGAGAGATGGACCTGCGTGATCGCGCAGGCCGCGATGAACTCCGCCACGAAGTCGCGGTCGGCGGTCGCATCAAGGCTGTTCCGCGAAACGCTATCGAAGCCCAGTTCGCTCGCCACCATCTCGCGATCGAGCGGATACGGCGACCCGGCCAGCGCGCCCGAGCCGAGTGGCATGACGTTGGTCCGGCGTCGGCAATCCAGGAAGCGCCCGCGGTCACGCAGGAGCATCTCGCCGTACGCGAGCAGGTGATGCCCGAGAGTGATCGGCTGCGCCCGCTGGACATGCGTATATCCGGGCATCGGGTCGGCGGCGTGCTTCTCACCCAGATCACAGATCACGCCGAGCAGCGCCGCGAGGGCCTCCGCCGCGTCATCGCAGCACTGCCGGACGAGCAGGTGATTGAGGAGCGACACCTGGTCATTGCGCGACCGGGCCGTATGAAGTCGCCCCGCCGCCTCGCCGATTCGCTCGCGCAGCAGCACTTCGACATGCGTGTGGATGTCCTCGAGTTCAGGCCGCCACGTGACCTGCCCCGCGCGAAAGTCATCGAGCACCAGCGCGAGGCCCGCGACGATCGCCGCCGCATCCGTCCCGGAGATGATGCCCCGCGCACCCAGCATCCGCGCGTGAGCAACGGAACCGGCGATGTCGTATTCGTAGAGCCCCTCGTCCACACCCGCCGTGTAAGCAGCGGTCAGCGCATCCATGTCGCCTTCGAAACGCCCGCCCCAGGTCCGCTTCTCGCCGGCCATCAGGCGACCACCTGCAACTCTGGTATCACGAGAAGTTCGCTCAGTTCATCAAACGTGTAGTCCGGGACCACGCCCTCAGCATCGGCTGGCGAGCGTCGCCACGCGGCTGGCATCCCCACTGCCTGGGCTCCGGCGATGTCTTCCGCGAGCGAATTGCCCACCATCAGGCCCTCCATGGGGCGAATACCCAGTCGGTCCAGGGCGAAATCGAAGATCGCCCGGTGCGGCTTGAGGTAGCCGACCTCGACGGAGACCGCCTCGGCATCCCACCCGATGTCGAGGCCCGCATCGCAGAGGTCCGACCGGAAGCGCTCGCCACCGAAGGCCCGGTTCGTGACAACCGCGAGCCGGAAGCCGCGTCGACGCAACTCGGTGAGGACGGCAGCGGCATCGTCGTACGGCGCTTTGCCGCCTTCGACCCCGGAGATGTAGGTGGCTTCGAGCAAGGCACCGGCGCACTCGCGGCTCAAGGACAGTCCCAGCGTCTCCAGCGCCTGTCGCGAGACCTCGCCGTAGTCGGGTTCGACCCGGTCCGTCGCTCGCGCGGCGCGCATCGCATCTTCCATCGCCGTCCAGGCAGTCCGCGCCACAAGCGCGGGGTCGTCGTACCTGATGCCCAGTGCATCGAGGAACGCTGCCGCCCGATCGGCGGCACGACGGCGAAATTGCTCGGCGGGCGGAGCCGCGCGGGAGTGCCAGAGCGTGTCACCAATGTCGAACAGGATTGCGCGAAACGGCATGCGAATTGCGGGCACCCTGGGGAATTCCGATCGGCCTTGGGAGGCTTGCCCGGGAACCAATCATGTCACGCGGCCTCTGTGGGAACAACGAAACAGCCTGCGGGCCAGCACCCTTAGGGGAGTGCTTTTCGCCGCGAGGTACAATACATCGATGCGATTGCACCCTTCGCGCCTTTTCACCGTTGAACCTTCGCTGCCAGCGGCACTGGAACCCTTGCGAGCGATTGCGGCGAATTTCTACTGGGCATGGAGTCCCGACGCCATCGCCCTCTTCGAACATATGAGCCGTGACGCCTGGCACGCCTCCGGCCACAACCCGGTCCGCTTCCTCCAGACCTTCCCGCTCGAAGAACTTGAACGGCTCGCGAAGGACCAGAACCTCGTGACGCAGACGCAGGCGGTCCACAACGAACTGCGGGAGTACCTCTCCCATCAGCCCGATCCCGTGGCTCCGAATCTCTCCGAGCGGGATTGCGTGGCCTATTTCTCTCTCGAGTTCGCCCTGGCGGCCAGCCTCCCCGTGTACTCCGGCGGACTCGGGGTACTCGCGGGCGATCACCTCAAGTCAGCCAGCGACATGGGCCTCCCCCTGGTCGGCATCAGCCTCCTCTACCGCGAGGGGTACTTCCAGCAGGTTCTCGCCCAGGACGGCTGGCAGCACGAGGAGTACAGCGACATCGATATCGCTGCCCAGCCCCTCGTCCAGGTCCTCGACGACTCCGGTGCCCCGCTGATGCTCAGCGTGCCGATTGCCGGCCGCGATGTCCGGATCGCCATCTGGCGCCTCGATGTCGGCCGGAGGCCGCTGTTCCTCCTCGATTCCGACGTGGAATCCAACTCCGAAGCCGACCGCGCCCTTTGTGCCCGTGTCTACGGTGGCGACATCGAGACGAGGATCCAGCAGGAGATCATCCTCGGGATCGGCGGCATCCGCGCTCTGAAAGCGATGGGGCTCCATCCTGCCGTCTGCCATATGAACGAGGGCCATTCCGCCCTCCTCGGCCTCGACCGCATCCGCATCCTCATGGAAGAGATGGGCCTGACTTTCGACGAGGCACGCCTGCCCATCAGCGCCGCGACAGTGTTCACCACACACACGGCAGTCGCCGCCGGGATCGACCTGTTTCCGCCTGAACTCATTCAGAAGCACCTCGGCGCCTACTACGCAGCCATGGGACTCGACGACCGTGCCTTCCTCGGCCTCGGGCGCTCCAACCCGGACGACCCACACGAGCCCTTCTCGATGGCACTCCTCGGCCTCCACCTGAGCGGCTTCCGAAACGGCGTCTCGAAGCTCCACCGCACCGTCTCCCAACAGCTGTGGGAGGGGACCTGGCCGAACCTGCCACAGGTCCAGGTACCCATAGATTCGATTACCAACGGTGTCCACCTGCCCACATGGGTCTCGCACGACATGGGCGAGATCTACGACCGCGCGGTCGGCCCCCAGTGGCGCCAGCAGCCCTGCGATCCCGCCGCCTGGCAGCGCCTGCACGACGTCCCCTCCGACGAGATCTGGAACGCGCACGTGGCGCAGCGTCGCCGGCTCATCACGCGAGCGCGACAGCAGAACCGCGAATCGGCGGCACGACGCGGCGTCTCTGGCTCTGAGGCGGGGGGGGCGCTTGATCCGGACGTCCTGACCATCGGTTTCGCGCGACGCTTTGCCTCCTACAAGCGCGCCACGCTGATCTTCCGCGACCCCGAGCGGCTGGGTCGGATCCTCAACAACGCTTCCCGGCCGGTGCAGTTCATCTTCGCCGGCAAGGCACACCCGCGGGACGAACCGGCCAAGCAACTGATCCGCGAAGTCGTGGAACACAGCCGCCGACCCGAATTCCGCGACCGCCTGGTCATCCTCGAACGCTACGACCTCGACCTCGCCGCTGACCTGGTCCAGGGTTGTGACGTCTGGCTCAATACGCCCCTCCGCCCGCTCGAAGCCAGTGGCACGAGCGGCATGAAGGCCGTGGCGAACGGCGCCCTTCACCTCAGCGTCCTCGACGGCTGGTGGGCCGAGGCGTACCAGCCCGGTCTCGGCTGGGCGATCGGTGGCGGGCGCACCGATGAAGACCCCGACGTCCAGGACATCTTCGACTCTGAGTCGCTCTACCAGTTGCTCGAAGCCGAGGTCGTCCCGGCGTTCTACGACCGCGACCCGGACGGTATCCCCCGGCGCTGGATCGATCGCATGAAGCGCTCTATCACTGCCTACTCCCCCGTCTTCAACACGAACCGGATGGTCACGGAGTATGCGCAGCGAGCCTACGCCTCGGCCGCCGAGAGCTACGCCAACCTGAGGGAAGGCCGCGGCACACGCGCCCGAGACCTGTCGGCCTGGCTGACCCGGGTTCGAGCTGGCTGGCAGGGCATCAAGATCTGCGCCGTCGAAGACGACGCTCCCCCGGTGGTCGCCGCCGGCGGACCACCGGTCACGGTGACCGTGCAGATCCACCCGGGCAACCTGGTTCCCTCCGACCTGCGCGTCGAGGTCGTGACGGGTGGCATCGATGCGAACGGCGAGCTCCTTCCGAACGCGACGATCGGCGCCGGCTTCCTTGGAGTCAGCGAGGACGGCGTCTGCCGCTATACCGCCGTCTTCCGGCCTGGTGCCGGCGGCCGGGCTGGCTACGCCGTTCGCGTGCTTCCCCAGAACCCCGACCTCCACGATCCGTTCATGACCGGCCTGGTCATCTGGGCCTGAGGAAGGACAACCGATGACGACTGGCAGTACCACCTTCGTGCTCCACACCCACCTCCCCTACTGCCGCCTGGCTGGCCGGTGGCCTCACGGCGAGGAGTGGCTCCACGAAGCGATGCTCGAGTGCTATCTTCCTCTCCTCCAGGCATTTCGAAGGCTCGCTGCCGGCACTCAGGGATCTCTTGGCGTCACCATCAACATGACGCCCATCCTGGCTGAGCAACTCGGCGACCCCACGGTCATCGAGCACTTCCGCGGCTACATTGCGGGCCGCGTCGAGAGGGCACGTTCGGACGTCCAGCGCCTCGCGACTTCGCCTGCCGGCCTCCCCGAATCCACGGCGATGTTCCATGCCGGGCGCTACGAGGCCACCCGTGCCTTCTTCGAAGACACACTCCATGGCGACCTGCTCGACGGCCTCGCTGACCTCGAGGCCAGCGGCCACATTGAAATCGCCACCAGTGCCGCGACCCACGGCTACCTGCCGCTGCTCGTCGACGAAGACGCCATCCGCTTCCAGGTGAAGACAGGCGTCGAGTCCCATCGCCGTAACTTCGGGCGCGCCCCACGGTCGTTCTGGCTTCCCGAATGCGCCTACCGCCCGGGCCTCGAAGAGTTCCTCGATGAAGCCGGCATCAAGGTCTTCTTCGTCGAAACCCATTTGATCACTGGCGGCCGTGCGCGAGGGAAAGCGTCACACGACGTCGTCGGTCCCTACGACCTTCCCTCCATCGACCCAACCCCGGTAGAACTCCCCGAGCGCCCCCTGACCACCTTCCGCGCCTACCGTGTGGGCGACTCGCGCGTCTCGGTGATCGGCAGGAACGAGCGCACCGGCAAACAGGTCTGGTCCGCCACCCACGGCTATCCCGGCGACCCTGCCTACCGCGAGTTCCACAAGAAGGACGACACCAGCGGGCTCCACTACTGGCGGGTCACCGGTGACAAGGTCGATCTCGGCCAAAAGGCCGAATACGACCCCGCGGCCGCTGCCCGCGTCGCCGAAACGCAGGCGTTGCACTTCCACGGCGTGGTGAGGTCAGAACTCGAGGCCTACCAGCAATCGGCCGACGAGCCGGGCCTCGTCCTCCAGTCGTACGACACCGAACTCTTCGGCCACTGGTGGCTCGAAGGCGTCCAATGGCTTGAAAGCGCAATCCGCGGACTCGCCGAGGACCCCGACCTGCAGCTCATCACCGCTGGCGACTATGTTGCGGCGAATCCGCCCGCCCAGAAGATCAACCTCCCCGAGGGATCCTGGGGCGACGGCGGCGACCACCGCACCTGGGACAACGCCGGGACATCAGCAACGTGGCCCGAGATCCGCGCCCGGCAGGCACGAGCCCGCTCTCTTCTCACCATCGACACGCCCGCTTCCCGTCAGCTGGCACGCGAACTCCTCCTGCTCCAGTCGTCCGACTGGCAATTCCTGATGACAACCGGGCAGGCGCACGACTACGCCGTCGAGCGATTCAACTCCCACTGCCAGCGCTTCGATGCGCTTGCCGACGCCATGACGGACGGTTCAGCCGCGGCCGCCAGCCTGGTTGCCGATTACGGCTGGCTCGATAACCCATTTCCCACCATCAATCCGCTGAACTACCGCCCCCTTCCATCCCCGGTTCGTGCCTGACCGATGACTGTCTGGGCCCAGCTCCTTCACTTCTATCAGCCACCGACCCAGACGCACGACATCCTGCGCAAGGTCGTGAACGAGTCCTATCGGCCGCTCATGCGCGTCCTCTCCGGTTTCCCCAACGCGCGGGTGGCGGTCAACATAAACGCCGTCCTCACCGAGATGCTCGTCGAACACGGCTACACCGATGTGATCGACTCCCTGCACCAGCTCTCCATGAGCGGCCAGGTCGAATTCGTGGGCAGCGGCCGTTTCCACCCCATCCTCCCGTTGATTCGCCCCAGCGAATGTGACCGCTCGATCCACGAGAATGGCGACATCAACCGGCACCACTTCAAGAACGCCTGGAACCCCGTTGGCTTCTTCCCGCCGGAGATGTGCTGGGGGCAGGAAATCGCCGCCCCAATCGCCCGCTACGGCCATCGCTGGGTCATCCTCAGCGGCGTCGCCTGCCCGGAGCCGTGGCCGACCGATCTCGTCTACCGGACGCGAGCGGGCCGGGCCTCCCTGAATGTGCTCTTCCGCGATGACGTCCGCAGCAACCGTATCTCCTTCCGCCAGACGAGTGCCGAGAGTTTCCTTGAAGACGTTGCCAGCGTCGGTGCCGACAACGACCAGCCAACGTACGTCGTGACCGCCATGGACGCCGAAACCTACGGCCATCATCTCCCTGGCTGGGAGGAAGAATTCCTCGCGACCACCTTCGAGCTGATGTCCCACCCCAAAGGTCCGTTCGGGCATGTCAGGCCGGTGCTCCCTTCGGAAGTAGCGAGCGCTTTCCCCACGGGACCTTCGATTACCCCCCGGCCCTCATCGTGGAGCACGTCCGAACAGGACATCGCCCAAAACAACCCCTACCCACTCTGGAAGGCACCCGGCAATCAGGTCCACGCCCTCCAGTGGGACTACGTCGAGCACTGCGTTGATCTTCTCGCGATCGCCCGCCACCATGCCCACAACAAGGAAGCCCGGAAATATGCGGCTCTATCCGAGGAGCGGCTTCAGCCCGCGTTGCACAGCTGTCAGTTCTGGTGGGCCAGCCGCCGCCCGATGTGGAACGTCACCATGATTCATCACGGCCTCGTCCTCCTCAGCGAGGCGCTCCTCTATGCCGCCAAGTCGATCGGCTGTGGTTCTGCCCCGCCTCTCGTGAAGAGAGAGGTCGACTGGCGCATGGCCGCAGCCAACGACATTCGCTGGGCCATTGATCGAGAGCTCCTGAAGCCCGATCCCGCATGAAGATTCTCTTCGCAGCTTCGGAAGTGCAGCCCTTTTCCAAGGTCGGCGGCCTCGCTGATGTTGCCGCCGCCCTCCCTGCACGTCTCCGGGAGATTGGGCATGACGTGCGGGTGGTTTCGCCCTGCCACGCGAGCTCACTCGCGGCGTTCTCCGCCTCCAACAACAAGAGGACGCTCGCCGTGCAGCTGCCCGGCAGGACGGTAGATGTCGAAATCGCGACCGTCATCGGTGACGGCGGCGTGCCGGTCGACCTGGTCCTCGACCACGACTTCTTCGGACGTCCCGCCGTTTACGGCGAACCAGATGACCTCGCCCGCTACCAGTTCTTCTGCCGGGCCATCCTCCAGATGCTCCTGACCGAGAAATGGACGCCCGACGTCCTCCATCTCAATGACTGGCACACCGCGCCACTCGCTTTCGGACTGCGCAACATAGCCTGGAAATTCCCCATCCTTCGCGGCATCGCTTCGGTCATGACGATCCACAACCTGCGATACCGCGGCCCCGATGACCTCAACGACTATCTCTCGCAGGCCATCTACTACAGCGACGTGATCACCACCGTGAGCCCGACCTACGCCCGTGAGATCCTCACGCCGGCCTACGGCGAGGGGCTCGAATCACTGCTCGAACTCCGCAAGGATTCCCTCTGGGGCATCGTCAACGGCCTGAACTACGCCACCTTCAACCCCCGCACCGATCCGGAACCCCCCTTCCCGTTTGATCTCTCAACACTGGAGATCCGCAGTCAGAACCGGGTCGCGCTGCGCGCAGAGCTCGGCCTGTACGACACTCAGGGGCCGATCGCGGCAGTCATCTCACGCCTCACCGAACAAAAGGGCATCGACCTGGTGCTCCAGGCCCTCCCGGAACTGTTGGCGAGCGGGGCACAGCTCGTTGTCCTCGGCCAGGGCGATCCTTCTCTGGAGGCCGGGCTGCAGGTCGCCGCAGCCGACCATCCTGATCGGGTCCATTTCGCCGCACGGTTCGATGAGCCACTCGCGCACCGGATCTACGCGGGCGCCGACATCCTCCTGATGCCCTCACGGTACGAACCCTGCGGACTCGGCCAGCTCATGGCGATGCGCTACGGCTGCATCCCCATCGGGCGCCGTACCGGCGGCCTCGCCGACACCATCATCGACGCCGACGAGCACCCGGACGCGGCCACCGGCTTCCTCTTTGACGAGTTCAGCTCGTTCGCTTTCACGGGTGCATTCGAGCGCGCCGTGCGGACCTTCCGGAATCACAAAGCCTGGGAACGACTCCAGCGTAACGCGATGAGCCGCGACTTCTCCTGGGAGGCGTCGGCGAACCACTACCTCGAAGCCTACGCCGCTGCGCTCCGCGCGAGAGGAATCCTGCCGCTCGAATGACCCGGCTGCTATGCTCCAACCGGTGAGCACCAACGGCCGTTTCCTCCATCTCGCCGGGCTCGGCCCGGGAAGTCCAGGCCTGGTCACCGGCGAAACGCGATCCCTGCTGGCTTCGAGTTCGCGGGTAATCCTCCGGACCCGTGACCATCCCGCCCTCGCCAAACTCGACCCCGCCGGCACATGGACAGCCTGCGATGATCTGTCGCTTCCCGGCCGCCCTCACGACAACCTCCGCGCCGCCATCGTGGAACGAGTCCTCGCCGCGGCAGCCCTTGGGGACACCACCTACGCCGTACCCGGTAACCCCCTCGCCGACCCTACCGTCATTGCGTTGGTGGAAGCGGCCCGGGCTGCCGCGATCCCCTTCCGCATCTATCCCGCCCTCAGCATCGCCGACCTGGCCGCAGCCGCGCTCGGCTCAGACCTCACCAGCATCCAACTTTGCGACGCTCGCGACACCAGGATCGACACGCAGCGCCCCGCCCTCATCACCGGTCTGCACGACCCCGAAGCCGCCATCACCCTTATTGGACTCCTCGCCGGGATCTACCCGGCCGACCATCCCATGACCGTGCTGGCCTCTCTGGGCACCTCGGACGAGCGGTCCGAGACGCTGGCTCTCAGCGCCCTTGGCCCCTCGCTCGGAGCTTCGGATTGCCTCTACATCCCGGCCCTCGCGCCGCTCGACGACGTACGCCGCTTCGACGGCCTCTTTCATGTTGTCGAGCGCCTCAACGGACCCGGCGGCTGCCCCTGGGACCTGGAACAGGACCACCGCTCCCTGCGCCCCTACCTGATCGAGGAGAGCTACGAAGCCCTCCACGCGATCGAGTCCGGCGACACCGCCGCAATGGCCGAGGAGCTGGGAGACGTGCTCTTCCAGGTGCTCATCCACGCCGAGGTGGCCAAACGCCAGGGCGAATTCGGCTTCGCTGACATCGCCGAGCGCGCCTCTCGCAAGCTCATCAGCCGCCACCCCCACGTCTTCGGCGACACGGTCGCCTCTACGGCGGAAGAAGTGGCCCGCAACTGGGAGACCCTGAAGAAGGCTGAGAAGCCGCGAACCTCGATCCTCGATGGCGTTCCGCCGGCCCTCCCCGCCCTGGCCGCTTCCCAGTCGATCCAGGGCCGGGCCCGCAGGGTCGGCTTCGACTGGCCCGACGTGGAAGGCCCTCTCGATAAGCTCGCCGAAGAGATCGGTGAGTTCGCCCGCGCCGACGGCGCCGCTGAGCGTGAGGACGAGTTCGGCGACATCCTCTTCGTCATCACCAACATCGCCGACCACCTGGGGATCGACGCCGAGCAGGCGCTCCGCGGGGCCAACGAGAAGTTCCGTCGCCGGTTTGGCCGCGTCGAAGCCATGGTCGCCGCGGACGGCACCGACCTGAAAGACCTGGACCTCGCCGGCCTCGACGCCCTCTGGGACCGCGCCAAGGTTGAGGAAGCATCCAGCCCCGGCTAGCGCGGTTGTAAGCCACTTACGCCGCCTGTAGGCTGGATTCACCCGCCAACTCTAAACATGAGGCAGTTATCTTGACCCAGGTTTCCGAATCACCCATTACGCTCGAGCGTTTCAACACCGGCAAGACCTTCCAGCAGTACCTCGACAGCGGCATCGCAAATCGCGAACTCTTCGAGCGAAACTACAACGGCCTCACGATCAGCCCCGAGCAGGCAAAGCGGCTCAAGGCCCTGTCCGCGAAGGGCGTTGCCCGCATCGCCGTCATCGGCGAGGACTGGTGCCCCGACGTTTATCGCGGGCTCGGCGTCGCCCAGCGCATTGCTGAAGCGGCTGGCATCGAACTCCGCTTCTTTGAACGCGACCAGAACAAGGAACTGATCCAGCCCTACCGGAAGAACGGCGAGTTCGAGTCCATCCCCGTCTACGTCTTCTTCGACAAGGACCACCACTACCTGGCCCACTTCATCGAGCGTCCGAAGGTCGCTGACAGCGAAATGCACCTGGTCCGCGCGGCCATGGGCGACACCTCGCCGGCGGGAATCGCGAAGAAGCTCGGCCACGAGCCCAGCGAGGAAGAAGTGGCCGCTGAGCGCGCCGCCAGCCGGGTTCGTTACATGGAATGGCAGCAGGGGGACGTCTGGGCGGGCTGGCGTGTCGCCGCCGTCGATGAGGTCATCGAGTTGCTCGAAGCCGCCACAAAGTAACCCTTGCCCCCCGCCTCGCGGGGCGCTAGATTTCGCCGCCTATGCGACAGAATCCGAAAGCCCCGGCAGTGCAGGTCCTCTTCGCGCTGCTGGGGCTTTTGCTTGTCGTCGGCGCCTACGTGCTGGTCATGCACCTTACGGTTCATTCCACAGAGGTCAGGGCTGCCTACACCGCCGATCAGCGCGACGCGACCTATGCAGTCCTACACCTCGTCTTCGTCGCCGGGACGGTCGTGGTCGGCTTCCTGCTTGGGAAATGGCTCAACGGCCAGGGCGTGGCCTACGCGGCCCTCTTCTTCCTCGTTATGGCAACCTCGATGGTCTTCCTGCAGCTCGGATCCCAAACCCTCGCCTGCCACGGCCATAACGACATCATCGTTCACTGGACCTGCTGAGCCACGCCCGGATTGGT
>Ga0209014_10002215_pt1 | contig 11329 bp, 8 predicted proteins | sample BarGraNGADG00212_FD_184491 | JGI IMG/M metagenome (GOLD analysis project Ga0209014, IMG submission 184491) | Arctic peat soil microbial communities from Barrow, Alaska - Barrow Graham LP Ref core NGADG0002-212 (SPAdes) (version 2) | ecosystem: Environmental > Terrestrial > Soil > Wetlands > Peat... | reverse complement strand
TGATGGTATTGCGGACGCTCGAAACCATGGGGCCGCAGCACGGGTTCGGGCTGGCCAAACGCATCCAGCAGATCTCCGGCGGCGCTCTGGATCTTAACCAGGGGACGCTCTATCCGGCGCTCCTGCGCTTGGAGCAACGCGGCTGGGTCGAATCGCGCTGGGGTACCAGCGATGCCAATCGCAAGGCCAAATTCTACCAACTGACGCGCGCGGGGCGAAAGCAGATCGCGCGGGAATCGCAAGATTGGGAGCGCACCGTGGCCCTGATGCAGCGATTCCTTCGCCCTGCCGAATAGGAAGAACCCATGCGGATGTTGTGGCGGCGCCTTTTCGCACTCCTTCGCGGAAACCGGCTGGAGCGCGAGTTGAACGAAGAGATCGGAATTCATCTTGCCATGCAGGAAGCGGAATTTCGCCAGCGGGGCATGGAACCCGTTGCCGCGCACGCCGCCGCGCTCCGCGAATTCGGAGGCGTGGCCCAGGCCAAGGAAGACTACCGCGATCGCCGAGGCGTGCCCTGGCTCGAAAACGCCGCCCGCGACCTGCGCTACGGCCTTCGCGGACTGCGCCGCACCCCCGGCTTCACCGTTGCCGCCGTACTCTCGCTGGCCCTCGGCATCGGCGCCAACACCGCCATCTTCTCCCTGTTCCACACTTTGATGCTGCGCCTGCTGCCGGTCGAAAAGCCGCACGAACTGGTGAGTCTCTACCCGACTGGCGGCAGGTTTGAGGGTTACGTGTCCTACCCGCTGTTCCAGGAGATCGCCAAACGCGGCGACCTCTTCACCGGCGTCATCGCCCGCACCGGCGTAGCCAAGACCCGTTTCGCGACGCGTCCCGGCGCGCGCGGGCAATTTACCCAGCGCGAATTCGTCTCCGGTAACTACTTCACCGTGCTGGGCGTCGCGCCGGCGCTCGGGCGCCTGTTTACCGAAGACGACAACCGCACCCCGGGAGGCCACCCCGTGGCGGTGCTCAGCTACGATCTGTGGCGCAACCGCTACGGCGCCGACCCCGGCATCCTGGGCGGCAAGATCCTGGTGGACGAACAGCCGTTGACCGTGATTGGGGTCGCCGGCGCTGGCTTCCACGGTGTGCAAGTCGAGCGCCGCGCCGAAGTCTGGGTGCCCGCCATGATGGCCGGCATGAAGTTCACAGACCCGCGTACGCACTGGCTCTGGGTGGTGGCGCGCCGCCGGCCGGAGGTCTCCCCGCGGCAGATACAAGCCGCCTTGGATGTCCTGATGGCGCAGCACCTGAAGGCAGTTTATCCTTCCACCTACAACGCGGCGATACGCCAAAAGGCGCTGGGGCAGCGTCTGGAAGTGCGCGAGGGATCCGTCGGCCTCTCTGTTTTGCGCGAGGAATTCGGCCGCCCGCTCACCGTGATGATGGTTGCCGTGGGGTTGGTCCTGTTGGCCGCGTGCGCCAACGTGGCTAACCTGCTGCTGGCCCGCGGGGCAGCGCGGCAGAAGGAAGTGGCGCTGCGCCTGTCGCTCGGCGCCACGCGCGCGCGGTTGGTGCGCCAGGCGCTTACGGAGAGCATCCTGCTGGTAGTGGCCGGCGGCGCGCTCGGCGTCTGGCTGGCCGCCTGGGGACAGCGCGCCGTAATCCAATTCCTGCCGGAAAGCTCCGGCAATCCGTTTGGCGCCGCACTGGACACCACCGTGCTGCTCTTCACCCTGGGCATCACCGCACTATCCGCGCTGCTGTTCGGCGTAGGGCCGGCGCTGCGCTCTACCGCGGTGGATCCCGCGGCCGGCTTGCGCGCGGGGAGTATGGGGCAAGGCGGCAGCCCCCTGCTGCGGCGCGTGCTGGTGGTGGCGCAAGTCGCCTTCAGCGTGGTGCTGGTCGGCCTGGCCGCGCTGTTCGGCCACAACCTCTTTGCCCTGCGCAGCGTGGACCTGGGCTTCCGCAACCAGAACGTGGTCGCGTTTACGGTGGATTTTCCGCGCGCCATGCGGCCCGAAATCCGCACGCCCTCCCGGCAGCTCGCCGAGCAATTGCAGACCCTGCCCGGAGTCTTCTCGGTGAGCTACGGATTTCCGGGACCGTTCCTTATGGGATTTGCGGGCGCCAGTATTCGCGTCCCCGGCTCGGAGCGCACCGCCCATGAGCCAGGCTACGTGGATGAGGCCCACATCGCGCCGCGTTATTTCGAGACCATCGGCACCCCGCTCGTTCTTGGCCGCGAACTGGAACGTAACGACATGACCGGCCCGCGCCAGGTGGCCGTGGTGAACGAGGCCTTCGTCCGCGAGTTCCTGCCCGGCGAAAAACACCCCGATTCACGCACGTTCAGCTTTGACGACAGCAAACCCGAGGGTGGCGAACCCACCTTCATCGTCGGCGTCGTGCGCGATGTCCGACACGCCGGCATTCAGAAACCCGTCAAGCCGACGGTGTACGTCGCCATCGATCAGGGCCAGAACAGCGGCCTGCCTACCATGCTGGTGCGCACCCAGGCGCCTCCGAATGCGTTGCTCGCACCCATTTACCGGGAATTGCGCCGCCTCGGCCCCTCAGTCGCCATCGGCGACATCCGTACCCTCCGCCAGCAGGTCGACGATTCCATCTATGAGCAGCGCCTGCTGGCCGCGCTCGGCGCTTTCTTCGGCACCCTGGCGCTGGTGCTGGCCGCCGTCGGCCTCTACGGCGTGGTGGCCTACGGCACCGCCCGGCGCACCGGCGAAATCGGCCTGCGCATCGCGCTCGGCGCTCCGCGCGCTCAAGTGGTCTGGATGATCATGCGCGATTCGCTCATCCTGGTCGCGCTCGGCCTGGCGCTCGGCCTCCCCGCCGCCCTCGCCGGCGCCCGCGCGGTGGAATCCGTCCTTTTCGGCATCCAGCCCGCCGACCCGTTCACCTTCGCGGCCACCGCCGCGCTTCTCGCCGCCATCGGCGCTGCCGCCGCGTTCCTGCCCGCGCGCCGCGCCTCCCGCCTCGACCCAAGCCAGGTGCTGCGCAACGAGTAAGGCGCGCGACGCCAACTCCCGCTCGGCCTCCGCTGCCATCCATGCTGCCGCGGCGGCCCCTGGCGGTTCTGGGGGGAGGGCTCGGGAAGCGCCGTTTGAGCGACAATAGCCATTGTGCCACCTGGACCCAGTTTGAAAGCGGCATTTCGACCGCTCTTTCACAAACTCTGCCACATCTATTTTCACGCTCGGTTCACGGCCGAACAGCAAGCGGAAAGGATGAAGCATGCCTGGGACCGGCGGGCCCGTGAGAACGCCCGGCATTTCGTCGCGACCGGGCAGGATAACTGGACGGATGAGGAGTTTTTTGTCTCTGGTGAGCAAACCGTTGCCGACCACATACTCACGGATATGGCGAGTATCTGCCAGGGAAAACCCGCCGGCCGGATGCGGGTGCTTGAGCTGGGTTGTGGAGCGGGTCGCGTAACCAGGGCTCTGGCCCGCATGTTCGGCGAAGTCCACGCTGTCGACGTGAGCGGCGGAATGGTGCAGCTTGCGCGCTTAGCCCTGCGCGAATACCCTAACGCCCACGTATACCAGAACAACGGCATGGATCTGACGGTTATCCCGGATTTGCCGTTCGACTTCGCATTTTCAACCCTCGTCTTTCAGCACATTCCCAGTTACCAGATCATCAAGGGCTATGTTCGGGAAACCAACCGGCTTCTTGTGCCGGGAGGATTGTTCAAGTTCCAGGTCAGGGGGAATACGGCTGATGAGTCCAAGGTCACCGATACCTGGGTCGGCCTGGCGTTTTCCGATACCCGCGCTGTAAACATGGCCAGGGAATGTGGTTTCGAGCCAAGGTATCGTGTGGGAGCGGGGACCCAGGACTTCTGGTTGTGGTTTTTTAAGGAGTTGCAGCCTCGGTAGTGGAGCGATCGCCGCCAGTTGAATCGCAGCGGTTCCGCTAGCCGTGCCGGCTGCCTTTAGTACTCACCTTTTTCCACGAGCGCCACGCCCTCGGCCTGTGCCGCCTTTCGCAGATCGTCGTCGAGCGTAGCGAGTGGCAACCCAGTGCGTTGGACCAGTTCCAGATAGGCCGCATCGTACGCCGTCAGGCGATGTCGCTCCGCCAGGGCAAGAATCGTGGGCCATTGCGGCGGACTACTCGGTGGTTCGAGGCGAATGGGAAGGGCGGCCAGGTCTTCGATGAACTCGCTGATCTGGCCGGCAATAACGCGCCCGCGGCGGCGTGCGATCAAGAGAGCATTGGCGACCTCCAGCGGCCGGAGGGCGCGCCACACGTACTTCTTCCCCGCCTTTTATCCTGTCCAGCAGGGCTTCGGTCCAGGGTGTCGCCTCGTCTTCGAAACGCCACGGGAGTGTGGCGGAGGCGTCCGGCACGAAACCGGGCATCAGTATTTATGGCCTTCGTGGATCAGGTCCTTGATCCTCAGGCCGCCGAGCGTGACGCCTTTGCGAGATTCGCGGATATGGGCGACGGCTTCGGCGGGCGTCCTTTTCCGCTGGGGGACGGGCGGTTCCTTCTCGGCCAGGGATTCGAGGGCGCGGGTGACGACCTCTTCGGGCGAGTGGTAGCGGCCGGTGCGAAGGTGGGCTGCCACGAGCTGCTCACCATGAGGGTCGAGCGTCAGGGTCAGGGCCATGGTTCAGTGTACGCCGAAACAGCGCAACGCCGATCCGTCTCGCGAGCGCGACTCCGCCTTTTCAACTGTGATACTCTGAAATTTCCACGTGTGCCGGCACGCGTCAGCGAAGCTCTCGTTCTGCGTACTTACCCGTTGAAAGAAGCGGACCTCGTGGTCAGCTTTCTTACCAGGGATCAGGGAAAGTTGCGTGGCGTGGCCAAGCGGGCGCGGCGTCCGAAAAGTACCTTCGGAAGCGGCCTGGAGCGGTTATCGCACGTGCGGATGGCTTACTTCCAGCGGGAAAGCCACGAATTGGTAAATCTGGATTCCTGCGAGTTGATCCGCTCGCAGTTCGATCTGGTCACCGATTATCAGGCGAGCGTCGCGCTGGATTTTTTCGCGGAAGCGAGCGAGTTGTTGTTGCCCTCCGCGGAGCCGGGCGAGAGGTTTTTTCGCCTCCTCGTCGCCGTGCTGGAATCGCTTCGGCCGGCGGGCGGGGAGGATAGTGGGCAAGCGGGTAGGGTGTGGCGCGCCGTCACGTACTTTTCATTTTGGGCGGTGCGGCTTTCGGGATGGTTGCCGGAATTGCATGTGTGCCTCGGTTGCGGCAGTCTGCTGGACGACCCCGAATCACCCCAGCAGGCGTTCTTCAGCCGCGACCGGGCCGGTCTGATTTGCGGCCATTGCCGGCGCACGTTGGGCGCGGGCAGCAGTTGGGAGTTGAGCCGGGAATCCAGGGAAATCGCCGGGCAGATTCTGCGCCGGCCGGTGGCGCAACTGGGCGAGACCAACTGGACGCAGTCCACGGCCGCGGATTTGCGCCGCTTCCTGGTGCAACAGATGGAGTCCCACGCGGAACGGCGTTTGATCACAGCTCCGATGCTGGAAGGGTTGACCGATGTTTGAAGGTTTAGCTAGCTAAATGCAATCGTTTCAACAGATTATCCTCACGTTAAAGCAGTACTGGGCAGACCGGGGCTGCATCATTCAAGAACCCTACGATACCGAGGTCGGCGCCGGCACCATGTGCCCCGAAACTTTCCTCCGCGTGCTCGGTCCGGAGCTGTATCGTGTCGCCTACGTCCAACCCAGCCGCCGCCCCGCCGACGGGCGCTACGGGGATAACCCCAACCGGCTCTACAAGCATTCCCAGCTCCAGGTGATCCTCAAGCCGGCCCCTTCCGACGTGATCGAGCAGTATCTCGGCAGCCTCGAAGCCATCGGCATCGACCTGAAGCAGCACGATCTCAAACTGGAAGAGGATAACTGGGAGGCCCCCACCCTGGGCGCCTGGGGGATCGGCTGGCAGGTCATGCTCGACGGCCTGGAAATCTCGCAATTTACCTATTTTCAGCAATGTGGCGGCATCGACCTGGACCTGGTCCCGGCCGAGCTGACCTATGGCCTGGAACGCCTCACCGCCTTCCTCCAGGCGAAGGACAGCGTCTACGAGATCGAGTGGGCGCCCGGGTTCAGCTACGGCGACGTGCGCTACCAGGACGAGTTGCAGTACTCGGTCTACAACTTCGAGATGGCCGACATTTCGACCCTCTGGAAACTCTTCGACCTCCACGAGGGCGAGGCCACCCGCCTGATCAAACTCTACGACCCGAAGTCGCCCGAAAAGCGGCGATTCCCGCTGCTCCCCGCCTACGACCAGGTGCTCAAGTGCTCCAACCTCTTTAATACGCTGGATGCGCGGGGCGCCATCAGCGTCACCGAGCGCGTCGGCGTGATCCAGCGCGTACGCAAGATGGCCGTCGCCATCGCCGCCGCCTGGAGCGACCAACAACAGGCTCCCACTGCGGAGGTAGCCCAGTGAGCATTCCCGTGGTAGATGTCCCCGACATGACATTGGACACCGAAACCGAGACACTGCTTGAGTTGGCGGAGCCGGAGCGCAAGGAAGTGGGCGGCCAGTGGAGCCTTCCCTTCCTGCTTGAAATCGGCACCGAGGAAATCCCCGATTGGATGATTCCCACGGCGCTCGAAAACCTGCGCCTCTCCTTTGAGAAGCTGGAAATCCCGCACGAATCGGTCCGCCTCGATGCCACCCCGCGGCGCCTGGTGCTGCGCGCCGAAGGATTGGCGGCCCGGCAGCCGGATTCTGTGGAGCGCGTGCTCGGTCCGCCCAAATCGGCCCCCCCGCAGGCGGTCGCCGGATTCGCCCGCAAACAAGGTATCGCCTATCTCGACGATTTGAAGGTGGAATCCACCCCCAAGGGCGAGTATTACACCTGCCGGAAAAAAGTGCCGGGCCGCAACACCAAAGACATCCTGGCCGAAGCCCTCCCCGGCGTCATTCTCGGGTTGTACTTCCCCAAAACCATGTACTGGACCGGCAAGGGCGGCCCGCGCTTCATCCGTCCCATCCGCTGGATCGTCGCCCTGCTCGGCCCGGACATCATCCCGTTCGAACTGGCCGGCGTGCGCTCTGGCCGGCTGACCAGCGGCCATCGCCGCCTGGGCGCGCGCGAGATCGCCGTCACCACGGCGGATTACGAACGGCGCCTCGGCGATCACGGCGTCGTGCTCTCCGCCGAAGAGCGCCGCCACCGCATCCGCCACGGCATGGCGGGCATCCGCATCAAGCCCGATGACAAACTGCTGGAAACCCTGGTCTATCTCACCGAGTGCCCCATGCCCATCCAGGGCAACTTCGATCCGCAGTTCCTGGAGCTGCCCGAAGAGGTGCTGATCACCGTCATGCGGCACCACCAAAGGTATTTCTCGGTGCAGGACGCCGAAGGTAAATTGGCTCCTCAGTTCGTCGCCGTCATGAATATCCCGAGCGACCCCGAGGGCTTCGTGCGCCGCGGCAACGAGCGCGTGCTGCGCGCCCGCTTCAACGACGCGCGCTTCTTCTGGGAAACCGACCAGAAGAAGCCGTTCGCCGGCCGCAAGCAGGACCTCGCCAACGTCACCTTTCAGGCCAAACTCGGCAGCTATCTGGCCAAGACCGAACGCATGATGCAACTCGCCCGCGAACTCGGCGGCGATGCCCACGCGGTGCGCGCCGCCGAACTCTCGAAGATCGATCTCACCACCGAGCTCGTCAAGGAATTCACCGAGCTTCAGGGCGTGGTCGGCGGCCTCTACGCGCGCGTGCAGGGCGAGAGCGAACCCGTCTGGCAGGCGATCTACGATCACTACAAGCCGGAGAGCATGGAGGACGCCATCCCGCGGAATCGCACGGCGCAGATCGTGGCGCTGGCCGACAAGCTGGACACCCTCCGCGGCTGCTTCGGCGTCGGACTAATCCCCACTGGATCGCGCGACCCCTTCGCCCTGCGCCGCGCCGCCCAGGGCGTGGTCCGCATCCTGATCGAAGGCCGCTTCGAAATCTCCCTGTTCGATTTCGTCGGCGACGACGAAGCGCTCAAGGCGTTCTTCGCCGAGCGCGTGCGCTACTACTTCAAGGACATCCGCGGCTTCGCCTACGACGAAATCAACGCCTGCATGGCCGCTAGCGTTGGCTGGGGTAACCTGGTGGATCTGGCAGCGCGCCTGGAACGCGTGCGCGCACTGCGCGCCAGCCCGGATTTCGAACCTCTCGCGGCCGCCTTCAAACGCATCGCGAACATCCTGCAGCAGGCCCAAGACACCGGCTTCACTGCCCTGCCCTCCGGGATCGACGAAGCCCTGCTCGAAGCCGGCCCGGAGCGCGAACTCTACCAGGAGTTCCGCCGCATCGCCGGCCAGCCCATCGAAAACGCCATCTCGCGCCTGCGTCCCAAGATCGACCTCTTTTTTGACAAAGTGTTGGTGAATGCGCCGGACCCGGCTGTCCGGCAGAATCGGTTAACCCTGCTGCAAACGCTCTTGGCGGAGTTTTCCACCATAGCGGATTTTTCGGAAATCGTAACTAATTCATAGGAGCAATCAAGCATGACGAAGTATGTCTATTCGTTCGGCAACGGAACCGCCGACGGCGATGGAAAAATGAAAGATACGCTCGGTGGCAAAGGCGCCGGGCTGGCCGAGATGTGCCGGGCCAAGCTGCCGGTGCCCCCCGGCTTCACCATTTCGACCCAGGTGTGCAACATCTACTTCGACAACAAGTTCACCATCCCGGCCGAAATTGACGAGATGATGCTCGACGCCCTCAAGAAGCTGGAAGGGCGCATGGGCCAGAAGCTCGGCGACACCAGCAACCCGCTGCTGGTCAGCGTGCGCTCCGGCGCCAAGTTCTCCATGCCGGGCATGATGGACACCGTCCTCAACCTCGGCCTGAATGACGAGACCGTCCAAGCCATCGCAGCCAAGAGCAACAACCCGCGCTTCGCCTACGATTGCTACCGCCGCTTCATCCAGATGTACGGCAACGTGGTGCTCGAAGTCCCCAAGCACGATTTCGACGAAGTCTTCGACGGCCAGAAAAAGAAGGCCAAGGCCAAGCTGGATACCGATCTCTCCGCCGCGGATTTGCAGGAAGTCATCGCCGGCTACAAGAAGCTGGTGCAGAAGAAGACCGGCAAACCGTTCCCGCAGGACGCCCTCGCCCAGCTTACCGGCGCCCGCGATGCCGTGTTCGGCTCCTGGTTTAACGACCGCGCCAAGCATTACCGCAAGATGAACCAGATCCCCGACGATCTCGGCACCGCCGTCAACGTCCAGGCCATGGTCTTCGGCAACCTCGGCGAAACCTCCGCCACCGGCGTCGGCTTCACGCGCAATCCCGCCACCGGCGAAAAGGCCTTCTACGGCGAGTTCCTGGAGAACGCGCAGGGCGAAGACGTGGTCGCGGGCATCCGTACGCCGCACCCCATCTCCGACCTCGAAAAATGGAACGCCGCCGTCTACAACCAGCTCAGAGACATCACCACCTCGCTGGAACAGCACTACCGCGACATCCAGGACTTTGAGTTCACCATCCAGGACGGCACGCTCTACATGTTGCAGACCCGCAACGGCAAGCGCACCGGCCCCGCGGCGGTTCGCATCGCCGTCGAGATGGTCAACGAAGGCCTGATCAGCAAGCAGGAAGCCGTGCTGCGCGTCGATCCCCAGCAGCTCGATCAGCTCCTTCACCCGGTGCTCGACCCCAAGAGCAAGAAGGAACTCACCCTCCTGGCCAAGGGCCTGCCCGCCTCCCCCGGCGCTTCGGTCGGTACCGTCGTATTCTCGGCCGATCACGCCGTCGAGGCCTCCAAGATTGCCCCCGTCGTATTGGTCCGCAAGGAAACCGTACCGGACGACATCCACGGCATGGAAGTCGCCAAAGGCATCCTCACCGCGCGCGGCGGCATGACCAGCCACGCCGCCGTAGTCTGCCGCGGCATGGGAACCCCCTGCGTCGCCGGCGCCGAAGCCTTCACCGTCAACGAGCATAAGAAGGAAGTCTCCGTCACCGTCAACGGCAAGGTGGTCACACTCAGGGAAGGCGACTGGATCTCGCTCGATGGTTCCACCGGTGAAGTCTTCGCCGGCAAGGCCAACACCCTGGACGCGGACCCCTCCTCCGGCGTGCTGAAGAGCTTCATGGCGTGGGCCGACGAGTTCCGCGGCAAGTTCGGCGTGCGCGCCAATGCCGATATCCCGCGCGACGCCAAAACGGCGCGCAAGTTCGGCGCCGAAGGCATCGGACTGTGCCGCACCGAGCACATGTTCTTCGCCGAGGACCGCATCGAGCACATGCAGGCCATGATTCTGGCGCGCGACGAAAAGAGCCGCCGCAAGGCCCTGTTGAAGCTCCTCCCCATGCAGCGCAGGGATTTCGCCGGCCTCTTCACCGCCATGGACGGCTTCCCGGTGGTCATCCGCACGCTCGATCCGCCGCTCCACGAGTTCCTCCCCAAGCGCGAAGACCTCATGGTGGACGTCGCCATCCTGCCCTATGCCGATATCAAGAAGAAGCGCGAGCTGGTGGCCAAGTACCAGAAGTTCGGCGCCGAGGTCAAGAATCTCAAGACCGTCATCCCCGACCTGCTCAAGCGCGTCGAAGAACTCCACGAGTTCAACCCCATGCTGGGGCACCGCGGCTGCCGTCTCGGCATCACCTATCCCGAGATCACCGAAATGCAGGCGCGCGCCATCTTCGAAGCGGTCGTACAGGTCTTCAAGAAGGGCGTGAAGGTGATCCCCGAAGTCATGATCCCGCTGATCGGCGGCGTCAAGGAATTCGAGAATCAGAAGAAGATCGTGGTCGCGGTTGCCGAGGAAGTGCTCGGCAAGGCCGGCATGTCGGAACTCAAGTACATGGTCGGCACCATGATCGAAATTCCGCGCGCCGCGCTCACCGCCGGCGACGTCGCCAAGGAAGCCGAGTTCTTCAGCTTCGGCACCAACGACCTGACCCAGACCACCATGGGCCTCTCGCGCGACGACTATACGAAGTTCCAGCAGGACTACCAGGATCGCAAGATCTTCGCCAACGATCCCTTCGCCGTCCTCGACCAGGAAGGTGTCGGCGAGTTGGTGAAGATGGCGGTCGATCGCGGCCGCCAGACCAACCCGCACCTGGAAGTCGGCATCTGCGGCGAGCACGGCGGCGAGCCGAGCTCGGTGCAGTTCTGCTACCGCGTGGGCATGGACTACGTGTCCTGCTCGCCGTTCCGCGTCCCCATCGCCCGCCTGGCCGCCGCGCAAGCGGCGATCTCTGGCGACAAAACTGAAACGCAGCGGACGGCGTAAGCACTCACACTTAGGTGGGGCAGGCGCTTTCGCCCAATGCCGCTTACTTTGTAGTGCAAAGCGATCTTTGGCACAGCCCGAGCAAGCCCGAGCATGTTTTCACTGGACTTTTTCGCCGCCTCTGGGTAT
>Ga0209014_10002214_pt1 | contig 11335 bp, 12 predicted proteins | sample BarGraNGADG00212_FD_184491 | JGI IMG/M metagenome (GOLD analysis project Ga0209014, IMG submission 184491) | Arctic peat soil microbial communities from Barrow, Alaska - Barrow Graham LP Ref core NGADG0002-212 (SPAdes) (version 2) | ecosystem: Environmental > Terrestrial > Soil > Wetlands >... | reverse complement strand
CTGGCAGCAGTGCCGGCAGCCTTGCCGGCCGGGGCGCTGGCAGCCTTGCCGGCCGGGGCGCTGGCAGCCTTGCCGGCCGGGGCGCTGGCAGCCTTGACGGCCGGGGCGCTGGCAGCGGTGCCTGCCGAGGCGCTGGCAGCGGTGCCTGCCGAGGCACTGCTACCTGCCACGACGACGGAGCCGTGCTGGCTGACCGTGACCGTCTCGGTGCCAAGAACCGCACCGGAGGCGCTGGTCGAGGTGAGCACATAGATGCCATCCTGCGTGAGGGCGACCGCGAAGTTCACCACGCCGCGGGCGTTCGCGTGCTGGGTGAGCGACCTGGTGCCGATCGACGCCGGGTTGGGCGTCATCGTCAGGGTCACCAGCTCGTTGGGCTTGGCACCCGAGTCGGTGATGGTGAACGGTACGAGGGCAGCGGGCGCCCGGGCGCTCACCGAGACGGCGAAGCCGGCTGGGGTCTGCGCCATGGCAGGAGTCGGAGCAAGGATGAGCGCGGCCGCAGCAGCAGCCACCAGAACGGCAGGTCGAATCATGGCGCAATCTCCCAGGAATCTCAATAGCTGGCAATGGGCGTGCAGGAGCAGTCCATAGCGTAGGGGATCGCGCCGGCAAGATGAGGCGTTTGTCCGTACTGCCCGAAACATGATGAATCGGGGGGTCGCACAAGGCAAAGCCGGCGTGGCGTCCCGCCCGGTCAGCCACGGCACCCCCCCCCGCCGCGCCCGAACCGACCGTGGTCAGTGACGCTTCGGCGCCTGGGTCAGCCGAAGAGCCAGGGTGGGGCATGCCTTCACGGCATTCCTGGCCATGTCGAGCACCTGCCCGCTGACCGGCTCGTGCACGATCGGGTAGCCCCACTGGTCGAGGCTGACGATCTCGGGCAGGATCTCGGCGCACAGGCCGTGCGCCTGGCACGACGGCCAGTCGACCCGCAGCGTGTGCACGCTCATCCGAACACCTCCTGGCCACCGCCGCGACACTCACCCAGTGAGTGCAGGTCGACCTCCTCGGGGAATCGCGTCAGCATCGAGGTCACCAGCCGTGCTGTCCCGTCCGGATGGGCGCAGGCGCCGCGGCCAGCGACCAGCCCGCACAGCTCGGCGACCGGCCCCACGCGGCCGCCACGATGAACCAGGTCACCCAGCGCGCCGGCCAGGGCGGGCAGTCCGTTGCGGCAGGGTCCGCACCGTCTGGCGCTCTGCCTGGCCAGGTAGTCGACCAGCGCCTCGGTCCGCACCAGCGGGCACCAGCCCGCCGTCAGCGGCAGCAGCACCCCGGCGCCGAGGGTGGCTCCGGCTTCGGCGATGTCTGCCCGGGAAAGCGCCAGGGCCTGCATCTGTGCTGGTTTCAGCCAGGTGCCGTGGTAGCCGCCCACCAGCAGCGGCTGGCCCATCTCAGAGCGCGTCAGGATGTCGGCCAGGGGCGTGCCGTAGGCCACCTCGCGCACGCTCGGATCCCAGCCGTCGCCGCGCAGGGTCACCAAGGTGGTGCCCGGTTCGGCGGCCGTGCCGTGAGCGGCGTATCCGTGCGGCCCCACCCGGGCCAGGTGCCCGAGCTGGGCGTAGGTCTCCGCGTTCGACAACAGCGTCGGTCGCCGCCGGTGCCCGCTGATGGTCGCCGGCTCCCACGTGGTGACCGGCAGGTTCTCGCGACCCGCCAGGAGCTCCAGGACGGCCGAGGCCTGCCCCGCAACGAAGCTCGCCGCGGCGTCGTGGAGCTGCCACTTGACGCGCTCACCGGCGCGCACGCGCTCCCGCAGCGCCTCGGCGACCCCGGCCCGCACGGACGGCAGCTCGGAGGGCACCACGACGTGCACCTCGCGGGTACCCAGGCCATGGGCCACGGCCGCCGCCCCGTCCAGGACCACGTGAGGCGCCAAAGCCATGAGCGCGGCGTCCTTGCGGCTGGCCGGCTCTCCTTCTGCGGCGTTGACCACCACCACGGCCCTGCGACGGTGCGCCGAGACCAGCTTGATCGCAGCGGGGAACCCGGCACCTCCGCGTCCCCGCAGGTCGACGGCCCGGGCCCAGCCGGCCAGCTCGTCGGCACTGGGCCGGGCAGCCGGCCCGACCCGATGGCGGTGCGCCTCCAGGCCCGGACCCGCCGTGATCCCGGCAAGCAACGCCGGACCTTGGGTCACCACGGGGTCCATCCGCACATCGCTGCGCACCAGGGGAAGGGGTGCGGTCACGCTGGCGGGCGATCCCTGGGGCGAGATGGGCAGAACGGTCGTCACTGCGGTCATGAGGTCACCAGTTTCGGACGAAGGAGTAGACCAAGGCGCGCGAGTACCGCTGCGAGAACTACCGCGATGCAGCCGTAGCTCAGTGCCGCGCCCCACGGCGAGCCGGCGTCGGTGCCCATCTGCAACCCGTGAACCAGTCCCAGACCCCAGGCGGCATAGGCCGCGGCGTGGATGGCGCGCCATGGCCGATGTGACATCCGGTGGCGCAGCAGGCTGGTCGCACAGACGGCGATGAGCAGGTCGAGCCCGAGCGCACCCAGGCCGAGCCACAGCGGCTTGTAGGTCCCGGTGCCGGGCACGAACGCGTTGTACCAGGCGATGTCGACGAAGGTGTCCGCCACCGCCGTGGCGACATGTGCGGCCAGGAAGGTGACGGCCAGCATGGAGACGTTGCGGTGCAGGCCCTGGGTCAGCATTCGTGGCCAGCGCCGCGGGCTCATCCGCGCTGTGGAGAGCACGCCGAGCATCGTGGCCAGGGTGAGCAGCAGGAGCAGCACGAAGCCGGTGCCGCGGTTGGCGAACCACAGCTGCGGGCCGTTCATGAAGCTGGTGGGCCCAGCCGGGCTCAGGAGGCTGTCGATCATGGGTTTGCCCGCGGCTCGGGCCACCGCTGGGTACGCACGACCCGCCCGCAGGTGTTGACCAGGCGGGCGGGGATGTCGCGGTCGGTGAGCCAGCCCACCGCCCGGTCGCCCAGCACGATGGCCGCGGTGCTGGCGGTGTTCGCGGCCAGGCACGTGTCGCCGGTGGCCGTCGCGGTGCGCCACCGTCCGCTGGTCGGCTCACCGGTGCGTGGGTCAATGAGGTGGTGGCGGATGACCCCGTCGCGGGTCCACCGTCGGGCAGCCGTGCTGGAGGTGGCCAGCCCGCCATACGGCAGGTGCACGACCTCGGCACCGGCAGGGTCGTCGATGGTCTCGGTGATGGCAACCGGCCAGCCACCGGGGCCGGTGACGGCGATGTCGCCGCCCAGGCTCAGGACCACGGTGCAGTCAGACTCTGCCGCGATGGCGCTGACGACCAGGTCGGCAGCCCATGCCTTGCCCGTCGCGCCCAGGTCCAGCGCAGACCCGCGCGGCACCATGATGGCTCCGCTCGGATCCCGCTGGATGTCCCGCCAGGCCCCGGCCCGGGCCGGAACCGGAACGGCGCCCGGGTCGGTGGAGTCGGCCAGGATCAGTGAGATGTCCCGGTCATAGCCCACGGCGACCAAGGCGTGCCCCAGGGTCGGGTCGACCAGGCCGTCGGTCTGGGCCGCCGCCTCGACGGCCGCACCGACCGCCTTGACCAGCAACGGGTCGACGTTCGTCCACGACCCGGCGGCGCTGTTGGCGCGGACGAGGTCGGAGTCGGTGCGAAAACGGCTGCAGGTGCGGTCCACGTCCTCGAGCAGTCGCGTGGCGATCCGGCGAGCCGGCTCCAGTGCCGCCGCCGGCGAGGTCGACAGGTGGACATAGGTGCCAAGGGCTCGCCACGTCGCGGTCCCGCTGGCCATGGTGGCTGCTGCCTTCAGCGTGCTCATCAGGAGGCCGCCGACGGGGCGGGAGGCGCGGCTGGCGCCGCAACGGGCACCGGTGCAGGTGCCGGTGCAGGTGCCGGAGCCGGAGCCCTGCTGGTCGTGCCGGCGGAGCCTGCACCGGAGGTCGCGGCGCCCGCGGCGGCGCCGGTGGCACCCGAGGCAGCCTGCACGACCCGGATGGTGGTCACGGTGCGGGTGGGTCGCGGGATCGGCGCACGCGCGGGCATCGCGAGGGTGCGCGCAGAGGCAGCAGCAGCCAGCGACTGTGCCTTCAGGTCTGCCTTGTGCGCCGTGGAGTCAGCCGCCAGACCTGTCATCAAACCGGTACCGACCAGGGCGGCGGCGGTGAGGCCACCGGTCAGCACTGACAGGCAGTTCAGCGCCGCGTCGCGAGACGTGGTGGAGCGGGGCATCGACGTCCTCCAGAAGATCGAGAGATACCACCGTGGCGCCAGCGACGACAAGGCCGCATCAGGGCGGCGTTAAGACCACCTCAAGTCCGCCGGAGGCTGCTGCGATGGCCTCGCGACCAGGGACCGAGAAGGGTCTTGACGTTGACTTGAGGTTCTCGCGAGGTGCCCATAGGGCTGGGGCAGGGACGATGGCCTCGGGTTCCCGTGCCGGGGGACTTTCCTCATCCCGTCAGGAGCACGCAGTTGAGTCGCACCACGCGCACCACCTCGGGACGTCTGTCACCACGCACCACGGTCATCGGCGGCGCCGCCCTGGGTCTGGTCGCGGGGGCCGCCGTCTACGGCGCGGTGTCGCCGGCTGCGCAGGCGAGCGGGCCGGCGAGGCCGGCGGCCAAGGCCCCGGCAGCGCCCGCACCTGCCCGCTTGGCTGACTGCGCAGCCGGCGCCACGCTCGAGAAGGGTGTCTGCGTCATCCACGTCGTGCGCACCGTCGCCGCCCCTGCCAGCCCAGCAGCGGGCGCCCCGAGCACGGTGAGGCCAACCAGGGCTGCCAGCGCGGCCAGCCCCACCAAGACGAACGCCGCTGCCGCGCCGTCCAGCAGCCCGGCGCCAGGTGCAGGCGACGATGGTGAGGACGCACCGGCGGCTGCACCCGCAGCCAGGGCCAGCGCTGCGTACGGCGCTGCCGTCATGGCCGCACGCAGCGCTGCGGCGCTGGCGGCCAGGGACGGCGCCACCCTGGGTGCGAACAACCCGGCAACCCTGGCGGCGGACCAGGCGGCAACCCTGGCGGCACGCCAGGCCGCAAGCCTGGCACCGGTCAGCGCCGGCTGACGCCGCGAGTGCGCCGCCCGGGGTTCCCCGCCGATAGAGGCGGACTCGCCGGCCGGCCTTGAGGTTGGCTTGAGGTTCCCACGAGGTGCTCATAACGCTCCCAGCGAGACGATGGGCTCGGGCTCCCTGCAGGGGACCCTCCCCAGGCAGGCGAGGAGCACCCGCATGACCGCCATGACGCGCAGCTCGGTCATCGGCAGCGCCGTCCTGGGCCAGGCTGGCGGAGCCACCGTCTTCGGCGGCCGCCTCAGCGGCCATCTGCGCCGACCCCGTCCACAGCGGCCACGGCTCCTGTTGCCCACGCCCGGCCGGCCTCGCCCGCTGCGCGGGCGCCAGGGGCGCAAAGGGCGCCCGCGTTGTCCACGACGGGCCACCGCCATGGTCCCCGCCGCCGGCAGGGCGTCGTGCCGGGGCGGCAACCGGTGTTCCGCCGGCTCGTGGGTGGCCGCGGCAGGCAACACCGAACCCACCGGCGAGGCCGGGCACGGGGATGACGGCGCCCTGCACACTGCGGCCAGCCGTGGCTCAGCGCGCCAGCTCGCCGGCGGGTCAGCGCGAAGCCACGCCCAGGGTGACCACCGCGAGCATGCCGCCGGATCGGGAGCTGGCGATCACCAGCTCTCCACCGGCGGCGATCGCCGCCCGGCGAACGATGTCCAGGCCCAGGCCGGTGGAGTTGGCGCTGCTGTGCCCGCGCGTCGCGACATCCAGGCCCCCCGTGCCGGGGCCCTCGTCGGCGACTTCGAGCCGTACCAGGCCGGGGTCGCTGCGGGTCAAGGACACCGCGAAGTCGGTCCCGTCCGGAGTGTGCGCAAAGACGTTGTCCACCAACGCGTCGACGACGTCCACGAGGTCAGCCGCGTCCATGGACACCGGTGTGGCCTGCGAGTCGATGGAGACCGTGAGGCCGCGCTCCTGGTCAGCGGCCAGCGCAGACCAGAAGGCGACCCGGTCGCGCACCACGCTGGCGGCGTCGCACGTGCGATCCAGGCCGGCGCGCACCGGGCGCCGGGCATCCTTGACCACGGCGTCGACCGTGTGCTCGAGGTTGGCGATGTGGGCGTGAAGACGACCGGCTATCTCCGGTTCGGTGACTGCCTCTGCGTCCAGCCGCAGCGCGGTGACCGGGGTCCGGAGCCGGTGCGACAGGTCAGCGACCGCCTCTCGCTCGGCTGTCAGCAGCGCCCCGATCCGGTCGGCCAGCCGGTTGAGCGCAGTGCCCAGCTCGACGGTCTCGACGGGTCCGCGTGGCACCGCTCTGGCGTCCAGCTCGCCCTCACGCAACCGGTGGGCGACCGCAGCGAGCTCGCTGACCGGGGCGCTGACCCGACGGCCCAGCAGGTCGGCCGCCACCACGGCCAGAACCATCAGCACCGCGCCCAGGCCGGCAAAGGTCAGCCACGCGGTGGCCACCCCCTGCTGCAGGCTGGCGCTGCTGATCGCTGTTCGCACCACGACGGTGCCTTGTTCGGTGACCACCGGCACCACCACCTGTGCGCTCGTGTCCCCCAGCAGGACGAACGCCTCACCGGCGCGTGCGCGCGAGACGGTAGCGGCGTTCGACGCCGCGCTGTCGCTGGGAGCGGTGCCGATCAGCGTCCCGTCAGGCATCAGTACCGACGTCGCCCGGGTGGACCGCGAGGCGACCAGAGCCACCAGTGTCGTGAGCTGGCTCTCGTCATGTACCCCGGCCACCAGGGTTGCCACAGCCTGCGCCTCCTGGCTGGCTCCGGCGATGGCACGGTCCTGCGCGAGGGTGCGAACCAGCATTCCCAGCGGGATCAGGAAAGCGATGATGACCGCCGAGGTCGTCGTGGCCACCAGCAGCGCGATCCTGCGGCGCATCGTGATCTTGCGGCGCATCAATGATCGGCCAGCTCGCCGTCGGGGGCGGCAAGGCGAACACCCACGCCGCGGACGCTGTGCAGGTAGCGCGGGACCGCTGCCGTCTCGCCGAGCTTGCGCCGCAGCCAGGACAGGTGCACGTCGACGGTCCGGTCACCTCCGCCGTAGCTCTGACGCCATACGTCCGCCAGCAGCTCACGTTTGGTGACCACCTCCCCGGCCCGCTGAGCCAGGGCCAGCAGGAGGTCGAACTCCTTGCGCGACAGGTCAATGGGCAGCTCGTCAAGGCTGACCTGGCGGGTCAGCGGGTCGATCCTGAGACCACCCACGACCAGCGGTCCCTCCGCGACCGTGGAGCCGCTGCGGCGAAGAACCGCCCGCAGCCGGGCTTCGACCTGCCCGATCCCGAACGGCTTGACGACGTAGTCGTCGGCGCCCCCATCCAGGGCTTTGACCATGTCCGCATCGTCGTCGCGGGCGGTGATGATAATGACCGGTACCTGGCTGACCGCCCGAAGCATCGCCAGAACCTGCAGCCCGTCAATGTCGGGAAGCCCGAGGTCCAGAAGCACGACATCGGGTGCACTCTCCAGCGCGGACTCCAGCCCGGACATGCCCGTGTTGCTGGTCCGCACGACGTGACCAAGGTCGGTCAGCGCCCTGGTCACCGCCGACCTGATGCTGGGCTCGTCCTCGACCAACAAGATGGTTGCCACAAGAGCACGCTACGCCGTGTGGTGGCCCGCCACGGCCTGCTGCGTGGCGCTCACGAGGATGGCACAGTGGCTACATGGTGACCGGCCTGCGCTCGGCTGTCGGCATCGCGGCGATCTGGGTCGTCGCGGTCGCCGGCGTGTCCGCTACGGCATGGGTGGCCATCGACCGGGCGGGCCGCGACCTCACTAGCTCCAGCCTCACCACGCTGCCGCCCGCGGCTCTGCTCACCCCGGCCCTCGGCGGTGGGCAGGGGCGCACAGCCCCGAACCCACAGCCGTCGCCCACCACGAAGCTCTCTGGCCCGCAGACCAGCGCCACCCCCAGCGCCATCGCCACCGCCCCGGCCGGCACACCAGGGGCGGTCCCGACGCCCGCCGCCGTCCCCGGACCCGTCGCCACCGCGCCCACGGCCCAAGGCCGGAGCATCAACGTCAACGGCGGGCTGGTCTCCGCGGCCTGTACAGGCGCGGAGATCACCCTTCGCATCGCGCAGCCGGACAACGACTGGAGGGTGCACGTCGAGGCGTCCGACGGCCGGCAGATCGTCGTGACCTTCCGCACTGGTGATGAGGACCAGCAGAGCGGGACTCAGGTCAGCGCGGTGTGTACCAACGGCACTCCGGGGTTCACCGTCACGAACGGGTAGGAGTCCGGTGGGGCGCCCACGGCGGCCGCGACGGCCGGGGCCACCCGCGGGTCGAACACGCTCGGCACGATCTCCAGCGCGTTCGGCTCAGCCACCAGCGAGGCGATCGCCCACGCCGCGGCCAGCTTCATCGTCTCGGTGATCTGGCAGGCACCGGAGTCGAACGCCCCCCGGAACAGCCCCGGGAATGCCAGCACGTTGTTGATCTGGTTCGGGAAGTCCGACCGGCCGGTGGCGACGACCTCGGCATGCCGGGCGGCCACCAGCGGGTGAACCTCAGGATCGGGGTTGGCCAGGGCGAAGATGATCGCGCGGCAGGCCATGGCGGCAATGTCGTGCTCAGCCACCTGCCCACCTGAGACCCCGACGAACACGTCCGCATCACGCAGGGCAACCCCCAGCGAACCGGACAGGCCACGGGGGTTCGTCGTGGCCGCAAGGCGATGCTTGTGCTCGACCAGGTCCGTGCGCCTGGGGGAGATGATCCCGCGCGAGTCACACACCACCACGTCGGGGATCCCCGCACGGGCCATGATCTTGGCCACCGCCACGCCGGCCGCCCCGGCACCCTGGACCACCACGCGCAACGTGGCAAGGTCCTTGCCCACCACCCGGGCTGCGTTGATCAGTGCCGCCAGCACCACGATGGCGGTCCCGTGCTGGTCGTCGTGGAACACCGGGATGTCCAGCCGCTCGCGCAGCTGGCGCTCGATCTCAAAGCACCGCGGCGCCGAGATGTCCTCCAGGTTGATCGCGCCATAGGTCGGTGCCAGACGCACGATCGCCTCGACCAGCTCCTCGACCGTCCCGGTCTCCAGGCACACCGGCACCGCATCCACCCCGGCGAAGTGCTTGAACAGCACCGCCTTGCCCTCCATCACCGGCAACGCAGCCAGTGGGCCGATGTTGCCCAGGCCCAGCACCGCCGTGCCGTCGGTGACCACCGCGACCGTGTTGCCGCGCGCGGTGTAGCGCACGGCCAGCGACGGGTCCGCGGCAATCGCCCGACAGACATCGGCAACTCCAGGGGTGTACAGCAGGGCCAGGTCGGCCCGGTCGCGCAGCGCCTTGGTGGGCACGACCTCGATCTTGCCGCCCTCGTGCGCACGGAAGGCGGGGTCCTGCGGGTCAAAGCCGAAGGAGTCGGGGAATGACGGGTTGGCAGTCATGGTCAAGATCACCTGTTCGACGAGAGCGGGCACACCTGGAGGCGGCAACATCAACATGCACTACGACATGCACTAGTGGAAGCCAGGGTGTCGGCTATACCTACGTCGCGGGGGGTGGCCCGCAGACGTACGCAGTGTGTCACATCCGTGCGCCCTTGAGTAGCCCCGGCGCGCGCGTCAGGCATTGTTACGAAATGGTGACACTAGCGGCACCACCAGTGCCAGGCTCATCGCTTTGGCCCCCTCGTGGTGGCAAGATGCCCAGATCAAGCCAGTCCAGCTTCTGTGGAAGGAATACTCCCGATGACCAGACGTCTCCCCACCGTGGTCACACTCACTACCGGCGCCGCAATCGTGGGCCTGGCTCTCAGCGCCTGTGGTTCCAGCTCTCTGTCCACCCCCACCACCTCCGGCAGCACCCCGGCGGCATCCCAGAGCGTGGACGCCGCCCTCGCCGCCAAGCTGCCGGCCAAGGTCAAGTCCGCCGGCAAGATCGTGGTGGGCACCGACGCGACCTATGCCCCCAACGAGTTCCTGAACGCTGACGGCAAGACCGTCGAGGGCATGGACGTCGACCTGTTCAACGCCGTGGCCCAGAAGCTGGGTGTCAAGGTCGTGTACCAGCCGGCCGGCTTCGACACGATCATCGCCGGTGTCGACAGCGGCAAGTACGACATCGGCGTCTCGAGCTTCACCATCAACAACGCCCGCAAGACGCAGGTCAACATGGTGAGCTACTTCAACGCCGGCACGCAGTGGGCGACCGCACCCGGAAACCCCAAGAAGGTGAACCCGGCACGCCCCTGCGGCCTCAATGTGGCAGTCCAGAAGGGCACGGTGCAGGAGCAGGTCGACATGCCGCCCAAGGTCAAGGCGTGCGCCGCGGCCGGCAAGCCCGTCAACCTGCAGATCTACGCAGGCCAGGACGAGGCCACCGCAGCCGTGGTCACCGGCAAGGCTGACGCCATGCTGGCCGACTCCCCCGTGGTCGCCTATGCGATCAAGCAGAGCGCCGGCAAGCTGGTGGCGACCGGCGCGATCTACTCCGCGGCCCCCTACGGCTATGTCCTGCCCAAGGCCGACACGGCGTTCGCCCAGGCCATCGCTGACGCGCTGAAGTCGCTGGACACCTCCGGTGCCTACAAGAAGATCCTCACCACCTGGGGCAACGCGGGCGGCGCGATCAGCAACTTCGCCGTCAACCCGCACGTCAGTTCGTGAGCACTCCGACCACCACGGACCGGCCGGGCCTCATCGAGGCCCGGCCGGTCCGCCACCCCTGGCGCTGGGTCGCCATCGCGGTGATCGCCGTGCTGGTGTCCATGATGCTGAACCTGATCTTCACCAACCCCGCGTTCGACTGGACGTTCGTGTTCCAGGCCATGGTGCAGACCCCGGTCGTGCACGGTCTGTACATCGGCACCCTGCTCACCACCGCGCTGGCGATGATCGTCGGGGTCGCCGGCGGGGTCCTGACCGCGGTGATGCGTCTGTCCGAGAACCCGATTCTCTCGGGGGTCGCCTGGGCCTTCACCTGGTTCTTCCGCGGGATCCCCCGCTACGTCCTGTTGTTCACCATGGGGACCCTGGGCATCCTGTTCCAGCAGGGCCTGGGCCTGGGCATCCCGTTCGACTGGAAGATCCAGCAGCTGCTCGGTATCAGCGGCAGCTGGAGGTTCGCGACCCTGGACGCCAACGCGCTGTTCGCCGGCCTCTTCGGCGCCGTGCTCGGCCTGGGCCTGTCAGAGGCCGCCTACATGTCCGAGATCGCCCGCGCCGGCATCCTGTCCGTCGACAAGGGCCAGGCGGAGGCCGCTGAGGCGCTGGGCATGAGCAGCGGCAGGTCCATGCGCCGGATCGTGCTCCCCCAGGCCATGCGGGTCATCGTGCCCCCCACCGGCAACGAGACGATCGCCATGGTCAAGGACACCTCGCTGCTGATCG